>Ga0097681_1003883_pt1 | contig 11344 bp, 7 predicted proteins | sample ThiBiot_750_plan_FD_72845 | JGI IMG/M metagenome (GOLD analysis project Ga0097681, IMG submission 72845) | Wastewater bioreactor microbial communities from Cape Town, South Africa - Thiocy_cont_750_plan - 1398105538144 (version 2) (version 2) ... | reverse complement strand
ATGATTATGACCAATGGGAACTTGATTTAATGTATATAATTGATATAACTTGAAAAAATAAAGACGAGCATCTTTCCACAAAATAAGTAAAAGTTGCTCACGTAGATTTCCGATAAAATCATGTTCATCATTAATTATTTGAAAAAGAACAAAATGAATGATATTGATTCTCTTTTTTAATGTTTCGTATTCTTGTCGATGTGTTTCAAAATTAGTAAGATTGTCAGCACTTTCGTTTGCACTGGGATCTGTCCAAGTGTAAGAATAGTTCGTTTGGAATTGGGATAACAAATATTCAACCATGTTTCTAAGGTAGATATTTGTATTTAAATTTTCTTTGTTTTCATGTATGAAGGCACGAGTTTCAAAAGTTTCTTGTTCTGGCTCAAGTCTTTCAGCTAAGGTAAAAATTTTGCTGACAATACCATAATAGGTAAGAATGGTTAATCCTTGCTGCTCTGAAACAGAAAAAATTTTAATGTTGCTCTTGCGTTGAAGAGAGAGTGCTTTTAGACTTTGTGCAAGCGTGGTATTGGGAGTATCTTCAGTAGAAACGGGTAGAAGGGAAAGTTTTTCAAAACTTTTGACAAGAGAAGTACCCGCAATATCATCGATAGAAACAAGCTGCGAAGAAGCTGTTGCCGGTGCGTCTCTAGTAGGCTTATCAGTGGACTGATCGAGCTTTAGTCTGCAAGTATCTAATTTTTCAATTCCTAACTTGAGAAGAAAGGCAAGCTCTCCTTTGGCAAAAAATTCCTGCCAAGCAAAACATAATTGACAAGCTGTTTCACGCATGCTAACGGTATAGACACTATGCGCTCGGGAAGATATTTTTAGTATAAGATCTAATGCATACTGAAGTTGATTGATAATATTTCTTTGAGATTCAATTGGAGTATCATCATGAAAAGGCATCAGTGTAGAAGGGATTTTGCAGGCGCTTCGAAGTTCTTTCAAAAATAATTTATCTGCCTTTGATCTTTTATTATCCAAAGAGAGTTTTGCTGGTTGAGAGGCATGACTTAATACTGCAAGAGAATGACTAAAGTTTTTTTCAAAACTTACTATTTTTTCATAGATGGTATATCGAAATTGTCCTTTAATGGTTGAGAACTGTTTCTTGATATATGCTAAAGAATCCATAGATTCATTGAAAGCGTCTAAATCTTCTTTATAATCGTTCTCAGATTTTTGTGTAAATTTTGCGATGCTAGGGGTGCGTTTTTTTAGAGTAGTTAGATGTTTTTTCGCTTTATCGAATGTAATTTGCATTCTTCCCCGCTCACCCAATACTTGATAAAGTATGATGGCGTGTTTATTAAACAAAAACACTGTGTGGAATGCATGCCAAAGATTTTCTTGAATTTGAACCGTAAACTTTGGAGAAGGCCGAGGACCTCTGCCAAGTATACGCGTCATTAAATCTTCATATTTAGACCGAATTTTTTCTAGTAAGTCCTTTAGTGAAAAGGCATTATTTAAAACATAAGCGTTATGCTGTATAGGTATTTGATTTTCAAAACAGGCATTACAACAATTAAGATAACTATCGTAGGTGATTTGCCAGAGGTTATAGATGAGAATATCAGGAAAATCTCCTAAATCGATATCAAGTATTGGAATGATGAAATATAAAATGAAATAAATAAGATTAATATTTTTTTGTGCGTTCTCTATTTCATCTTTTTTTAAATATACGCTTTTATCATCTGCGAGAAAGGGTAGACAAGATTTGTAATCTTCAGATAAGTAACGAATAATCTCACTTGTCAAGCTTTCAGTGAACGAATGAGTGCGAAAAAGTGATAGGTTTTTACTTTGTAATTCTTTTGCTGCTTCGATATCACCAGGTGCAATTTTTTTTGCTGCTTCAATGAGCACAAGGATATCATGCTGATGATTAGTGTGAAGTAAAGAAAGTGTTCCGTCTTTCATGGGCACCGCTGTATGTATAAATGGAAAAATTTTACCATTAAAGCGAATAAATTGAGAAGAGAATCAAATTAAATCCTCATTTATTACTTTTTTGCCGTTATAAACATCACATGCCATGAGGATCTCATGAGTGAGCATCTATTTATGCGAAAATACATTGCAATTCACACAAAAAAGTTTAACAACTCACCTACTTAACCTATCACCGATAACTGCAAAGTAATACGTTGTTTTAACTGCTCTATCATTTATTTTTTTTTCCTGTAAGATTGTCGTTTTTTTATTTGTTAACCTAGGATGATAGGAAATGCCTAGTTTTGATGAGTTTTTAAATACTGCAGAATCAACGTTTGAGGAAATTGAACCATTGGTTCCTGAATTAGATTTAGGATATGAGCAATCCCATTTCTATACTGATAATGATTGGGATGATAAAACATTTTTCCCTGAGCTTTTTGATGAAGAGTTCGCTTTAAATAATTCTTGGTATGTTGATGAAGGAAATATTTTAACTTCGAATAACCTTGCTTCTAAATCATGTGAAGCCGAGCCATTATTAAATATAGAAATAAATTCCAAAGACGAATTAGAAGTATTAAAAAAAGCTCTTCAAATTTCATTAGAGAAAAATCAAGAAATAATTAGCAAAGCCGAAATGCAAAAATCTGCATTGAAAAAAAATAGACAAAACAACAAAAATGCTTATAGACGATGCAGAGATCATGTCTGTAATCTCAAAGCAGAACAAAGCTATACTCAAAAGCATCTTTTTTTAACTCAGTTAAAATTAGATCACATTTCTCTTTTAACAGAAAAGATGCCATATGAGCAAATCGTTGATGCAGAAAATATTTTATCGACACACGATGAGCTTTTGAAGCAAGAAGAACTGCTCAACCAAATGAGACAAAAATTATTACATGAAGAACAATTATCCGATAAATTAAAACAAGGAAAAATTAAAGAAGGATCAGAACTGCCTAAAAGTAAGAATGCTATTTGGCAACAGATTTATCGATTACGCAGAAAAATAAGAATTCTTGATCTTGAGGTTGATATACTCAGATTAAAAATTAAGAACCATGCATTGCGATCTGAGACACAAGCAACAATTGCTCAAGCAGAAATAGTGCAACCAAAAGTACTTCACGCAATCATAGCACAACCAGAAGGATTGCAAGCACAAGTACTAACCCAATCGCAATCACGCGATGAGATAAAAGTACAAAATAAGACTAAAGATTATTGCCCGACAATAAATCAAGCACTCTTCAAAGTGCATGAAACAGTAATGCAAATGAATACGATACCTCTAACATCAAATGCAAATACAGTAAATAAACCACTAACAGTAGCAAAGAAATATAACCATGAAACTTCAAGAAAGAAACGGACACATCAATGGCAAACCGATATGAAGTCAGTTATTGCTAAGTTCAATACCGAATCAAATAAAAACATAGATAATGTTTTTGATGGATCCCAAAATGTAACAGTGTTAACTCAATTTAATGCTCTACAAACACCAGAAAATAGCGCTAAAGTAGTAAATCATCAGACAGCTATAGCGAAGAAGAAAAAGATGAAGTAATGATGGAGAGGGTAATGGCGGGGTGAACCCGCCATGAAAGAGTTTAAGCCAAAAGTGATATAGCTTTATAGCCAAATTTTAAGCCAAAGCCAATTAGCATCAACCCTGCAATAGTGGTGATAACATTAATGAGTTTTTGGTTAAAAAAGCGCTTCCCCATTTCTAATAAACCGCTTAGAAAGAGACCCCAGATTAGCACTCCAGCAATAATGGTAAAATTCTGAAGTAATCCTAACCAATGGGTACTTTGCGTTTGATCAAGTGAAGCAGCAAAGATGCTTAACCAAAATACGATGCCAATCGGACTTGAAATAGAGAGAATAAAGCCTGTCATAAGACCGTTAGTAATGCTGAAGCAAGAAGCATCTTGATCAGCAGAGAAATGATGTATTCTTTTGTCTAAAAGAGATTTTATACCCAAATAAAGCAATACTATTGAGCCTCCTAGGCTACATATCGCCATCGTGAGATCAGAATTCATAATCAAGCCTAAGCCAAAATAGGCCGCAATTAGACAAAGCGCGTTACCTATTACGCCACCCAAGCGAATAACAAAAGCACTCAAGAATCCTCTGCTGAGTCCACGTTTTATCATTTCTAAGGAGACCGGCCCGATAGGAGCGGCTAAGGTGATCCCCAATACAACTTTTTCCATTAACATCGTTTATCTCAACTTCAAATAAGATTATGGCCAGAAAACAGCTCATTATAGCAATCTAAGATAATAATGCTATGAGGGAATGACCCAGTAGATTTAAAGATGCGACCAAACATCATATCTGTAAATCTTTAGGAGCATATACACTTATTTGTTAACGATTTTTCATCCGCTGCTGTGGAGCGTCATTGGGTAATATGCTAGTTGAAGTATTGGTTGTTGGAAGAGGAGGGAGGGCTGAATCTAGTTGGAATTGTCTGTATTGAGAGATAATGGGAGGGGGAGTGTTTGAACGATGAGGGGGGGGCAGTAATGATTGCAACCTTTCTCGATAAAGGCTATTTTCCACTTTTAAAGAGGAAATAATGCAATCTCTGTCCTTAATCGCATCCAGGTATTCTCGGTTTTCAATATAATGATTAAGAAGCATATCGCCTACATATTCATCGAGACGATGGTATTTCTGTTTTTGCAATTCTAACATTGTCTGAATATGAGCAATTTCCCGCTCCTTTTCTAATAAGTTTATCTTGTTTTGCTTGTCCTCAATTTGAAGAGAAAGAATGAGAAGCCATTTATCATCTCCGACAATTGGCTGTGAAATAGGTTGGGTGGCATATAGATGCAATATTCTTTCCCTGGTCGTGATCAAAGTTTGCATTTCACGCTGCAATTGATCGATATGCATTTGAATAGGATCTTTAGGGAACTCATTTCTTACCATTTGTGATGTAGGTTCTGGAGCTACATCAACCATTTCGCTTACAGAAGATAACTGAGGAAGAGAAATATTAGAGAATGTTCCAATAGGATCATCTTTGGGTAAAATAGAATATTCCGTATGAGGCTCTTCAAATGATGATAGAACAATATTTTCGTATAATTCAAGAGGATAATTTGCTGCAATAGAATGATAGACTTCATCCTCTTCATTGATGGAAATGGGTCCTGGGATTGCCATTATATTTCTTCGCTGCAAATCATTGATTAAATGATTATTTTAAAGACCTATTCTTGAGTGTCAAGAATAACTTTTGATCTGCTATTAAACATTAGCGACTTAATGTTGAGAAGGGCTACTGGGCCTTCTAGGGGGATCTGAAGGAGGGGTGCTAGGTGTATTTTCTACAGTATTTTTATCTTTTGCGGCTGCGCCTGAATGCTCCACGGTGTCTTTTGTTGTCTCAGTTTTATCGATTTCTTGCTTTGCACTTGCAGATTGATTTGCTGTGGGGTTTTTATCTGCATCTGTTCCTGTCGGGTGTAAAGGAATGGCATCGGGCATTTTTGAAAATACCATGGCTCTGGAGCTTAATCCGGGTTTTTTCCACGTTCCTGATTGGGGAGCAGGTGGTGTGATGGGCTTACTACGCCCAATGCCAAGACCAAGTCCCAAAGGGCGTCTTGGACCAACCGCCGTCGCACTAAGATTATCATGGGTGACTGTTGCCGCTTTAGAATCATGACTCGATAAGGGATTAGGTCTATTGTGGAGTGATCCCAGAGAACTTTTAGCGCCAAGTGGTGTAAATTCAGGATCGTGCATTTGAGCAGAAGCACCAATGTTTAAGAGGGAACTCAATTGTTTTTGGGGTTCCTGAGAAGCCATAATATTACGACAAAATGCTCTCATGTCTTTAAGCATTCCATAGGTATTGTTGAGAGATTGCGTAAAACTATCATTCTTCTCAATAGGTTTTCCATCAAGCGTTGTAAATTCGCCCAATTGCTTTCCCTGTCTAACAATATCGAGAGGATCGATTATGGTTATTTTGCCACTTGGGTCGACCACTAATTGTAAATCAACAATAATGGCATTATTTGCTTCAAGTGTTTTAACAATGGCATCTAATTGCTGTAATAAAATGCCAGCTTTTTTTTGTGCATCGCTCAACGCTTTAGGATCGCTGAGTTTTTGCTTTACTTCGCTAATGATTTTATCTTTATAGCGAAACCACGCTTCGGTAGCAGGAATTTTAACGTTCAACAACATAGATGGTAAAACGGTACTGATGTTTGTTTTAGGATCTTTTCCATCAATAAAGGTGTGATCAGGAATGGCTTCTACTAGAAAAGCGGGTCGTCCATCAATATCAAAAACATCACTATAGACAGGTAGAGCCGGTAATCCCATCGCCGTTAAGGTCTTCAATCGGACACATTCTTCTTCAAATGGTTTTTGTGCGCTATCTGTTTTGTGAATTGAACTAGCAATAGCAACTTTATCTGTCAAACGATAGACTCTTTTAAAATTACCTTGTCCCAGTGGTAATTGGGATGCAGTAATGGTAGCAAAGTTCTTTTTCGCAAGCGCTTGTAATTCTGCTGAGGTTGGTGGAGCAGATACCAACCCCCCATTTGCTGCAGCAGGCAAAGAATGCACGGCCTCCATAGGAGTTTGTCCTTTATTATCAGCGCCTATAGAAGGACCCATACCCGTTGCTGATAGCGTCGCACTCAAAGATTGCTCTACATTTGGTTGAGCAAGAGAAGGGGTAATCGTTGTTGGCTTATTATTAGCATTAACGACATCTTGTTCCTTATCTTTTTCCGGTGGGCCACCTGAGGTCATACATCACCTCGATATTTTATCAGAAATAAAAGCACAAACTTAATTATAAATTAGTCCAAAAAAAAGGTGATATAGCCAAACAGCACAGGTGATTGCTATATAGTCAGTGGTGGTAGTGGCTTAGTACATAAATAAGAGATAGCTCACGATTTGTGTACTATTGAACCTTTAAAGAGCAATGAAGTCCTAAAAATAAATACCATTTATTTTCGTGAGGTGATATGTCTTTACAAGGTCCCGTTTACACTAATCTGAAGGATTGGCCTGATATCCCAGAAAAAGATTGGGATCGAGCGGAGATTGAGCTCAGAGATAAAAAAGATGGGACTAAAATTTCTCGTAAAGATGATAATGCAGACTATTCTTTTATTAAAATTAACGGCAGAATTTATGCAATGTCCAATAAACAAGCTGTCAAACATTTGGGAGAAACCAAAACATCGGTAGTTAAAGTGGCTCAAACGCGAACACTCAATAAAAAAGTAAAGAAAGTAGCAATTAAAATTGAGGGCAAAGGTGAAAGTCAAATAGGAGATGAACCACTTGCAGTGGAAGTGATGCATCGAACAGCGTCAATTTATGGCAGAGCCGTACGTAATTTAGCGCAACCCAAAGAATACAAAGGGAATGTAACAGAAGAAAAATTATATACCGTAATGAAATTACGTGAAGGAAAAGAATTAAGAGAAGAAATAGATGCAAGAACATTAACTGAGCAGCAAAAACTTATTATTGCGATTAAATGCAGTCAAGAAGTGCTGGCGCTGCATGATACAAGGGTTGTGCATGCAGATGTTAAGCCTGAAAATTTTATGGTCTTATTTAACCCTGAAAATCCACACGATATTTTTGTAAAAGCAATAGATTTTGATGTTTCTAAAATTATTGAAAAAGGAAAAAAAGAACAACCCTTTGAGATTGCTTCCACGCCAGATTATCGAGCTGTAGAAATGACGACAGGCAAGTTTCTGCTTGGGCTTCGCGTAAACTATGGTAAACCTGTAGATATTTATTCATTAGGCGTAATGTTTAAAAAAGATCTCAAGATCTCAGGGCCTAAGATGGATGATTTAATTGCAAAAATGATGCAAGAAAACCCTGATGAAAGACCACTGATCCATGAAGTGGTATTTGCCCTGGGAGAGCAGCTTGAAAAAATGCCTCAGGATGGCATGACGCTGCAATTGATAAGTGAGATCAGCAGATTAAAAGAAGAAATGATCCAAGCCTTAAAAAACGAAAGTAAAGAATCTACCAATTGGAATTATCTAGCCAACAAGGACTCCTTGGTGTGCATTTTATCAGATGCCAAGCAATCAGAAACGCTAGCCAAAAATCTTACAGAGAAACTAGGAAACGAAAATGTACGGGTAACACAAGAAGAAGGACGTTATGAAATTTCTGTAAAATTTTCAGCAACACGGGACTATTTTAAAGAAGAAGCGCTATTAAAGAGTTTTGTTAATACATTCAAAGGACATGAATGGGAGGACATGCAGGCAAATATCTCTGTTTCAAGAGGGGATCTAAATGGATTAAATCAAATGCAGATCAGTATGGAATTTAAAGATGTGCTAGGTAATATGGACAGCTACATTGAATATAGTGCATTAAGACAAGCCTTAACCTCCCTAGGTATTAAGGGGGAATTCATCATAAACGAAAGTGGAAACAAGACTAATCTTACACTTAAGTTTAGTGAGGATGATTTGTTTGTAACTAGAAATATCAGAAATTTCAGTATTAAGCTTGAAAATAGATTTAAAAAAGAGAAGTTAGCCTTAACACAAGATAAAAACCCGATGATTTCATTAGAACAAAGACGTGAAGTACAAATAAGGGCATTACAAGAACTAGAGAAAGAAAGAGAGCAAAAAAAGCAAGAGGAAGAAGCAAAAACACTAAAAATAAAGGCTGAGCAAGAAAAAAAACAGGACAATGCAAAGATTGCAGACGAATATACGACTCTATTTAAAGAAATGTCAAATGTAGAATGTTATTTTGATCCTAGTGAAAATACTTTAACCATTGACTTTGGTGCCGATTCAAATGAGCAAAATATAGAGGCATTCTCTAATGCCTTGAACGCAATGGAAATTGATAGCCCTGTCTTTATGGGGATGATCAATGTACCCGTTGCCGAGTTAAGCCAAAAGCTGGGCGCCCCTGATTCAAGACGCCAATTTGAAGAAAAATATCAAAACGGATTACCTTCTAAAGTGGTGGTTTCGAGCAAACTACCTCTATCACAATCTTTATCACCAAAAGTTGAACATAAACAACATGAACAACGCCATGAGTTAAGATTTAGTAGTACTTTGTCGCATAAACAAGGAAAAGCAGAAACGGGGCAAGAACTTAAGGAAGCGGTTAATAAAGAATTTCCTAATGAAGCTATTGAAACGCTTATTGATAAGGATCCCAAAGAATATGTAAATTTGAGTTACAGGCAATCCATCATTCTTTATACATTGCTCGTTCAGACGCAAAAGGATATTAGAAATGAACCAACAAAGCGAGATCTACATGCCACGCTAGAACAAAAGAAAAAGGCTCTTATTGGACATTATCCCGGATTTGCGAAATTCTCACTGACTGAACTTAATTCCCTAGTGAAAACAACCCTTGAGCAAAGAAAGAATGCCTCTATCTCTAATCCTTCAAAACGCTGAATACTTTCAATTAATAATATGAGTTGATAATAAAACTATATAAGAAAGTGAAGTCGGGATTGAATTAACCATTATCGATGCAACGTAGCATGATGTTTAGATCAGGTATGATCAGCAAACAACAAATCCAGTTTATTTGGGGTAGCAAGATCGATGTGTACCTACAGAGAAAAGTCTCAGATACGCTCAAATCACATTACGAGCCCAATAAACCGACTTTTATGTTTAATGATGCAGCAATGCTACAAACCCTTATGCCTGAATTGTCTAACCTATCATGTCAGATTTTGAATGTATAAGACCAATTCTATTTGGTTTTACTGAAGTCAGTCTCATTGTGATGCTCTCCTTTAAGTAGGATATAATAAAGACATTAAAAATCTTACCATAAAGCCTAAACACAAAAATCCGGTTAAACCGAGCATGAATAAGATTATAGCCCAAACATAGGATTTCAATTTGGGATTAGTGATAATGTTCCTCATGGGTTTTACCTTTAAAAGTATAGTAGGTATATAGCGTGTAACCGATCAAAATAGGAAGCAATAATGCTATCCCAATGAGCATAAATATTAATGATGCAGCAGGAGATGCAGCCTGATAAAATGTAATTTGGTAGGGAACAATATAAGGCCAAATACTATAGCATTGGCCTATGTACCCCAATAAAAAAAGTAAAATAGTCATTCTAAACGGCTGTTTTTCATTACGCTGGTTGATAAACTTTATTAGGAGTAAAAATATTATGCAGCTGATCAACGGCAATAATACAAGATAATAAACTTCAGGAAAACTAAACCAACGATTGTAAATATGTTCGCTGCTTAATGGTGATATTAAACTAATTATCGCAAAAATCCCCGCTAGTAAAAATGCATTGACTCTGGCATATTTGAAGGCAGTATCTTGCTGTTTATCAACCGTTTTCCTGATTAACCAAGTTAGACCCAGTAAACTATAACCTACAATAACGCCTAAACCGGCAATGAATGATAGCAAAGATAAATGCTGGCCTTGTCCATTAACGCCAATTAGCACGTTACCAAGAATGTATCCTTGCAAAAAAGCAATAGCAAAAGATGAACTTGAAAAGCAAATACTCCAAAATCTTTTATGGTTTTCATCCTTGAACCTGAATTCAAAGCAAACACCCCTAAATATCAGGAAAAACACCATCATACTTAGAGGCATATAAAGGTAGGGTAAAATAGTAGAAAATGCCTGTGGAAAAGCGGCATATAAGCATGCAGCCCCTAAAATCATCCAAGTTTCGTTGCCATCCCAAACTGGTGCGATTGAATTCATCATAATATCACGATCAGCTTCATCATGAAATAAAATGAAGTTAATACCAACCCCTAAATCGAAACCATCAAGGACCGTATAACATAAAATGACAAAACTGATAATTCCAGCCCAAATAAGAGGAAGGTGTTCTATCATATTACTCCTTAAACCCTGCTGGTCTTGGCATTTCTTTCACAAGATCAGTGGTAAGGTAAGTATAATTGGGCGTATGGATATCCTCAGCAGCTCGATCCGGTCCAATTTTAATAAGCTTAAACAAATAGTACAAATAGGCACTAAAGGTAATTACATAAGCCAGAATGAAAAGACCTAGAGAAAACAATACTTGTTCAGGATCAACAGCCGATATGGATTCTTTGGTTAGAATTAAACCATAGACCACCCAAGGTTGCCTGCCCGTTTCAGCAACAAACCAACCTGCTATGGTAGCTACAAAACCTAAGGGAGCACAATATACAAGCGTTCTTAAATACCATTTGTGAATAAATAATGTTTTCCGCTTTAGAAATAATAAACCTATAAACGAAAGAGACAAAAGTAATAAACCAATACCTACCATGACTCTAAAACTATAGAATACAACGCTGACTATCGATTGCTCTGATTTA
>Ga0097681_1003877_pt1 | contig 11371 bp, 9 predicted proteins | sample ThiBiot_750_plan_FD_72845 | JGI IMG/M metagenome (GOLD analysis project Ga0097681, IMG submission 72845) | Wastewater bioreactor microbial communities from Cape Town, South Africa - Thiocy_cont_750_plan - 1398105538144 (version 2) (version 2) ... | reverse complement strand
GCCGCGAGATCCGGGGCTGCTTTCCGGCTTCGGCGGGGCCGGGGCCCAGAGGTCCGGCCATCCCGATCAGCCTTCTGCGACGCGCGCACGCTCGTCGTCGTCCCGTTCCAGAAGCTTGTTCTGCCCGCTCGCCGAGACGAGCACCCCGGCGGCCATGCTTCGCAGCGACACGGGCAGGATTTCTGCGAGCAGCTCCGAGGAACTTTGCTCTTCTGCCGCGATCGCGAAAACCAGAAGGTCGGCCACTCCGACCAGATCGGCGTCCCAGTTCGCTTCACCGAGGAGACCGATTTCGACGAGGATGAAGTCGCAGTCGGGTCCGACAGCTTTGAGAATGCGGTCCGGCAGCGAGCCGCCATGCGGCGATGCGGACGACAGCGTGACGGTTGGCAGCCCGGTCGCCTCGTCCAAGGTGGCCGGCTTCTCCGGTCTGGCAAGCGACAGGAGCGGCGCCCGGACAGGCGTCGGGCCGTCGATCCTCACGAGTGCGGCTGACTCGCCGGCCCGCCTTAGACCAAGCCCCAGGACGGTGCTCGCGATCCCGGCCAGCCCCGCCTGCTCGAGCGAGGTGAAGAGCAGCATGAACGGCTTGTCGGCGCCATCCAGGCGCCCGGCCACGGACTTGAGCAGCCGCAGGACGTCGAGGGGAAGCACCGTCCCGTCCTCCGCGAATATGCGTGCGCGCATGGTCCGCAATCCCTCCTTCCAGGGGCGTCCGGGCATGAGCGGAACCGCAATGCTTCCCAGAATGTCGATCCCGGTACCGGGCGGCGTTGGCCCGGCGGGGGCGGGCGGCTCCGGAAGCGGATCGCCGACGCGCGCAGCCACGGTTCGCTCACGCGGGCTCGCGCCCGCAGGCTCGCCGAACGACAGGGCGAGGCCGCATCCGGCGACGAACCCCAGGACAACCGCGACCGGCATGAGCAGGAACGGTTTCGGCCAGGCGGGCTGTGCCGGCGCGATAGCGGGGCTGATGACGCGGACCTGTGAGATCTGGAGCCCCTTGAGTTGCGAGGTCTCCTGCGCGCGCTTGAGGAAATCGTCGAGCACCGTGCGCGCGGCATCGGCATTGCGCTGGAGCTGGCGGAGCTGCACGCCCGCGAGATCCGCCTGATTTGCCCGCTCCCGCAGCTGCGCGATCTTCTGCCGGAGCGTTGCAACGTTCTGCGCGGCAAGATCCCGGGCCGCCTTGAGTTCCCGGGTGATCCGCCGGGCTTCTGCGGCCATCAGCCCCTGAACCTTTTCGAGCTCCGTCTGGAGCCGCACCACCGCGGGGTGCCTCGGTCCGTAGACGGTCTCCAGATTGGCAAGCGCGGCGGCGCGCTGGTTGTAGTCGTCCCTGAGCTTTTCTGTCGTCGGCGAAGAGAGGATTTCCGAAAGTCTTTCGAGTGCGCCGGGCGTCGTTCCTGCCGCCCGTGCCTGATCGTATTTGTCCTGCGCCTTGTCTGCCTGGTCCTGCGCGGCGACGAGCTGGGTGCTCAACTGGTCGATCTGCGACTGCAGGGTGCCGCCGGCGCCGCTGTCGTAGATCCGGTGCTCGAACTTGAAATCCTCCACGGTTCGCTCTGCATCGCTGACGCTCTTCTGGAGGCTCGCGATCTTGTCCTTCAGAACCGCGCTCACCTCCGTGTTGGCGGCTTCCTTCTCTCCCGCCTGTCCGGATTTGTACGCCTCGACGATCGCGTTCGCCACGCGTGCGGCCTTCTGCGCGTCATGTGAGGTGAAGGAGACGTCGATCACATAGGTCAGGCCCTCGCGGGCCACCGATACATTCTGCTGGAAGCGCCTGAAGATGACGTCGCGGGTGACCGGGCTCCGGTGGCCGAGGAGGGCAAGGAGCCGGGCTAGCCGGCCGGGCGAGTCGAACTCCGGATCCGAGCCGATCTCCTGTGCGTCGAACACCCTGGCGAGGAGGTCCTGCGATTCGATGACATTGACCTGGCTTGCGATGGCCGCGCTGTCCGCGCCGATCCCCGGAAGGACGTTGTTGAAGCTGACGGCCTGCGGATCGCGCGGATCGACCAGCAGTGTGGCCGTGGCCGTATAGACCGGCCTGGTGACGGTCAGATAGAGGCCCGCAACGAGGATCGCTCCGACTGTCGCTGCGGCGACAAGGAGCCGGCGCCTCCAAAGGGCCCGCAAAGCCGGGCCGGCATCGAATAGGGGAGGTAAGCCGCCGTCTTCGACGTCTGCAGGCTGCATTGAACTATTCCTACGCACACCGGACCCGCAGCGCGCGAGCGCCACCGCAGCCATGATGAAGGAACAAGGTTAGTCCTAGGTTAAGCCGCGGGAAGCGACGTTCCGGCGCCCCAGGAAGGTAGCGGGTCCGCTCATGGTAACCATGCGATGCTTTGCCGGTGGCGCCCCGGATGGCCTTTGATTATCTGTCCAGGTCGAAAACAGGCCCTCAAACCCGGGCCCTGCCCTTGGACGAAATGACTGCCCTAGCCTCAGAGGCCTCGCGCGCCCGCATGTCGATCAGCTACCTCGCCAGGAGCGGTGCGCTGGCGGGCGCCATCAAGCTTGCGGGGGCGGCGCTCGCATTCCTCATGTTCCTTGTCATCGCGCGAGTGACCGACGCCCGCCAGTTCGGCCTCTTCAGCGCCACTTATGCCGGTGCCAGCCTCGTCTCCTTCTTCGCCTCGGTCGGGCAGCAGAGCACGGTGCTGCGCTTCTGGCCGCAATATGAGAGCCTGGGCGATCTCCCCGCGGCGCACGGTTTCATGTCCCGGGCGATACTGGTGGCGGCCGGCGGCCTGCTTTCCTCGAGCCTTCTGGTGTTCCTGGCCGGCTTCCTGCCGCTTGGAGGGGACGATAGGCCGGAATGGCTGCCGCTCTGCGCGGCCGCGGCGGTCCTGTCCTTCGCGCTCGGCTGGACCGAATTCACCTCGGGTGCCTTCCGCGCCAAGAACGTGCTGGTCTTGGCGCTCCTGCCGCGGGACGTGATCTGGCGGGCCGCGTCGATCCTCGTCATCGTCGCCGGCTATTTCCTGCAGCTCCGCGTTTCGGCGGTGGACATCACGCTTCTGACGGCCGGCCTGCTGTTTGCCGCAGCCGCGCCGCAGACGATCGCACTGCTTCGCGACACCATCGCCGCCGAACGGGGCACCCTGTCGCCCGAACAGAAGAGGGAATTCAACAGCGTGACCGCCGGGCTGTGGGGCGTCACCTCCCTGCCGCCGGCGCTCGGCCAGGTTTCTACGCTGCTCGTCGCCGCGATTCTCGGGCCCGAAGCGGCAGGCGCGATCTTCGTCGCCGACCGGACGACCCGGCTCGTCGTGCTTGCGCTGCATGGCATGAACCAGGCGATCGCGCCCCAGATTTCCGGCGCCTTCTATACCGGCGACCGCCGGCACGTTCAGCGCATTGCGAGCCTGGCGGGGCTCGGCGGGTTCGCGGTTGCGCTGATGGTGCTCCTCGCCTTCTGGCTGTTCGGTTCCTTCATCCTGTCGATCTTCGACCACGCTTACGCAACTCCGACCATGCACGTCACATTGGTGGTCTTCGGCCTTGGCGCGACGCTTGCGACGGCCTGCGGCCCGATCGAGCTCCTCCTGCAACTGACCGGCCTGCAGCATTCGCTCCTGAAGCTCCTCATCGTGGTCAATGTGCTGGGTCTCGGTGCGACGGCAATTACGACGGATATGTTCGGACCGGTCGGCGCTGCGGCAAGCATCGCCGGCACGGTGGTCACCTGGAACGTGATGGCCGTCCTGATCGCCCGGCGGCGCATAGGCATCAATCCCTCGCTCGCCGGGCTCGCCTTCGCCGATGCTCCGGTCGTGACGAGGTTGCTGCGGCGGGAACGCGGGTGAAGATCGTGCAGGTCCAGACCCAGGCCGAGGCCGCCGGCGCGCAGCGCATTTCGGACATGCTGGGCCGAGGCCTGAGGACGCGCGGCCACGAGGTGCGCACCGTCTTCATGTATCGCAAGACGGATGTCTATGACCGCGACCCATTCGCCGATTTCATCCTGACGGAGCGGCCGCGCGGCGTGCTCGACCAGATGCGCGCGGTGGCGGGCCTTGTGGCTTATCTGCAAAAGACGAGGCCTGAGGTCGTCATCTCCTTCCAGCATTACGGCAATATCTTCGGTACGTTCGCGGCCCGCATGGCGGGCGCACGCCACATCATCGCCAACCAGAGCGGCGCTCCGCACAAGAGCGGCGTCATGGGCCTTCTGAGCCGGATCGACCGGCTGATGGGAAGCTGGGGCATCTATCAGCAGAACGTCGTCAATTCGGCCTGGAACCAGGGGCAGTTCGCCGGATATCCGGAGGCCTACCGAAGGAGGTTGCGGCGCATCGACCACGGCGTCACGCTGCCTGAAAGGCTTCATGACAAACCTGCCGCGCGCGCCGCCTTCGGATTGCCGCCCGATGCCTGGCTTGTGGTGAGTTCCGGGCGCCTGACGCCCGCCAAGAACCAGGCCGCGATCGTGGGCGCGCTGGCGCAGCTGCCGGACATTCACCTGGCGCTGGCTGGAGCGGGCCCGGATCGTCACGCACTCGCCTCCGTCGCGGCGCGGGCGGGGGCCGCCTCGCGGCTGCATTTGGTGGGAGAAGTGCCCCCGCACCGCATCTACGAATTTCTCGCCGCCGGCGACTGCTACGCCTTCGCCTCGCTCTCGGAGACGTTCGGCCTTGCCGTCGTGGAGGCGGCCATCGCCGGTCTGCCGGTGGTCGCGAGCGATATCGGGATCCTGCGCGAGGTTCTCATCAACGTCCGGGGCGAGCCGGCCGCGATCTTCGTGCGGCCCGATTCTTCGGGAATGGCCATGGGCATTTCCGAAATCCTTGCCGATCCGGCGCTCGCCGCGCGCCTCTCGGCAGCGGGACGGGAACTGGCCGCCGAATATGCACCGCAGGCCATGTGCGCGGCCTATGAGGCGCTGTTCACCTGACCGGTGCCGCTCGCCTCGCGCGGCGCGGCATTGGCACGATCCCGTCGATGACCTCGATCCCGCCCGCCCGGTTGAGCGTGTGGATCTGCGGATAGGGAAAGTCGCCTGCCGTGGATAGCGACCGGGCAGGTCCGAGGCGTACGATCTCCGGCGTCAGTTCCAGGACCTCGCAGAAGCCGAGGCCGCCGCCATAGCCGCGCGTGCCGTCCTGTACGGGCAGCAGGATCCGCTCGCTGATGCGCACGAATGCCCCCCCGGGCCGGGCGCAGGTGCGGTCGATCAGGATCGGGTTCATCGGATGAGGCCGCCATGGGCCTGTCAGCTCGTCCGCAAGAAAGACGACCATCGTGTCGGAGGTGCTGCCATGCCCGTCACGCTCCGTCGCGAACAGCCAGAGCTTGCCGCCATGGTCGAGCAGCGTCGCGTCGGAGATCTCGCGGTCTTCGATAAGCACCGACTTCTCCACCCAGCGGTCGGGGAAATTGAGCGCGCGGTACAGAGTGAGCTTCCGGCTCTCGCTCGCCTCCGGCAGCATCCATATCGCCCCGTCCCGCTCGAAGACCTGCGGATAAGAGAGATGATGCGGCGCCTCGAGGACCTTGCGGGCCGGCCGCGGCTTGCCCTGAAGGTCGAAGCTCACGACCGAGATGACGGCCTTTCGGGCAGCATGCGAATAGTCCTCGACGAAGACATAGGGCCGCGTGCCGTACCAGAAGGGAAACGGATCGGCATAGAAGCGCGACCCGTCGTCGGGGAGCACCGCCCAGCCGACGCCGAGCGCGCCGATATCCGCAACGCCCGGTCCCTCCACGAAGCGGTAGCCCACCCGCCAATGCGCATGGCGGAAACGTAGCCGCCGCAGGCATTCGCGCGCGAGGCGGGGCAGCGCGCGGAGGAGATACACGAGAGCGAAACGCGCAGGTCCGGGCGCGGCGGACGAAGCCAGCCGGACTTCCCCGGTCGCGGCCAGCCTTTCATCGGCGAAGGCGCGCACGGCGGAGCTTATGAACGTTGCGGCGCGCGCCAGCACGTCGTCCAGCCCCAGCGCGGCGGACTCGGGCTTGTCTATCATCGGGAGCGCGGAACCGGCGACAGAGTGTCCGTCGAGCGTCAGGGTGAGTGTCGGCTGGCTGCCGCGCAGAAGACCCATCAACGCGGCAAGGTCCAGCGGGCTGCCGTCGAACAGGATTTTCAGGGTCGGTGTCCTGCCGTGCTCCGCGCCGCCGGCCAGATCGACGATCAGCGCCGCACCCCTCGTCTTCGGGACCTGCGAAAGCGTCACGCCGGAATACAGGCTGTCCTTCCTGCGTCGAAGCAGCCGGCGCTCGAATTCGATCGTACGGCGGATTGGATCGGGCCACGGCGACTGACCCGGGCCGAGCAATACCGCCACGTCATGGCCCTCGGCTTCGAGGCGGTCGATCACCAGCTGGTGCCAGAACCGCTGGCCCCCTTCCGGAACGATCACGTCCACAGGCAGCGGCGACGGCCGCGCCTTCTTGCGGCGTCTCTTCCGCGGAGCCTTCGGCGCTGGTTCCGGGAGCGATTCAGCGGGGTTCTTGCGCGTTGCGGCGCGGCCAGCGGCAGGGATGAACGACCGCAAGCCGCCCTTCGGCAGTGGCAGGCTGCGAAGGAGCGGCAGGGCACTCACCGGGAGTTCCTCAATATGACATAGAAAGCGCGCGGATTGGTCGTCAGGTAGCGCCAGAACAGCCGCCGCGGCTCCAGCATCATCCGCCACATCCATTCGAGTCCCGCTTTCTGGATGACAAGCGGCGCGCGCCGCCTTCGGCCGGACAGATGGTTGAACAGCCCGCCTGCCGTCTTGATCACGCCAACATTCGGCAGGAGCTGCGCATGATCGCGGACGAAGGTCTGCTCACGCGGTACGCCGAGGCCGAGCCACAGGATGTCCGGAGCAAGCTCGTTGATCTCACCCAGTCTCGACGTGAGTTCTCCGGCCGCGAGATAACCGTTGGAGCGGCCGATGATGCGCAAGCCCGGATAGCGGCCCGCGATCACCTCGGCCGCACGCCGGTTTTCATCCTCCGTGGCGCCGAACAGATAGAAGGTTTCCCCGCTTTGTGCGGCAAGCCGTGCGACGTCGTGGAAGAGATCAGTGGTGGCCACCCGCTCGGGCAGCCCCATCCTGCACAGCCAGCGCGAGGCAAGCACGAGCGGCTGCCCGTCGGCGAGGATCTGGTCGGCACCGTGGAAGAGCGAGGCGATCGACCCGTCGGCGCTTGCCCGCGCGATCACCTCGCCGTTGGCGGACGTGAAGAAGAAGGGCGGATCTCCCCGACGGTGCTCCCTGGCGGCGGCAATCATGAGACGCGCGGCCGCATCACGGTCCAGCACGCTGATGGGCATGCCGCCGACTATGACGACCGGAACCGAGGCGAGGCTCTCCTTGAAGGAGACTGTCACGGCGCGCCCTTTCTATCGAAGCCGAGCCTGGATTATCTAGACGCGATGGGGAACAAGCTTAAGCTCATTGTAAATGCATAGTTAACAGGTATACTTTTAGCGGCTGGCGGCTTCAACAGCTCTTTTCGCCACGGGCCGTCTTGCAGGCAGGCGAATCGACGCGCGGCAGGCACAGCCACTCGACGTTGGCATCCGAGCCTATCAGGGCAACGGTGTCGCCGTCGCCGATCCTGGCCAGCCTTTCGAGCGGAGTGGTCACGGCCTGTCCGCTTTCAATGCAGCTCGCCCCGCCTGCCGAGTTCGATGATGCGATCCGCGATCCTCAGCGAATTGGCCACGATCGTCAGCGACGGATTGACCCCACCTGCGGTGGGAAAGAGCGAGCCGTCGCAGACGAACAGATTGTCGATGTCCCAGGACCGCCCGTCCGGGCCGACGACGCTGGTTTCCGCGTCCTCGCCCATCCGGCAGCCGCCCATCAGGTGCGCGGTGCTTGAGGTGCGGAAGCGGTTGCTCGCTCCCGCCGCACGCAGCATCTCGTCCATGAAGTCCTCGGCATGGGCGATCATGCGCTTGTCGTTGTCGTAATAGGAGAAGGTCACCTTCGGTATCCGCAGGCCGAGCCCGTCGGTCTCCTCCGAAAGCTCCACCCGGTTCTCGTCCTGCGGCATGGTCTCGCCGACCATCTTGAGCCCCGCCATGTGGTTATAATGCGCCATCCACTTGCGCAGCTCCGCCCCGAACGGGCCTTCGTTGGAGACCAGCGAAGTCGCGAAATCGGTCGGAAGCGGCCCTTGGCTCATGAAGGCGTAGCCGCCCTCGAAATCCTTGCCGTGATCCATGTAGTTCCAGTGCTCGCATACGGCGAGCGAGGGCGGTCCCTTGTACCAGCGGATCTCCTCCTCCATAATGCCCCAGACCGCATTGTTCGAATGGGCCATCAGCCCCTTGCCCACGAGGCCCGACGAATTGGCCAGGCCCTCGGGGTGCTGAGGGCAGGCGGAGTTCAGCAGAAGCCGCGGCGTCTCGATCGAATAGCCCGCGACGATGACGTTGCGCGCCCGCTGGAACCGCCAGCGGCCTTCGCGGTGGTAATGCACGCCCGTGACGCGCCCGTCCCCGCCAACTTCGATGCGGCCGACCATGGCGAGGTCGCGGATTTCCGCTCCGGCGCGGATGGCGCGCGGCACGAAGGTCACCAGCATCGACTGCTTGGCGTTGGTCGCGCATCCGACCTTGCAGAAGCCGCGATAAACGCAAGGCGGTGCGGAGCCACGCGGCGCCGACAGCGTCGCGACCGGACAGGCCGACCACGGCACGCCGAGGGCCTCCGCTCCGCGCGCGAGCACCAGCGCTGAGGCGGAAAGCTCATGCTCCCGGTAAGGATAGCGCCCGCGCTTCGGCCCCCACGGGTAGCGGACCGGGCCGGAGATCTTCATGGCATCTTCGGCGAGCGCGTAATAGCGCCACATCTCCTCCCACCCGACCGGCCAGTCGTAGCCATATCCGAAATTCGAGCGGGACTTGAACCATTCAGGGCGAAAGCGCAGCGTGACCATCTGGAAATGCACGCTGGACCCGCCCACCGCCTTGCCCGAATTGTTGGAGCCGAACTGCAGCGGGTCGTTGCCGGCCGAGATTCGGTCGTCCAGCCAGTAGAGCTTTTCCTGCTCGCGCTCGTCGGAGGCGAAATCCTCGAGCGGCCGGTAGAAGGGCCCCGCATCGAAGGCGACCGCCGAATGCCCCGCTTCAGCCAGCCGGGCCGCGGCGACCGATCCGCCGCATCCGGTGCCGACGATGGCGAAGTCGACGAGCTCGTCGTCGCGGTGGCTCGCCATCGGCATCCAGCGGCCCGGATGGAACACGTCCGGCGCACGGCCATCCTTGGCGCGCGGGCGGAATTGCGCATCGGAAACCAGGGCGCTCACGGCAGTTTCTCCGCTTTCTGGGGAGGCCGCTGCTCTTCCGCCTCCCACGGGTCGCGCATGTCCGGCCCGAGCCTGAGATAGCCGCGAGGCGCGGCAGGCCCCCCGAAGCCCATCTCATTCCAGGCATAGGGGTGGGCGTAGTAGATCTTGACGGCCTGCTTCAAGAGAATGTGACGGAAGAAGCGCTTGGCGGCGACCTTCCTCCAGATCTGCTTGTGGGCCTCGTCCCGGTCGAGCCGGCTGAGGAGGGCGTGCCGGTCCTCGGCGGATAGCTCGACGAACCCGCGGCCATGTTCGGCATCGGCTTCACGGTCGATCGCATCGAGCCCATACGGCCACAATTCGCGCTGTGGCGGCAGGTCGGCAAATCGCGTGCCGTCGCCGAGATTGCGCTCCAGCGTATCGTCGATGAACGCCTCGACGGGGATCCGGTCCTTTTCGCTGCGCTCGGGCTGCGGCAGCACCGTGTCGATCAGCGCCCGTAGCAGCGCATACTGGGCCTCGCTGAAGAAGCGCCGGGGCGGGACGTTCGCGAGGCGGTCGCGCAACACCTTGCGGGTCGCCTCGTTGTAGGAGGGCGTATCCCACTTCGCCAGCACGTCATAAGAAGGGTAGGGTGTCCTGAACGGCGCTTCAGCCATCATCGCCTCCGCGCGCCCTGCCGAGGAGCCCGAGCGCCGCGAGGCCCAGAAGGCCCAGCCCGATCAGGCTCGGCGGTGCCGCGATCGGCGGCCCCTGGAAGAGATTCTGGGTCCAGTTGCGGAAGCCGCCATTGTTGCGGCTGACGCCATAGGCGTGAAGCCCGGTCCCCGCGAGCCCGAGCGCCATGCTGGCCTGCAACATCCTCCGCGCGGGGCCTGTGGCCGAGGGGAGGAAGGCTGCTGCCGTCAGGGCTGCGCCGGTTAACGGCACCGTCACGACAGGTGCATACATCAGCTTGTCGTGGAAGGCGCCGCGGAAGTGGAGGAGCCCGACTTCCGCAGTGAGACCGAAGAGCCCCGCAGCCGTCGTGAGCGCGGCGAACCGGCCGGCGCGGCGGATCCGGTCGTCATTTCCGGCCTCGATCGCCTGGGCAGCCGCAACCGATGCGAGGCCGCCGGCCCCGGCAATGAGAAGAGCGCCCGGCGCGCCGAATGGAGCGCGATAGAAGAGGTTGTTGAAAGACAGGCCGCCGGGCCTCGACAGGATGTTGCGAAGATGAAAGCCGAGACCGAAGAGACCCACGGTCATCGCTCCGCCGAAGACGGCGCCTCTTGCAAGTCCGCTGCCGCGCGAAAGTGTCGCGGCCAGGCAAGTCGCCAATGTCACGGTGGCTGCCGGCGGCGCGACCGTCATGGCCGCCTTCTTGTAGCTGCCGCGGTAATGCTCCATCGCGCTGTCGAGCACGACGCTGGCCGCGAGCAGGGCTGCCCCCCCGGCCGCGGACCTGCTTTGGCGAGGCGGCGCCTGGCGGTTGCGCGACTTCAGATAGGCTGCGAAGCCGGCCGCCGCGAAACCTGCGGCTGCGAGCGCGAAGAGCGTGCCCGCACCGAAGGGCGGCTGCAGGTTTGCGGGCGCCGGCCTCGCATTGTTCTCAGGCCACGAAGAGCGGAATTCGGCGGGAACCTTGTTCAAGGAGCCCTCCCCAGGACGTCTAAGGCGGGATTGATATGCCGGTAACGTGCTGGCGGGCTTTTGGTTCGCGGGCGTGGTGACGCGGGCACCCGTTGGACGAAGGTAAGCTATCGGCACCTCGCCGGGCTGCAGCAGTCGCGCTCAATGTGGAGATTGCGGGCTGTTGAGGGGTCGCCGACGGACCGCCGCCTATTTCCCGAGCGTCCTGCGCACCGCGGATTGCCATCCGGCAAGCTTGCGCTGCCGCTCCGCCTCCTCCATGTCCGGACGGAAGCGGCGCTCGGGCGCCCAGCTTGCGGCGAATTCCTCCATGCCCGGCCAGACGCCGGCCGCCTGGCCTGCGAGCCATGCCGCGCCAACGGCGGTGGTTTCGAGGATGGCGGGCCGGTCGACCGGCGCGTCGAGGATATCGGCGAGGAACTGCATCGTCCAGTCGGAGACGACCATGCCGCCGTCGACCCGAAGCACGGTGTCTGCCGCCGCGCCCGTCCAGTCC
>Ga0097681_1003875_pt1 | contig 11372 bp, 9 predicted proteins | sample ThiBiot_750_plan_FD_72845 | JGI IMG/M metagenome (GOLD analysis project Ga0097681, IMG submission 72845) | Wastewater bioreactor microbial communities from Cape Town, South Africa - Thiocy_cont_750_plan - 1398105538144 (version 2) (version 2) ... | reverse complement strand
AATCTTTATATCTAAATAACACATAACTATTTTTCTTCTCTAAGATAGCATACTTTATTTTTTTATGGTAACCTGAATAAGATACTAAAAGATTACTAATATTTCTACCAATACCATATCGTTGAGAAAAAAACTGAAACATATTTAGCAAATATAATTGCGCTATTTGTTTTGATTTATCTGTTCTAAAAGGTAATATTGAATCTACCATATTATTTATATATATAAATTGTATTATACAGCTAAAGGGAGTCGAACCCTCAACCTATTAAGGATTGGAATCTAAAACCAACATGTTTACCATTTCATCATAGCTGCGGAATATTTTGTTTTTTCACGGAATATTTTGTTTTTTCACGTTTTTTTATTTCCTATTATTCTCTTATGAGAGGTGGTAGAAGAGGATCGAACTCTCGACTAATGGTACCACAAACCACTACTCTACCACTGAGTTACTACCACAAGTAAAAATAATTAATTATTGAATTTAATATATTATATTTTTGGTAAGGATAGGATTTGAACCTGTGAACCGTTACCGGAGCAGATTTACAGTCTGCCGCTTTTGACCACTCAGCCACCTTACCTAAAAAACCTAAAAAAGAATATTATTTTTAGATATATGAGTGAGGCAGGATTCGAACCTACATTATTCCATACCCAAAACGGAGAGTCTACCAATTGACATACTCACTCATATCTAAAATACTACATCTAATTATAACTGATAATATTTAAATAATATAAAATAAATTACTAAATATAATTTAACACAATATACCAAGATACCAAGATAGACCAAGATAGGATTTGAACCTATGACCAATTGATTAACAGTCAACTGCTCTACCACTGAGCTACTTAGTCAATAGCTTACATAGTTTAACTACTGCAGAATAAATCTTCCGCAATTAATATATACGGCTAGACTGTTTCCTTTTAGTCTGAAATTTAGTTAATTTTTCTAACTCAGTAGTAGTATACACCATTACACTACTTAAAATTCTATTGTAGTCATCCAATAAAAATGAATAGTTTATCTTCATAAGACGTTCAGTGTCCAACTCACTAAAATTACCTTTATATTTTAATAAAAATAATATATTATTCTTCACGATAAATCTATTCTCTTTTTTAGAAATTTTTAAAAGATTATTGAATGATACTAATCTTTTAAAAAAAAAGCTATTAAAACTTTCTTGTAAATGAAATAATTTAATTTCACAATCAATATTATTTCTAAAATGAATACTAATATTCTTCTTATAGTTAATTAATCCTTTATATGCAAAAGAATTATCTAATTGTGCTATATTTGCACTAATTAAACAATCGGATTTATTTACAATAGTTTCCCTATTATACACTAAAGTGTTACCCAAAGACTGTTTTTCTAATAATGGAATATTATCTAAAAGTGTTCTATTAAAAATTTCAGATTCCAACTTAGATAAATATTTAGAAATATTTAAGTTCACATCTTCATTATAAAAACTAGAATCTTCTTTACTTAATATATTTTTCTTCAACCCCAATGAATCACGATTATCAGCTAAAGCATCAGAAATTAAACTAGAAAAAAAATTAAATGTTCTTTTATTACGCAACATAGTAATAACACTTGACTCAGAAAGATCTTTTATGTTATTTGAAATCAATTTTCTTAAATTAGTAAAATACTTAAAAAATACACTATTTAAACTACTGTAAATATAAACTTGATTTATATTCTCAGAAACATTTAATAATTTATGACTCATATTAATATTCGCTAAACTAAAAGATTTAATAATCTCATTATTTAAACAAACGTTTTTGATATTGAAAACATAATTACTTACCTGCTCTAGAATATTATATGTAAATAACTCCTCAATATGTTTCTTTTTTCTAACTACGTCAGTAATACTTATAGTGTCAGACATGAATATATTCAAATTGATTCCACCATATATAGAAGAGATACTTTGTTTTTTTATTTTTCTTAATTTATATTTATTCATATGATTATATAAATCATTTAACATACCATAAGAACTAATAGACTCATCACTTAAATCAGTATACTCCAAATTGAAAAACACATATTTTAAATAACTTTTACTAAATAACTCCAATAGCTTGTCAGAAATACTAAAAAAGTTATCATATTTTTTACGTTTAATAGAGCTATTAAACAAATTATATAAATTATAAACGCTAAATAAATCTTTATTATTATAAACACAATAATCTGATTGTAAGAAATAAATATTGTTTCGTTTTAGTACCCTATAATTACTTAACTCAACATTATTAACTGTTAACAGTCTATCTTCTTTTCTATTTTCTAATTTAATATTTAAATTTTTAAAGATACCAAATAATGTATTGTTTTCTATTCTATCAAATATTTTAAATAACTCTACTATTGAAATATTTTCTAAATTACGTGCTTTTAATTCTCTGTAGAACTTAAAATAACCAAACCCATATTTATTTTTTACAATATAGTTTAAAACTTCTTTAAGTGAACTAGCATTATCTCTTCTTATTACTAATACATTTCGTTCTCTTACATCAGCTTCGTCAGAATTAGGAATATATTTATAATTAAAATTAGTTGATTTTTTAAAACACCTCAATAAATATCTTTGTAATCTTTGTCTACTCAACTCAATGTTTAAACCTTTATGAGTATACATTTTTAAAATTCTAGTTATTAAAATTTTTAATTTTAATCTATTATTTTTATTCTTTAATACTTGATAAATTAACTTATAAAAATAATAATTGATTTTGTCTAATTTATCATTTAATATTCTATTCAGATATGTTACTATTTTCTTTAAATAAATATACTTTACATAAATACTATTATTTTTAATATTTAATCTGATATTTTCAATCTCTTCCTTAAAATGTTTTCTTAGATACTGAGAAGTGTTAAATCCTTTATTATCCGATAATATAAAATCTACAAAACTGTCATAAGACACATTTGTTTTCACTAATTTTTGTTTTAATATTAAAAGATCCACTCTATTAGATCTCTCCAACTCCTCTTTTATTAATATAATCAATTTTTTTTTTATATAATTAACTTGTCTTAATATATTTTCATGTAATTTTTTATAATTTTTTGTTTGTGATATTATCATATACACTAACTCTGATAATAATACAAATTTTGTAATTTTTTTATTTTTTTTATATGTTGTTATATTAATCAGTGAAGGTACATTTAATAATAATGATGATGAATTTGTTATATCATTTTGTTGAATTCTCATATGTTTTTTTATGTCTTTTGTAATTTCTACTGCAGGATTCGAACCTGCACAGCTAAAAAGCTAAGAGATTTTAAGTCTCTCGTGTCTACCGTTCCACCAAGTAGTTATCTATTAATATATTTAAATAAGATAAATCATTAATATTACAAATTTGTAATATTAATGATTTATCTAAATGTAATAAAACAAAGTTGATGGAAATAGGACTTGAACCTATAACCTGGAGCTCATGAAACTCTCGCTCTACCTATTGAGCTATTCCATACAATTATTTTAGATATTCTAAAATAAAAAGTAATATTATTTATATTACAGAATAGTATGATATACTCTACAGGACTTGAACCTGTGACCACTCGCTTAGAAGGCGAATGCTCTTCCACTGAGCTAAGAGTAAATTAATATTTTTATAAAGTTTAGATTATTTCTATAAATAATGATTATTTTAATATCATCACTAATTCCATTACTATTAATATACTTTATTTATTTTGATTATTTCCTTCTTTTCATATTTATACCAATAGCGAAAATAAATTTATCATTTATACCTTATAAATTTGTAAAAAGTACAACAGTATTAAATAGTTATTTTAAAAATAACACAGAATTCTTCTTTCCTTCAAGTTCGATTCAAAACTATATATTGCCTTCATTACAAATATCCTATTCAATACAAGATTTTAATTATATACTAATTTATTATATAATTATAGTTTCTTCAATCATATTATTACCATTTATGGCAATACAAATATTTATGCATATGAAACCTTCTTTTTATAAACATGAAATAAAAAAATTTTCATTACTATTCACCGGTATATTTATCTATTTTTTTATTTTCTTATTTGTATATAATAATTATATTATATACTTCATATTTGATTCTTTCTACAACAATTACCAAGAAATAAACTTTATTATATTTGATATAAATCTTAATCTACAAAACTACCTAAGTGTATACATATATATATTCATAATTTCATATTTATGGATAATATCAATAATAATTAACTATCTAGTACTAAATAATAGTATCTACACAGCACTACTAATAGCAGTAATACTAATGTTATTGTGTCCACTAAATATATACATACATATATACTTGATAGCGTACTATATAATAACATATATAATACTATATGTGTACACAATATACAATACCATAAATAACAAATCAAATTTTAAAAAATAGTTGGAACAACACACAAATAAAAATATATCTAAAAATAACTTGTGATGAGAGAAATAAACAATTATTTTAATCTATTGTAAGGAGAATGATTTTCTAAGTATACAAAAATATCTATACCTGATAAATCACTAGCAACACAAACACTACCAACAAAACTTAAAGCTTTTTTTTTACGTTTAACTGACCCTGTTAATTGAAAGTAAGAAAATGTATTGGATTTAATGATAAATGCAATAGATATCGTATTCATTATTCTGATCTGATTAGACATTTTATACTTACTTTGCTTAATAGGTAATAACTGACTATATATATTATTCAAAGTTTCAACAGAAACTTTATTGTTGTTATAATGCTTAAATATTGATTTCATAATTATACAATAATATCGCATTTTGACAAAAACTTATACATAACATCTAAATGAATCTTTCAACGGACAAATAATACATAATTATTCTAATACTATGTATAGATATTAGAATAATCCGGCTAAAAAATAAAAAATAAATAAGATAGTAAACTTAATATAATTAAACCAGAATAATGATAGATTAAACCAGTTTGTAATTTGCTATTAAAAGAAACAACCTGACTTACTGCTCTTGTAATACCAAATGGTCCAAATAACTCAATTAATCCTTTATCAAATAATTTAAATGTATAATTTAACGCAGAATAATTCATTAAATCAATTAATGGATAAACAATGTTCTTATTAAAGAATAAATATTTACGATTTAAAAAAAAAAATAAATTATTCACCCAATTATAGGACAATCTGAAATATAAAAATAATTGTTTAAACCAAACAAATAAGATAAAAAATACAAAAGTATAATAAACAGTTAAAATTAATGGTATTTTACGAACGTATTTAATAAATTCAAAATTAAATAAATAAAAACCTGATGAATTACTCACATCCTGATAACCTTGACAAGCAATAAATAAAGAATCTCTCCAAAAGTCAGTACCAATACCAACCATTAAATCATTTAATAAATAACCGCTAAATATACTTAAATAAGATAATATAACTAATGGTAATATTAAATAATAAGAGCCATAATGAAGATTATATATATATGACTTATAACCATTAAAATTATTAAAAAATACATATACATACATCTTAACACTATAACAAATAGTTAAAATTACACTAAACATTGCTAAAAACTGAAAAAAATAAAAAAATTTAACATATTTTAAAAATTCAAAGTTATAAATTAACTTATTATGAAATAATTCAATTATTTTTTCTTTTGAATAAAAACCAGAAGTATAAGGAAATCCCATTAAAGATAAAGAACCAATTAAGATTAACATTGCAGGTAGAGGTAATTTTTTTAATAGACCACCCATTTTTCTGAAATCTTGTTCATTAGACAATGCATGTATTATGTAACCAGCAGTTAAGAATAATAATGCTTTAAAAAAGGCATGGTTTATTAAATGAAACATACCGTTATAGTAACTAGATAAACCACAAGCTAAAAACATATAACCTAACTGACTACAAGTGGAATAAGCAATAATTTTTTTAATATCATATTGAAATAGACCAACAGTACTACCAAAAAAAATAGTTAAACTACCAAAAAAAGAAATCCATACTAATAATGAAGGTACATTTTCCATTAAAAAAGAGCATCTAACAATTAAAAATACACCAGCAGTAACCATTGTAGCAGCATGAATTAATGAAGAAACTGGTGTTGGTCCTTCCATAGCTTCAGGTAACCAAAAATGTAAACCTATTTGAGCAGATTTACCTACTGCACCCAGAATAATAAGGAATCCAGAGTAGTACATTAATTGTAATAGATAGTCACTACTGTAATTAATGGATAAAATAGAAAACATTACATTAAAATCTAAAGTTTTAAATATTTTAAACACTAAACCAAAAGCTATTAATAAACAAACATCACTTATTTTATTTGTGAATACAGCCATTATACTAGATTTATTTGCCCCCACTCTTGTATACCAGAAATTAATCAATAAGTATGAACAAATACCAACTCCTTCCCAACCGATAAATAACTGTATTAAATTACTAGCTGTTACTAAAATAAGCATAAAAAAAGTAAATAATGACAAATATGACATAAATCTTACTTGATGTGGATCCTGATCCATATATGAAACAGAATAAATATGTGCACATAAGGAAATGGACATTATTACTATCAACATAGACACAGATAAAGAATCAAATAAGCAATACCAATATACATTAAAAATATCAAATACAATCCAATCTGTCATCTTTATATAGCATGGTAATGATAAAAATGACACTTCGAAAAATATCAAATAACATACCAATGTAGATATAAATACTAATAATAGATTTATTAAGTGGTTTTTATAGTTACCTATTTGTTTACCAAAACAAAAAGTAAAAAAAAAAGAAAAAAATGTGAAAAAGATAGGTAATAGATACATGTTATATTATTATAAATAAGTACTAACTACACATATTTATATGTTCTGTAATAACAAATTAATAATGCTAATCCTATAGATGATTCACATGCACCTATAGTTAATATAAATAAGGAGAATACCTGACCCATAATATCGTCCAAGTATACAGAAAAAAATAAAAAATTATAATTAACTGCTAATAATAATAATTCTAAGGACATAATAATTAAAATTATGTTCTTTCTACTTAAAAATAATCCAAAAATACCGATAATAAACAATAATACTGGAACTACTAAATGCATAAACATTTTGCTGCTTATATATTTTAATATATGTAATCAACTAAAAATATAGAACGATTCAATTTTTTAGGATTATTAATCCTAAAAAGTTGTAAGAACTGTTTAAACAGTAAAAAATAATAACTAATCCCAATCTAATGATCCTTTTTTCCACTCATAAACAAAACCAATTAATAAAATTAAGATAAAAATATACATTATATAATATCCAAAAAAATATAATTGTTTTAAACTAATTGCCCATGGAAAAAAAAACACCACTTCAACGTCGAAAATAATAAATAATATAGATATTAAATAGAATTTTACATAAAATGGCTCCCTTGCATCAGAAAATGGATCAAAACCACACTCATATCCTGAATTCTTCTCATTATATGGGTTTTTAATAGTTATTAGGTAACTTAAACCTAGTACTAATGAACATATTGCAAACATTAGTAAGATATAGAAAACTAGATCACTATACTCATTTAAATAATAAAACATACTGGATAAGCAAAAAGATAAAGTAATCAGATTAGCTTATTTTATATCAACATTACATGTTAATATAAAATAGATAAAAATATAACATCACTAGCTAAATAAGGAAATAATATAAACATTAAAGAATAAAAAAAAACTTTAAATAGTTTCATAATCATATCATGTTCTGGATCCATATAATCAATCAATAATTCTGAGATTGTATAAATCAAATTTCTCAAAACGTAATACATTATTACTGAAAAAATTAATAGCATTGTTACAATCTGAATAGTTTTAGTATCATGTATACTATATACTATATTATTGTCCTCACTTGCTATAGATAATGCTGTAACATCAAGTGACTGAGTTGTACCAGAAATAAAGAATAAATAAAATAATAGATAAGCAACTACAGCACTAATTAATATTATAAAGAATTTACTTAAATAATATTTTTTATGTTGTATATATGTAATTGAATAGTAAGCAATTCCAAAGAATGCAACTAAGCAAAAAAAATAATAATAATATCCAATTAAAAAGTTAATCATTTATGTTTTACAAAAAAGAAAAAGATTCGATGGTTCTTCTTGCTTATATGAAATATATGAAATGAAAAATACGTAAAAATTTTCTTTCTTTTTTACGTAAATAAGTAATATTAAGTTAATTTATCAATATTTTTAATTAACTATCTATCTACTTCACCAAAAACAATATCTAGTGTACCAATTACAGTAACTAGATCTGCTATCATATGACCTACTATAATACTATTTAACGCTTGTAAGTGTAAAAAACCTGGTGAATGTATTTTACATCTATATGGCTTGTTACCACCATCAGAAACTAAATAAGCACCTGTTTCTCCTTTAGGAGCTTCTACACAACCGTAACTATGACCTTGAGGAACACTAATACCTTCACTATATAATTTAAAATGATGAATTAAAGATTCCATAGATGTTTTCATTTGACTACGGTATGGTGGTGTAATTTTATGGTCATCTACTCTAACTAAACCTAAAGGTATTTGATTAATAGCCTGGCTTATAATACTTATACTTTGACGCATCTCTTCTATTCTAATTAAATATCTGTCATAACTATCACCACATACACCAGTTGGAATAGTAAAAGAAAATTTTCTATAAATTTCATAAGGTTCAGATTTACGTAAATCCCAAGCAATACCAGTTGATCTTAACATTGGACCACTTAAACTATAATCTAATGCTTGTCTACTATTTACTTTACCAACTTCTATCAATCTTTGTTTCCATATACGATTAGTTGTAAGCATTTCCTCAATTTCATCAATTCTAGATGCAAATTGTTGTATAAAAGTAGATATATCTTTTAATAAACCCATTGGTATATCATATACCACGCCACCAATTCTAAAATAATTAGCGTGCATTCTAGCACCTGAAACACGTTCATAGAACTCCATTAATTTTTCACGTTCCTCGAAAGCCCATAAAAATGGTGTTAACGCACCTACATCCAAAGCATGTGTAGTAATGGCTAGTAAATGATTCAAAATACGTGTAATTTCTGAGAAAATTACACGTATATACTGAGCTCTTAGTGGTACATTACATTTTAATAACTTTTCTACTGCTAAACAAAAAGTATGTTCTTGACACATCATAGAAACATAGTCTAGTCTATCGAAATATGGTAATGCCTGCATATAAGTTTTATATTCTATTAATTTTTCTGTACCTCTATGCAATAATCCAATATGTGGATCCGCATTTTTAATGATTTCACCATCTAGCTCTAAAATCAATCTTAGTACACCATGCGCAGCTGGGTGCTGAGGACCAAAATTTAACATAAAATTTTTTATTTGTTTTGATTGTTCTGTAAGCACTTAATCTTAGTTATTTATTACTATATGTTGTTGTTGATTATTTATTATATAAACAATCAACAACATACAAGTAGTATAGAATTTAACATTTTATGAATGAACAGTTTTTATTGAATAAAAAACAAACAATTTATCAAACGATAAGTAATAACAGATAATATTATCAAACGATAAGTAATAACAGATAATATTATCAAACGATAAGTAATAACAGATAATAATACATAAAATAATTATCTATATTATATTAATATTTCACTTTTAATAAAGTAAAATAATTTTGAAATCTAGCACCATTAATTACTGGTAAAATTAAAAAATAAAATAAATGGAAATGTGAACAGATTACACCTAATTGTATATATGGATACACTGGTAATTGATGACCTAAATAACCTAAAAATACAAAATTAAATGTAAACATCCAGAACATTATTCTATTAAACAATCTAAAGTGGTTATTTTTCTCACTGCCTTTATCTAAAATAGGTAATATAAATAACACTAACATAGATAGGAACATTAGAATAATACCATATGTTTTACTTTCAATGGATCTTAATATACCATACATTGGTAAGAAATACCACTCTGGTACAATGTGACTTGGAGTTACTAGTGGATTAGCTTTAATATTATTATCAGTATGACCTAATACTTCTGGATACTTAATTACAAATACTAAGTATACTATAAACATAATAAATAAACCAAATAAATCTTTAACTAGGAAAAATGGATAAAAATTAATTTTATCTAATTTACTTGTTCTAATACCTAATGGATTTGAACTACCTGTTTTATGTAATGTATATATATGATACAATGCAAATACAGCTATTACAAAAGGTAATAAATAATGTAAACTAAAAAATCTGTTTAATGTGGAATTATTAATTGCATAACCACCCCATACCCAATAAACTACATCTTTACCAATTACTGGTATTACTGTTAAGAAATTAGTAATAACTGTTGCAGCCCAATAACTCATTTGACCCCATGGTAATACATATCCTAAAAAAGCAGTACCCATCATTAATATGTATATTATTACACCTGAAAACCAAACAAATAGTCTTGGTTTTAAATATGAACTATAATAAATACCTCTTAAAATATGTATATAGATTACTATAAAAAAAAATGAAGCACCATTTGAATGTGCATATCTAATAAACCAACCATAGTTAATATCTCTCATTATATGTTGTACACTATCAAATGCATAATCTATATGTGGTGTATAAAACATAGATAAGAAAATACCACTTACTAATTGTATACCTAAAAACATTCCGGCCATAAAACCATAATTCCAAAAATAATTTATATTTTGTGGTGTTGGGTAATACATTAAAAATTGATATACCCTTCTAACACTCGCATCAGCTAATAATATATTATTTAACTTATTAAACATTGCTAATATAATTAATCCTTTTAATAAGTAGTCAAATTAAGTCTGCCAGTTATTTTTAAGTGTTATCTTAAAAATAAATGAATAATTAAAAATTGTTCAAAATAAATAAATATGTTATATGTATCTGTACATACGCAATTATTTTTAAATTTAATGAAATTATTTCAGAAGAAATATAAAATAAAATAGGTAAATCTACTGATTCAAATCCGTATAATAACAATTCATCAAAACAGAAACATTGTATTTTTAAGACATATACGCTTACTGTATTTGGAGAGATGAAATATATACTAATTCCTTTAATTATATAATCTGTTGGATTATATATTCTAAAAAATACCAAGTATGTTTCACTTGGAGCAATATACATACT
>Ga0097681_1003871_pt1 | contig 11381 bp, 12 predicted proteins | sample ThiBiot_750_plan_FD_72845 | JGI IMG/M metagenome (GOLD analysis project Ga0097681, IMG submission 72845) | Wastewater bioreactor microbial communities from Cape Town, South Africa - Thiocy_cont_750_plan - 1398105538144 (version 2) (version 2) ... | reverse complement strand
AGGGGTCGAGTGTTCTTCACTGGTCGCAGGAGCAAGAAAGCGCGCATGCGGAGTCTCGACAAGCGCGCCTCTGGTGGCTCGAATTCCAACGTACTTCAAATGTAGCGAGCATGAAGATGAGCGAGTGGCGCGCACACACACACACACACACACACACACACACACACACACAAGCGCACAAGCGCACGTACATTATCTTGTATTTATTTGACTGAGTAACGAGCGAATGAAGTGACTCTGACTGGCTGACTACGAGAGAGCGAGCATCGAGGGCTTCATTCGCTCCTCCGCCTGCTTCCGCTGCCACCGTCGTCCATCGATCGCTCGCGTGACCACCACCTCTTCAACAACGACGACCACACCATGGCGCTGGCACTCTTCGGTGGCAGTATCTTGGTGGCGTTCTCGCCGTTGGTCGCGCTCTTTGCGTTCGTCGTCCTGCGACGCCCAGAATACGTCATCATCAGCGCCGGCGGGTAAGCAGCCAAGCAGCCAAGCAGCCAAGCAAGCCAGCCGAGCAAGCACTCGATACCAGAGGCTGACTCGATCACGATCGCACGCTCTGGCCCGCACAGGTCCTTCTTCTGGCTACTGGCGACACTGCTGGGAGCGAGTATGTGGTGGGTGATCGGGCCGCTGCGGCACGTATGGTGGTTCGTGGTGCCGGCGCAGGTGCTGGCGGTCGAGTCGGCTCGGCTGCTGTTCTTCATGCTGTACCATCGCCTCTCGTCGAGGCAGCCGCACGCACACGCGCCCGCGGCGCCATCAACGGGGCCCAATGCCGTGGCCTCGATGCCTGCGCCGCTTCCAGAGGCTCAGCAGAGACACCACCAGCAGCAACAGCAGGGCAGCCGCCTGGGAAGCGTGGTGTCGATCGGCGGTGGCTTCGCCGTGGCGCACGCGAGCGTCATGATGGCGTCGGTCGCGTGGGAGGGCCTCGTACCCGGCGGCGGAGCAGGTTCGCTGCCGTGTCCCGCGTGCCCTGCCATACCGCTCGTTGCTATCCAAGGTACGATCGACGAGCGCCCGCACGCACGATGCAGGCCTCTCACATATGTTCGACTCGTGCAATCCGGCCTTGTGCATGCGTGACTGGTTGGACGCGGGCGCCTGCTGCGTGTAGCAATCGCGACGGCGGCCTTCAGCGTATTGAACGTTGCATGGAGCGTCATCATGTACGATGGCGTTCGCAAGCGATCGTTCGTCAAGTTGCTCTTCGTGCTGCTGTCGCACATGATGGCATCTGCTGCGGTACGCCTACTGCTGCTGCTGTTGCCGAGGAAGCGAGTGCACTGCATGGCGAGCCGCTGATGATTCTGACGCTGCCTTGCAGACGATATTCAACACCATGTCGAGCGAGTACTTGTGCTACATTGGAGTGGGCGGTGTCTACGCCACGACGCTGCTGGTGCTCGTAGTCGCCGTAGTGATACTGCGCAACAACAATCACGCTGCTCGTTGAGCATGCCGGTCGTGCCAGCGCCTCTCGCTCGCGCGTGAATGCGCTCACGAGTACGATTGCAACTCAACTCACTGTACAAACTCTCTTACTCTCACTATCTATCGCTCTCTCTATCTCATCTTTTGACCATGATATGCTACTGAAGCGAATGCCCACAAATGAAGCCCAAGTATACGGAACGAACCTATTTACATGCGAGGCTATATTGATTGACTGCGTAACTTACCGGTGGCAACTACTAGATGACGAGACCTTCGGGCGACACGATCGAGGTCGGATAGCCGACCACAAAGTCCGGTCGATAGGCGCACACCAAGGCCGAGAAGATGGCGAACAACATCTCGGTCGGCAACTGCCACACTTGCGAGCTCGGGAAGCGGGGCTGGCTCGTGTCGGCGTTGATGAGCGTCAGCAGCATGATGGTGTGGATCTCAGTTCGCAGGCGGCGTGGATAGTGGCGATGCCATTCAGGACGCCAGTCGACCTTGTAGTCTATCATGGAAGCACACGCACCACAAGTCAACAAGAGACGCAAGGCGCGCAGAGTTGGAGCGAGGGCATATCGTACTTCGGAAGAGCCACTTGTGGCGAGACTTGGAGGGCGCATGGTTGTTGCCCATCGCGAGCGCATACCACTTGACAGCACGATTGTAGTCGACCGAGATGCCGTACTCCTCTCGCTCGTACAGACGACCCAAGGCGTACTGCGCATCGAGGTCGCCGAGGCGAGCCGCGGCACCGAGCAGCTCGAGCGCGCCGTTGACGTCCTTCTCGCCGCCGCGCGGGATCAGCAGCAAGAAGGCGAGGTTGTAGTGCGCGGCGACGAGGCCAGCGGCGACGGCGCGTCGATAGTAGTGCCGAGCCTGCGCCGAATCGAGCTCGTCGTCGACGCCGAACGACGATAGCAACGAGGCGAGGTTGTAGCATGCGAGCGCGTGACCGGCGTCGGCAGCACGACGGAAGAGCCAGCGAGCGCGCTCGATGTTGCGCTCGAGACCGCCCTTGCCGTCGGCCAGCATGGTGGCGAGGTTGTAGGTCGCGAACACGACGCCCTTGAGCGCCGAGCGGCGATATGCCGTCGCTGCAGCGGCAAGATCGACGGCACATCCGAGCCCGAGCTCGAGCGAGTAGCCCAGCATGTAGAGCGCTAACCCGTCGGCGTCGTCGGCTTGCGCAGCGGACGCCGCCGACGAGTGCTGGGTGCTCATGGCAGCGGTAGGGAGTCGCGGAGGAGAGGCGCCAAGCATCGACCAGGTGGTAGGAGAGGTTCCGAGCAGTGGCGGCGATGTGGTGGGAACGACGGCAAAGGCATCGGAGGTCGGCGGCGCCGCGAGCAGTGGCGTTGGTCGAGTGGAGGGTGACGTCGATAAGGGAGAGGATGTGGCACTGCTGGTGCTGGGGGCGCTACCACTACGAGCCTCGGAAGTCGAATGTGCGAGACGAAGCAGTTCAGGGAGAGCTCGGCTGAATAGCGCCGCAGCTCGCGCAGGCTGTGGAGCATCGACGCCTTGGCCGAGATGCAGACACTTGGCGAGCTGGTGTTGGCCGAACGGGCAGCCCCGCCGAGCAGCGCGTTCAAATAGTTCTACAGCACGACGTTCATCGAGTGGCGCGTACCCGAAGCCCGAGCGCACCATCATGCCGAGCAGCACCAGCGATCGAGTATCGACACGCAGAGGGTCGTCTCGTACCGCCGCCTCGAGCAACGCCGCCGCCTGACGATATCGGCCCTGCAAGAACGCAATCTCGCCAGCAGAGCGCTCATTGCTACTGCTACTGCTGCTGCTCATGCTAGAGGTGCTGCATTCGTCGACATGAATGCGTGGGCGCCCACGAGACGCCATACGAGCGAGAGCGAGGAGTGAGCGAATGCGCGTCGCTGCGTGACGAGAAGGAGGGGTTGCTGTTCAGTAGGACCAATGGCGGGCTTAGAGAGTTCTCGGAAGCTCGCGGTTGGTCTATGAGTCTCGGTGACCGAGGTAAATCAACACAATGGTGGGCTTGTGAGGAAGGAATAGTCGATGGAGGTTTCGGGAGGGGTATAAAAAGCCTCGCGCTCCAAGAGACGCTTCATCTTCTCGTCGCCGCCGCGAGCGAACTGCGCACCAACGCGAGACATACATCATCTACCATCTACCCTCCCTCCATCATGTCTGACTACCTGCTCTATGCCGTCGCGCTGCCCGTGGGCTTCATTGGTGCCTACTACTTGTGGACCAAGCTTCGTCCAGTGTACGTCCGCTGCATATGTTATGTGGATGGGCTTGTGTATTCGGTGTGTTGATCTTGCTGCTCGCTCTTCGTCTCTGCAGGCCCAAGTACCGCTTGAAGGTGCCCGAGGTGCGCTTCCCGCTCAACCTCATCAACTTTGTCGACGAGGTGCTGCGGCTGGTGGGCGTTCGTGCCTTCTCGGTCAAGCGCGCGTACTTTATCTCCAAGGCCAAGCGCATCGTGGCCAACACGGACAAGCGCGTCTTCGGCGACCAGGAGGAGCTGGTGCGCGGCGTCGAGGCCTTCGTCAACGGCGTGTCGGAGGACGTCATGAGCGCCTCGGGCATCGTGCTGCTCAACGGCCTGCTCGAGCGCCTGCTCAGCACGCGCGAGATCGCCACCAACTACATTCAGGAGCACGCCGACGAGGTGCTGGCTGCCGAGCTCAAGCAGCCGGTCATCATCTCGGGCCTGCCGCGCACCGGCAGCACCATGCTCTACAACCTGATGGCGTGCGACCCCGCCAGCCGCGCGCCTCGCTTCTTCGAGATGTCGCAGATGGCACCGCCCGTGCCGCCGTGTCCGCGAGACCAACAGGACACTGATCCTCGAATCGCCAAGGTACTCGCTACTGCGTGCGTGCGCGTCATCCGTCGGTGATATTGATGATATTGATGATGTTGATGATGATGTTGCAGGTGATGGAACGCTTCGATGAGGTCGAGAAGCTGTACCCGAGCATGTTCACCGAGGCCGGCAAGTCGCATCGCTCGCACCCGAGCGAGCTCGAGGAGGAGTTGTTGATTCTCTTCCAGACCATGGTGCTGCAGCTCCACGTGCCGCTGCCGGTGACCGACGAGTTCCGCCAGTGGTTCGAGAGCTGCGAGAACAAGGCGCCGGCGTACCGCTACATGCGCGTCTTCCTGCAGATGATGAACTCGTGCTGGCAGCCCGAGTCGCACTGGGTGCTCAAGGCGCCGATGCACTCGTACAACATGGACGAGGTGATGCGCCAGTTCCCCGACGCGCGCATCGTCTTCACGCACCGCGACCCGCTCAACGTCGTGCCCTCGTGGGCGACGCTGATCGAGAGCTACCTCGGCTGGAGCTTCCGACCGTACGCGCTCGACCGCATCAAGTTCGGCCGCTACATTGTCGACTCGCTCAAGCTCATGTACGATCGCGTGGCGGACTTTTCGCGCCGCACGCCGAGCGAGCGCTACTTCAACGTCAACTACGAGGTCTTCATCAAGGACCCGGTCGCCATGGTCGAGCGCATCTACGCGCACTTTGGCATGGAGGTCACCGAGCAGTTCCGCCAGAACATGCGCGACTGGATCGCCAACAACCGCCAAGGCAAGTGGGGCCGCGCGCCCTACTCGCTCGCCAACTACAACCTCACCAAGGAGCAGGTGCTGCAAGAGTTTGCGCCTTACGTGCAACAGTACCTGCAGAGCTAAGCGCTCTCGACACATTGGTACTCTCGTGTGTGTGCCTACCCTCTGTCTCTCTCTCTCTCTCTCTCATTCTCGCGTTCTCGTTCGTTTGCTGCTGTGTCTCTCTATCTTACTACTACAACTACTACAACATCATCTACTTCATGTCTTGCTATCGTACTCTATCATCCATCCACTCTCTCACTGTTGCATGAAACAATAATACCCTTCCCCGTTTTGAGATTCGCTACTGCGTGTGGTGCGTGTGGCTTACTTTACAACCAGTGTACATGATGCACTATCTATTCTAGAGACCAGAGTCGGACGACGGCTCTGCGCTGGCTGCGGCTTTGCGCATGACTCGCCGGCCTGCCGACCGTCGAAGGCTCTCTTCGAACGGCATCGGCACTTCCTTGTGGCGCAGCACATACACCCGGAAGGCCCACAGCCAGTGCGACCATATTGAGCCCTTGCTCAGCAGTACCCAGAATGCCACCCATGGAGTGAAGGCCTCGAGTATCAGCACGACGACGAGCTCCGAGAAGTGAAGGTGGTCGCCATCGATGTGGCACTGAGAGTCGCGCAGCCACGGCAGAGTGCTGGCGAGGCACGCGGCGTATCTCGAGTACGTGTCGTTGATGGCGTCGTTGCGGATGCGGTTCTCCCAGTGGAAGGTCAACTCGCACAGCGTGACGAGATAGCCGTACGCCAAGAAGACCATTAGCCGCACCGACGCTCCCTTGAGTATGGTCCTGGTGCGCAGTAGCCACAGGACGCGCAACACCACGAGTGTCAAGAACGTGAGCCCGATCGCCAGCTCGAACGCCAACGGGAAGAAGAGGAAGGCATCGGCCATCCAGCCGCTCCACACCGTCGTGTCGACCGAGCACGACATGATGCCGTCGGATGTGACGCCGAAGCCGATCATCAACAAGATCATGGCGAGATTGAACGGCCAGATGAACAAGTGGCAGCAAGCGTGGTACACTCGGTTCCACACGCCTTCGGGCTGCGGGAGCCGGAAGGCCGCGAGGAACATGTTCAGCGCCAGAACGTCGTACCACAACGCCAGCGAGATGCTGAAAAAGTAACAGACCGCCTGGAAGCCGCACGAGGCATGCGTAAAGTCGGCGAGGTTTCCGTGGTCGCACAGCAGCTACACGCACACGAGCCATCGTGAGGAGCTGCGCGTGGTCCAACAGCGCACCGCAGAGAGCGAGTCTGGCGCTCGCCATCAAGGTACCCCATCGATATTGCCGCCAAGATAGAACAGCCGGATAAAGTCTCCCCACGACACCATGAATATCGAGCAGAACATCCATCCAATCGTGCTCCTGACAGTCGGTGGTATGGCACGATGAGTCGCGTTTGCTCTGATGTACTTGCGAGCGCCCGCGCCCACTCGCGCAATCTCACTCCGACACGCACTTGGAGAAATGCCGGTACACTGGGTGAGTGAAGACGGCTGCCACAGAGAACAAGGAGTAGAATACCGAGAAGGTCCCCAAGATTGACAGCGTGATGCTGAGGCCCAGTCTATCACTGTGCTCAAGCACAAGGTGCCATCCCTCACGGTGGTCAATGAATCGTCAGGGCCATAGCGCAACGAACCAGGCCGTTGGCGTTCGTACGAATACGAGATGAATGTGCTCGGGCATTCCGAGACACACGATCCTTGGTCGTCCGAATCGTCCCAATTATCGACTGTGAGAGGCGCACATGAACGAGTGACTGAAGCGACCCAAGCGAGAGTGAGTAACAACACTCCAGTGATCACACGAGAGAGAGAGCGTCTGCTCTCGTACAAAGGGTGTTGTTGAACGGCGACGAAACGCAGGGCAGCGTTTGAAGCTGCTGCACTAGCGGTAACAACTCTGGTGGAATGGTTGGCAGCATGCCTGCCGGTGGCATGGTGCTCGACGAGCCATTGGTGCTGGAGCAGCCTGCCCGCTGCGCCAACGCCGTTCCGCAGTACTGCACCACGTCGCGACACAGATCGGGGCACGGCGAGAACGGAACTGACAGGCTCGCTGCTACACGACAACAGGGCAGCCGAGAGACGGCACCAGTTAGGCATGGCACAGAGTGAGGAGGGAGGTACGGCTCCGATGGCAGCCCGCCTCGAGTGCCGTCGTCATTAATGAATGAACGGAGCCGCCCGCCGGCGACATTAAACAGAGCAGCATCGCTCATCGATCTCGGGCTTGCACGCATACAGTGAGAGCTCTCAGTGAGTCGCGAATCGTACCGGGCATCGTATTAGGCAGTGTCACGATCGTGCACGGGAGGTAGAGCTCGACGCACGCCAGGCGAACGAGAGCCGTGCTGCAGTCGGCCGAGAGCTGCTTGTAGAGCGACTGGAAGGTCGCGTTGAAGGCCGCCAGGTCCAGGCTCTGCCGCCGACACGCGCGCGCCTTTGTTACACCGTATGCGCTCGATCCAACGAGTGGCCGCCGTCGGGCGCGTTGCTACATTGGTGTCGAGCGAACGACGTACGGTCTGGTTGAGGCCTTGGAGCACGTACACCATCGGCCACTCGACGACGCGGTTGCACTGCGAGAGGCGACTCTGCGCTGGCTCGTACGCCTCGCACGAACCTGGCGGAATGCCGAGGCTCTCCAGCAGCGCCGCGATCGATGTTTCAGGAGCAGCGGGAGCTCCTTGTGCCAACGAAGGAGTGGCTCCTTGTGCAGCGGGAGCGAGAGCGCCAGGCGAGTCGGAGGACGCCGGCACCTGCGCCCCTATCGATACGACGAGGCACAGCGCGACGGCCGTCCAAGCTGCGAGCACCATCACGCGTGCGGGAGCTCCTGTGATTCGGCGTGGTGCACTTCAAGTCGAGGATAAGATCGTGGAGGTTGTCGAGTGTCGTGTTCACAGGCGTAGCCGAGAGCCAGCGAGAGAGCCAGCGAGAGGGATGAGATGGGCGGGTGTTGAGTGAAGTTGGTTGAGTGAGGTTCCGCCGGAACAAGGCTTTCTCCAGGTTTTTGAGCGGCACAGAGCCAAGGCCGTGCTGGAGCCACTTCTTGCTCTTCCTGCTCTTGTTGCTTCTTCGCCTGCTCACGCACACTCGCGCTCTGTTCCGGCTGTATCTCTGTCTGCGCCCTCGGCCCGCTCCGGATCTCCACTCCTCACAGACCGCAGCGGCGGTGGGGTGGTGGCCGTTGTGGTTGCTGCGACATGGGTCACGACGAGCGCGACGATGATGGCGCCGACGAGCTGCACGGCATTCCCGAGGTCGATCGCGCCAACGTGCGCGGCGTCACTCTCGCGTCCTGCGTGCCGGACTTTGAGGGCAACCTGCGGCAGCAAGCGCTGCGCATTCTGGCGACGATCGATGCCGATGGTAACGCGATCGATGGTGGCAGCGGCGACGGCGACGGCGCGCTCGAGGATCGGCGAGCGGCGTTCGATCTCGACGTGTACCTGGCGTCCATGTCGCCGTGGGTGCCGTACCAGCTGTACGAGGAGCAGCCGGCGGCGGCGTTGTATCTGCTGTGGCAGTACGCGCTGGTCGGCAACAACCGCGGCGAGCTGATGCTGGCCATCGCGTACGGCGACGTGTCGGCCTCGCGCCCCGGAGCCACGGCCGCCATCTCGCAGCTGCTGCCGCGCTCGCCCACCAAGGCGCTCTACTGGGCGCTGCGCGCCACGCGCCCGACGCCGACGCCGCCGCCCGTGTCGTACCGCGGCGGCCCGATGCCTGCGGCCGAGGTCGGGCACATGTCGAACGACGCCGACCGCTCGCTCGGCCTGACGCAGGCCGCGTACTTTGTCGGCTCGCTGTACCGCCGCATGCCGGAGCTGCGCAACATTGAGCGCGCGCGCTACTGGCTGCTGCGCTCGGCCACCTCGAGCATCGACGCCGTGTGCACGCTCGGCTGGATGGCCGTCACGGGCGACGAGGCGCCGTACGACTTTGACGAGGGCGCGCGCTGGTTCACGCGCGGCGCCGCCGACAACGACGCCTGCTGTCTGCTCAACCTCGCGCTCATGAACGCCGCCGGCTCGGGCCTGCCGCTCAACCCCGCGCTCGCCCGCACCCTCTACCATCGCTCGTGCTCGCTCGAACCTCGCTGGAAGCTCGAGAGCCTGCTCGCCACCCTGCGCTCCGATGACGATGACGACGAGATCGGTGCCTGCCACGACATTGGTAGGTTGCTGTTGCTGTTGCTGCTGCTGCTGCGTGGCTGACACTCGTCGTCATGTCGTGTGGCTGTGTTGGCTGTGCGTGCTCGTGCAGGCCTGGCATATCAGTTTGGATTCGTGTTGCCGCATGACAACCTGCTGGCGCTCGAGCATTACTATCGCTTCATGCGCAAGTCGCCCGCTGCCACCGTCGCGCTGCCTCGCTTCCTCTCGGTGCCGCGACGTACGTCGACGCTCGCTCGCTCGCTACTCCACGGCGCGCGGGCCTTGCCTTTGCTGTGACGATCGACATTGACCGATCGGCGCGCTGTTCTCAGGTGGGTTCCTCTGGAGTCCGCGGCTGCATCACCTATACACGCCGTGGTTCCGCCGCTCGGTGCTGACGCTCGTGCTGCTGTACTGCTGCTGCTGCGCTGAGAGCCTGCTGAGCATGCTGCCGTGGGAGATGCTCTTCGCCGTCATCGAGGCGCTGGGCCTGCAGGATGGACCTGCCGTCACGGCGCCGATCCCCGACCACCGGAGCTTCCGCCTCGAGTACGCGCAGTGGCTGTAGGCGCTCGCCGTCTGCTGCGTGGCTGGTTTCTTGTCTCGCGGCAGCAAGGGCAGAGTCCCGTGTTGTTGTTGCTGCTGCTGCTGTACATGCCTCGTATATTATATGTGATCGATCGAGCGATCGATCGATTGTAAAAAGAAGTCGAAAGATACGGTTCGCGCGTTCGCGAGCTATCTACAGGCGGGCCTGGCGCATGGCTCGACGCACATCTGCGGCATTCGCGAGTCAGCGATCGCGAGCGCCGCACCGATACAAACATCAGCGACGCCGTACCATCCAGCTTCGCTCGCTCGCTCGCCAGCCGGCTGGCTCACTTGCCTTCGCACCAGGCGAGCTCGCGGCGAACCTGCTCCTCTTCCTCTCGAGTGTAGTCGTTCTCAATGTTGAAGATCTGCCGCAGCTCCTCGGGCGCCTTGCCGTCGATGATGCGCGCCACGGCGATGCATGTGACATCGAGCAGCGGCCGAATGTCCATATAGTTCGCAGCCTACGCACACACGCGTACACCCAGGTCAGCTCTCGGATTCGACTCTCTCGTGATCGATATCGATGCGTTCGGGCGTATACCAGTATCAGCGCGAACAGGAACGACAGCGGGTGCGCCTCGACGAATGCAGCGTCCCAGGGAGAGAGCGACCCATCGATGCCGCCGCCGCCGTTGCTGCTGCTGCTGCTGCTGCTGCTGCTGCTGCTGGTGCTGTTGGAGCTGGCGCCACAGTTGGCGTCGCTCGATATTGATAGCGCTGCATTCGACGAGCCTGACAACGAGCTCTGCCTTGAAGACGTGCGCAATGCCGAGTCGCGCTGGCGCCAGTCGAACTCGTCGCGCTCGCGAGGCTCGACCGGGTCGTCGGCATGGAAGGCGCAGAACTCGAGCACGCGCTCCAGCACGTCGCCGTGCACGTTCTTGAGCGGTATCGCCATGCCCAAGCCGGCCTCACTGCGTTCGCGGCTCGAGGCGAGCGCGTCGTTGTTCGCGTCGTCGATGTCGTCGTCGTCGTCGGCACCCATATCGTCGAGGAGGTTCTTGATGGTGAGCGACATGTTGGCAACCTTGCGCTCGACGCGGAACTCGCGTCCGTCCTCGCTCACCAGCCGCACATACATGGCTGTAGACCTTGATCGAGAGAGAGCAGGAGAGCCACCAAGTGAATGAATGAGAGGCAACAAGCGAATGAGCGAATGAGAGGCACCAAGCGAATGAACGAAGGAATGAATGAGGCACCAAGCGAATGAACGAATGAGAGGCACCAAGCGAATGAGAGAATGAGAGAGCCACCAAGCGAATGAATGAACGAGAGAGGCAGCAAGCGAATGAATGAATGAGAGAGGCACCAAGCGAATGAATGAATGAGAGAGGCACCAAGCAAGCGAATGAATGAACGAGAGAGCCACCAAGCAAATTAATGAATGAGAGGCACCAAGCAAGCGAATGAATGAATGAGAGAGGCACCAAGCGAATGAATGAATGAGAGAGGCACCAAGCGAATGAATGAATGAGAGAGGCAGCAAGCGAATGAATGAATGAGAGAGGCACCAAGCGAATGAATGAATGAGAGAGGCACCAAGC
>Ga0097681_1003858_pt1 | contig 11402 bp, 18 predicted proteins | sample ThiBiot_750_plan_FD_72845 | JGI IMG/M metagenome (GOLD analysis project Ga0097681, IMG submission 72845) | Wastewater bioreactor microbial communities from Cape Town, South Africa - Thiocy_cont_750_plan - 1398105538144 (version 2) (version 2) ... | reverse complement strand
GACAGTACGGAATTAGACGAAGCCATGCTCAAAGGGATCGTGACCAATAACGCCAGGCGTTTCATGCCACATCCCGATCGCAGCCCGGAATGGAATCGCAGCGCCTATCTGGCCGAGGCGATTGCCCATTGCGGCGATTGCCATACGCCGCGCAACCTGATGCAGGCGCTGGGCGGTGGATTGACGGGAATCAAGGAGCGCGGGACCCCGATCGGCTCATGCTGTCAGCGAGAGACAGGCGAGGCGGCAAATGAACAGGCTGGCGGGCAAGGTTGCGATTGTGACGGGCGGGGCGCTGGGACTGGGGCGTGCCACTGTGCTGCGCATGGCGGAAGAAGGCGCCAGGGTCGCCGTGCTGGATGTGCTGGACGAACAGGGCGGCAGGTTCCTGCAGCAGCTGCAGGACCTGGGTCTGGCCGCAAGTTATTGGCATTGCGATGTTTCGAGCGAGGCGCAGGTCGCACGCGCATTCCGCGAAGTGGTGGAAAGATTCGGCCATCTCGACATCCTGGTGAACAATGCCGGGGTCGCCGGGGCAAGCAAGCCGACCCATGAACTGACCGAAGCGGAATGGGATTTCGTCCAGGCGATCAACGTCAAGGGCGTGTTTTTCGGCACCAAGCATGCCATCGCGCCGATGCGCAAGGCGGGGGGCGGCAGCATCATAAATCTGTCTTCCATCTATGGCCTGGTCGGCGCTCCGGACGTGCCGCCCTATCATGCCTCCAAGGGGGCGGTGCGGCTGATGACCAAGACCGATGCGCTGCTCTATGCCCCGGACCGCATCCGGGTGAATTCGATCCATCCCGGCTTCATATGGACACCCATGGTGCAAGGATTTCTTCAGGGGCAGGGCGATGTGGATGCAGGGCGCAAAGTGGTTGGATCATTGCATCCCCTGGGACATCTGGGTGAGCCGGACGATATCGCCTGGGGCGCGGTCTATCTGGCGTCGGATGAAGCCAAGTTCGTCACGGGTTCCGAATTGGTGATCGATGGCGGATACACCGCCCGGTGAGCCATTGAGGCAGATCAATGCCGGTATGCGCCGCGGCTCTATCGTTGTTTCGGCGGCAACGCGGAGGGATATGACATGCTTTCCCGCTCGGCCGGCGGCCTTGCCCTGTTCCTGTTGATTCAGTCTCCGCTTTCGGCGGAGCCTCTGGTGCCGGATACACCAATCGGGGTGTCGGATATCGAGGTCGTCTGCACAGGAACCAGTCTGGATGCACGCGAAGATCCCCGCTGGAATGCTTATAGCCTGAAGATCGAATTTGCCGGCAGCGGCGGTCACTATCTGGGCGGAGAAAGCGTGACGCTGCGCAGGGGCGACGCGGTCCTGTTTTCCGGCAGTTGCAACGGGCCATGGCTGCTCTTCCGGCTGCCGCCCGGTCGTTACGCTGTCGAGGCCAACCTGGATGGGCAGACCGTGAATTCCAGGGCCATTGTATCAGCCGCGGGCCAGGCGCGCCTGGTGCTGCGCTTCGCGGAGGCTGTCTGAAGCAATTTCCCACCCCCAGAAAGGAGTTCGTCATGAGCAAGGATATCAATATCAAGCGCCAGCACAGCACGGTTCCAGCGATGAACGAGACATGGCAATCCTTCCGCCAGGAGATCGACTCGCTGTTCGACCGTTTCTCCAATGGCTTCGAGAGCTTTTCGCTTCAGCCCTTCACAAACATGCAGAAGCTGTGGAGTCCCGGCGTAACCGGCTTCGCCAATCTGGCAGTGGACGTGGACGAGGATGACAAGGCCTATACCATCACCGCCGAGATTCCAGGCGTGTCCGAGAACAACATCGAGGTGAGCATCGATGACGGCATGCTGGTGATCAAGGGCGAGAAGCGCCAGGAGAAGAACGAGCAGGACAGGAACCACTATCTGTCCGAACGCAGCTATGGCGCCTTCCGGCGCATGTTCACCCTGCCACGCGACGCCGACGCCAACAAGATTGAAGCCCGTTTCCAAAACGGCGTGCTGGTCATCACTGTCGCCAAGGCGGCGCAGAAGACCGAGGCGCACAAGATCGACGTGAAGGCCGCCTGACGGTGGCACCCGGAAGTCCCGGCGCGATGGCGCGCCGGGACAACCGACTAGGGAGAAGACGGACATGACCTATCGCACTTTGATGCTGCTTCTGGATCCGAATGGCGATAACCGGGCCGTTCTGGCCGTGGGTGCAAGCCTCGCCAGGCGGTTCGGCGCCAGCGTCATCGGGCTTGCTGCCGTCAGGCCGCCGCCGCCCATGATCGATGGCGGCTCTTATGGCGGCGCATTGATGCTGGCGGAAGCGGCTGCCGTTGACCTGACACAGGCCGAACGGGATCTTGCGGCGTGCGGAAATCAGTTCCGCGCAGCTCTAAAGGATTGCACCCAGGAACTGGAATGGCGCGGATCGGTAGTGCCCGAGGCGCTGGCGGTTCATGTCGCCGACCAGTGCCGGGGAGCGGACCTCATCATTACCAGCCCAACGCCGCCGGCCTCCATCCTCGAACCGGAGAGCCGCGTCAATGTGGGCGCGCTGGCGATCCGCGCGGGTCGCCCCATTCTTGTGGTCCCACGTGGAACGACGGACCTGGCGTTAAGCAACGTGCTGGCAGCCTTCAAGGACACCCGCGAGGCACGCCGCGCCATGGCGGATGCGCTGCCGCTCCTGCTGGAAGCCCAGACTGCCGTGGTGCTGGAAATCGCCCGGGATGACGAAGTCAGGGATGCGCAAAGACATGTCGACGATGTTGCCCGCTGGTTGGCCCGCCACGGCGTTCATGCCCTGCCCGAAGCGCTGGCGGCCGGCACCAGCGAGAGCGGTGCGCTGGCCAGGGAGATTCGCGAGCGCAAGCCCGACCTGATCGTCGCCGGCGCCTACGGCCACAACCGGATGAATGAATGGATATTCGGCGGCATCACCCGCGACATCCTGCTTGAATCCGGTTGCTGCATTTTGATGTCTCACTGAACTCAGGGTGTGTCGTGGATATTCTGGACGCCATTCGCCAACGTCGCGCCATCCGCCGCTTCCAGTCCCGGCCGGTGGCGACGGAGGCACTCCGCCGGCTTCTGGATGCCGCCATATGGGCCCCCAGCGCAATGAACGGCCAGCCCTGGCGCTTTGTGATCGTGACCGACGAAGCCCTGATCGCGCGCATGGCGGAACAGTGCAGGTGCTGGATTCTGGACAACAGCGCCGCCTTTCCGGAAGCCGAGCGTCTGGCCCCCATGATGCGGGACCCGGACTTTCACATCTTCCACCACGCCCCCGCCCTGGTCGTGATCGCGGCGCCATTGGGTGTTCGCTGGGGGATGGAGGGATGCACGCTTGCGGCTGCCAACGTCATGCTGGCCGCGACGGCGCTCGGTCTTGGAACATGCTGGGTGGGCATGGCGGAAGGCTGGCTCAACAGTTCGGCGGGGCGGGCGACGCTGCACCTGCCAGCGAATGCCCATGTCGTCGCGCCGATTGCGGTGGGTTATCCGCAGGGCGAACCGGAACCGGTTGCGCGCCACCGGCCGGCTGTGACATGGATCGGTCCGGGAGAGCCGCCCATCGTGGAAGCAGGTGAATCGCCGCCTTATCAGCCCGGCCCCGGCCTGTTTGGCGGTCTCATTCATCACTGAACGCATGCGGGCGTGGGAAACCCGGCGCAGGCGGTCAAGCCTGCGCCGGTATTCCCTGATGCTCTGTCGGTTCAGGCGTGGTGGGCAGCCAACGTCTTCAGTGCCGTGTTGGCGGTCTTCGCCGCGGCCTTGGCGGCGATATCGCCCAGGCCCAGCATGCCGACGAGACGGTGGTTTTCGTCGATCACCGGCAGTCTGCGAACTTTGGCCTTGCGCATTACCGAAACCGCTTCTTCCACCTTCTGGTCGGTGCGGCAATAGACGATGGGCTTGCTCATGATGTCGCGAGCCGTGAGATTCTGCGGGTCGCGCCCATTGGAAACGCCGCGGCAGCATATGTCGCGATCGGTTACCATGCCAATCAGCCGGTCGTTTTCGCCCACCGGGATCGCGCCAATATCGTCGCGGCGCATCTTGCGGGCCAGAGATTGCAGCGAGGTATCGGGCTTCACCCAGATTGCTCCCTTGTGCATGACGTCCTTGACTTTCATGTCGGCCTCCAAAATTCGTCAAATATTTACCATAAGCCCGCCGCCGAAAGAGGAATTGATCCGGCGCAATCCGACGGCAGACGGCCTACGCTTCCTCGCGCAGCAGCATCTCGATCTCATATAGCGGGCGTTTGACATAGTCGTGTGCCAACTCGCTCACCAGGATCTGCCGTGTCTTGTCTGTCAACTCCGGGCGCAACATGCCCAGCGCGCGGGGCGGGGCGGCCAGGATGAGGGCGGGAATCTTCTTTTCCTCCACGCCCAGGGCAATTCGACCGGCGAAGTGCCGCAGGAATTCGCGTTCCGCCTGGTCGTGGAAGTCGGTTTGCGCCATCGCGGCGCGGCGGCCGCGCGCGCCGCTGAAGGCCCGGCCGGGTGGTGCGCTGCCTTGCAGATGGGTGGGTGGGTTGTGCTGTTCCATGACCTCCCGGATCACCAGGCTGGGACAGTCGGCTTCGCCGACATTTTCGACCAGCATGGCCTTGCCGCCATCGCAGATCGCAAGCCAGACGCCGTGGTTCAGCCGGGTCATCGCATCGTCTCTCTGCGCTGCGGATCAAGCGGCAATAGGGTTTTCATCGTCAGTCTCCATATGTGGGCAATCACCGCGCCGCCTCGCTGCCGCCAGGTAGGACGCCGCTGCGTGCCGGGCGGCGTCACGGCTGTCGAAGCAGGCAATTGGAATTTTCTCACAGGTGACAACCCAGCGGTCGCCGGCCAGGCGGATCGCATAGTGCAGCGTGGTTGGTATAAAGTCCCTGCGAGGCATCAGCGGTTCCTTTGGCTATCGGATGGCGTCGCCGTCTTCTTCGTCCATTTCGACGGCGCAAAGACCTTCCTCAAGATAGTTGCCCAGAAGGGGCAGGCCGAGCAGGTATTCGGCGGTACGACCGTTTATGTGCGCGGCGGGCTTCCGCGATGGCGAGGTCAAAGGCTGAGGCCTCGTACGTGCCGCGGCCGATCCAGGCCAGCGCGACGAGTGCGATCTGCTCGTCCTCATCCAGGCTGCGGATGAATTCGCGCAGTTCCTCATAAACGGGATCCTGCTCGGGGTTTTCCAGCGTCTCGGGGGCGGTATCCTCGAACTCTTCTTCATCGAAAGCGGAGTCGGTCACATCTTCTTTAGCGTCCAGCATGCGCGCCTCCGTGATCACCTGGCGGACCTTTTCGGGATTGATGTCGAGCATGGCCATCTCCGTTCGCACCAACGCATCAGGTTCCCTTGCCTGGGCCGGGGCGCAGGCTGAGGATGTAGGCTGACACATCCGCGATCTCTCGGCGCGTCAGAGAGAAGTCGGGCATCGGCGGATGCGGGGTGCTGAGGAACACGTTCAGCGAGGCGGCCGTCGTAGACTTCATGCGTGCGATCGTCGTAAAGGGCGGTGCGACATCAAGGGCTGGACCGGTCTGCCTGGCTTCGACGGCATGACACTTTGCGCACCACATGGCCGCTATGCGATGGCCGGCTTCGATATCCTGCGCGCCGGCATTCGCGGGAAGAACCGAGACGATCGAAGCTAGGGCTATGCCGACTGCGCGCATGTGGATCTCTCCTCGTCGTTGATACTGGCGGAGGGACAGTGAGAGCGGTTTGCGCGGAATCAATTTCTCCGGGGATCAGTCGGCTAGGTTTGTACCATGCCTGTGTCAGCCACAGCCATGAGCGAAGTGATTGTCGGCAAATGGTCTTTGCCGGGATCGCTGGGGTGCCCGGCAAAAGCGTCCAGTCTGGTGATTTTTGCACATGGCAGCGGTTCCAGCCGGTTCAGCGAGCGCAATCGCAAGGTTGCGGTCATGCTCAACCGCGCGGGGATCGCGACGCTTTTGTTCGACCTGCTGTATCCTGAAGAGGAAATGGCGGCCGGGCGGGCACGCGTGTTCGACATTCCTTTTCTGGCAGCGCGCCTGACCGACGCCGTCGCCTGGTCGGCCACAACGGTGGTAGGTGGGCTCCCGGTGGGCCTGTTCGGCGCCAGCACGGGGGCGGCGGCCGCCCTGACGGCAGCAGCCCAGCTTGGCACCAGGATCGGGGCGGTTGTTTCCCGCGGTGGGCGGCCCGATCTGGCCGGGGCTGCCTTGGAAAAAGTCCGTGCCCCGACCCTGCTGATCGTCGGCGGCAACGATCCTGAGGTGCTGGAACTGAACCGCCGCGCGGCGCACCGGATGACCGGCCTGTGCGTTGTGGAAATAGTTCCTGGCGCCAGCCACCTTTTTCCGGAGCCGGGTGCGATGGAACGGGTGACGCAGTTGGCAACCGACTGGTTCACGCGTCATCTGGCGCCGCTGGTCGTCTAGGAGGTTTCATGCTGTTTCGCGACCGAAGCGATGCAGGACGCCAGCTTGCCGCTGCGCTGCAAAGCTACCGGGGCAGGGATTGCGTGGTGTTGGCGCTGCCGCGTGGGGGCGTTCCGGTTGCAGCTGAGGTCGCCCGATCCCTGAATGCGCCGCTGGATCTGGTGCTCGTGCGCAAGATCGGCGCGCCGGGCCACCCCGAACTGGCAGTGGGCTCGGTGGTCGATGGCGGGGTTCCCATTATCGTACGGGACCGCGAATTGCTGCGTGCTACGGGGACCAGCGAGCGCGCCTTTGACGAAATCTGTGCCCACGAACTCGCCGAGATCGAGCGGCGGCGCAAATCCTATCTGGGCGGCCGCGCCCCCCTTTCGCTGGAAGGGCGCACGGCGATCGTGATCGATGATGGGCTGGCCACCGGCAATACCATGCGCGCGGCGCTGCAGGCGGCGCGCCTGCGCCGACCCGCCGAACTGGTGATGGCCGTGCCGGTTGCCCCGGCCGGCACCGTCGCGCAATTCCAGGGTGCTGCCGATAGCATCGTCTGCCTCGCCACGCCTGAACCCTTCGCCGCGGTGGGGCAGTTCTACGCAGACTTTGCCCAGACCAGCGACCGGGAGGTGGTTGCAATTTTGGGCCGCTTCGCGCCAACCCAGCCGGTCGGGGAGCCTGGGGGATGAGCGGGACCGGCTTCCTGCGACGCGACAGAGTCGGCCATGCCTTGAGCAGGGTCCTGAAGGACGCCGCCGAAGACCTGCCGCCGCCCGAACATGCGGAAGCCTTCGGCGCAATATTCGACCGGTTCGGAACGGCGCGGCTGGTTCTTCTGGGCGAGGCGACGCATGGCACCAGCGAATTCTATCGTGCCCGCGCCGCGATCAGCCGTCACCTCATCCGTCATCATGGCTTCAACATCGTGGCGGTGGAGGCAGACTGGCCGGATGCGACGCGCATCGACCGTCATGTGCGCCACGGCGCGGCCGATCCGGGCCGCAGCGAGGTGTTCGCGCGCTTTCCCGGCTGGATGTGGCGCAATGAGGAAGTGCTGGAGTTCGTCGACTGGTTACGCGCCGAAAATGAGCACCGCACCCGATCCGCGCAGGTCGAATTCCGCGGCCTGGACATTTACAGCCTGTCGGCGTCGATCGCTGCGGTGCTGGACTATCTCGATCGGGTCGATCCGAAGGGCGCACGGCAGGCGCGTAACCGCTATGGCTGCCTTACGCCGTGGCAGGAGTCACCGTCCGCATACGGGCATTATGCCGTGATGGGCGGCGATACCTGCGAAGGCCAGGTGCACGATCAATTGATGACGCTTCTGCATCGCCGGCTGGATTATGCGGCCCGCGACGGCGACAGTTTTTTCAACGCGGCGCAGAATGCCCGGATCGTGCGCACGGCGGAGGAATATTACCGCATCATGTATCGCGGTTCGCGTGAATCCTGGAATCTGCGCGACCGGCACATGTTCGATACCCTGCAACGCCTGATGGCGCACCGGCCCAGGGCAAAAGCCATCGTCTGGGCGCACAATTCCCATATCGGCAACGCCGCCGCCACGGCGATGGGTTGGGAAGGGGAGTTCAATATCGGAGAATTGTGCCGCACGGCCTACGGTGTCGACATGGCGGCGATCGGCTTCGGCACCGATCGCGGCACGGTGGCGGCTGCCTCAGACTGGGACAGTCCGATGGAGATCAAGCAGGTTCGTCCGGCACGGGCCGACAGCTATGAATTTCTGATGCGCCAATGCGGCCATGCGCGCGCGCTGTTCGATTGGCGGGCGCGGAACGTGCAGTTGCGCGACCTGCTTTGCGAACCACGGCTGGAACGGGCCATCGGGGTGGTCTATCGGCCCGACAACGAGCTTCTCAGCCACTATTTCCGCGCCGTGATGGCAGAACAGTTCGACGCCATGGTCTGGTTCGAGACCAGCCGCGCGGTGACCCCGCTGGCCGCCGGACGCCCCGCCGGCACGCCGGAAACCTACCCCTTCGGCCTGTAAGACCGGCGGGTGGCCGCTGCGCGCTGAACCTGGTTGTGCGCTAGGCCATGTATCTTCCGCCATTGATCGACAGTGTCGCGCCGGTAATAAAGCCCGCTTCGTCACCTGCCAGGAAGGTGATGGCGCGGGCTATCTCGTCCGGGCGGCCCAGCCGGCCCGCCGGAACCGTGGCAAGCAGCTTCTGCAGGATGTCGTCCGGCACTCCCGCCACCATGGGCGTGTCGACATAGCCCGGGGCGATGGCGTTGACGGTGATGCCGTGGCTGGCGCTTTCCAGTGCCAGGGCTTTGGTAAAGCCGATCACTCCGGCCTTGGCGGCGGCATAGTTCGTCTGCCCGAACCGGCCGGACTGGGCATTGACGGAGCTCACATTGACGATGCGGCCAAACTGGCGCGCACGCATGCCGTCAATCACGGCGCGGCTGGCGTTGAATACCCCGCCCAGATCGACGTCGATCACGCTCTGCTATTGCTCCGCCGTCATCTTGTGCAGCATGCAGTCGCGTACGATGCCGGCATTATTGACAAGAATCTCAACCGGCCCGTGAGTGGATGCAATCCGGTCGATGGCCTGCCGGGTGGCGGCGAAGTCGGCGATGTTCCAGCCAAGTACGGCAATCCCGGTCTGGCGATTGAAGCTCTCGGCAAGGCTGTGGTTCGCCGCATAGCTGGCGATAACTTCATGGCCCAGCGACTTGAACAGGCGGGCCGTCGCGGCACCGATGCCGCTGATGCCGCCTGTCACCAGAACGATCCGGCCCATGCGTCAGTCGCTGCTCTTGCCCTGTATTCCGGCCATGCTGCCGGCGGCCAGCGCCAGAAGCTGCCATTCGCATTCGCGCATGGCGTCACTGATGGCGCGCATGTGGCCGATGGCCTGTTCAGTGCTGCGATGGAATTGTTCCAGGGCCTCTGGAAAAGCCTGGGACGGGGCGGTGCCGGTTTTCATGGGCGCCAGAGCGGCGCGGGCCCGTTCGGTTTGCAGGCGGAATAGTTCGGTCTCATTTTCCAAAACCGAGCGGGCGGCTTGGAAGAATATCTCGTTCGCGCGCGTCATTGTGGCTGTATTTTCGGCATGGAACTGGGAAAGGTTGAAGGGGAAGAACGCCTCGACGCCATTTCCGCGCGCTTCCGTCTTGCGTTTCGGCCTGGGAGATTCTGGTTCGGAGGTCTGAGTCATATGGTTCTCCAATCTCAGCAAATCGCATCAGCGCACCATGGGGCCGCGATGGCCTTGACATTGATCAAATGTCGGTACGGCTTGATCGCGCGCAAGGATCATGGCTTGGGCCCATGGTCTGGTGTTTTGCATTCCACCGCTTGCGAGGTGCTCCCGTGATTTCGCTGGAAGACTGCATTGCCATGTGCGGCCTGAATGCTGCGGAAGTGGCGGCGATCGCCGAGCACGAACATCTGCCCGACATTGTCGCCGCTGAACTCGGTTCCTATCTCCTGCATCGCGCCCATGGCAGCGAGATAATCCGCCAGATGCTGGTGGACGACATCCGCGCTAGCCTGGCGGCTGGCGACAATCGTCACGCGGCGCTGCTCGTCAGCGCCCTGCGCCATTTCCTGTCTCAGCATCCGGAAGCCTCCAGCACCGGCGCAGATGCCGAGACGGATCATGGCACCGCGAGCGTACGCGAAACCTAGGCGCTGGCTGCAATTCAGTTGATGTTACACACCGTTCACTGCAATCGCCGGCCAAGCGCATGCACCCCGGCGATTATCTTCTCCGGATGTGCCCCGGAGGTGCCGACGCCGCCAAAGCAGCTTGTGCGGATTGGCCGGATGCCGGAGATGCCCAGCATGCTCCGATTGAACGCCTTGACCCCGTGAGCGCCGTAAAACAGGCGGTAAAGCAGGGCGGGCATGCCCATGGTCGCTATGACCCGCGCGGAACGGCCCTTCAGGGCGCCATGGGGAAAGCCCTTGCCCTCGGTTTTCAGGGCAAAGCCCGCGCGGGCGATCTGTTCCATGAAGCCCTTGAGCATGGCGGGTGGACCACCCAGCCATAGTGGAAAGATAAAGACGAGGTGATCGGCCAGCAGAATCTGTCCGCGTGCCGACAGGATCGCCGGTTCTGTGGGTTCCTGCAGGAAGTCAGTACCCCGCCGCAGCAGGGGAAAGTCCAGGGTGCCGACGTTCAGTTCACGCACCATCGCGCCGGCTTTTTCGGCACCCTCGGCATAGGCGCGCGCCAATGCGGCGCTCAGGCGCTCCGGCGCAGCATCGGGATTGCCATTGATCACCAGCACGTGCCGCATGCCGCATTATCTCGCTGCTTCCCTGGAAAGCATGACCGCGCCGGCGACAGGTACCTTGCGCGGGATCAAATGCCCTCGCGATGGCCCGAGATAGATTGAATTGGAACGAAGGGATGCCACAGGTGAAACAGGTTGCTCTGGCCGTGCTCGTGGCGCTGGGCCTCATCACGAGCGCCAGGCCCGCAGCGCTCATGGACCTGGACGCTGATACGGCGCACCAGGTGGCGGCGTTGCTGAAGAGGGCCGGCGACGACGGTCTGGACGCCGGGCAATACCGCGCTGCTGATGGCGCGGCGTTGGCGGCCTTTGCCCGTGACGTCGCGCTTGGCCGGCCCAAGCTGCGGTCGCTGGATTCCGATGTCGCGTTGCCCGCGCCATCCTTTGATGCCGAGGCGGTGGTTGCCAAGGCCGTCGCCGAGGGAAAGCCGGCGCGGCTGCCGGAATTGCTGGCGCCGCCATATCCTCAATATGTGGCACTGAAGAAGGCGCTGGCGCGCTATCGCGCGATCGCGGATGCCGGCGGATGGCCCGAACTGACGGCTGCGGCGAGGAATTATGCCGCGGAACCACAGGCGACACTCCTCCGCAAGCGGTTGTCCTACGAAGACGGGCAGGTTGCCGCCGATGTCAACGCCGATCTCACCGATGCACTGAAGCGCTTTCAGCTGCATCATGGTCTGGTTGTGGATGGCATTCTGGGCCGTGCCACACTGGCGGAATTGAATGTGCCCG
>Ga0097681_1003818_pt1 | contig 11503 bp, 9 predicted proteins | sample ThiBiot_750_plan_FD_72845 | JGI IMG/M metagenome (GOLD analysis project Ga0097681, IMG submission 72845) | Wastewater bioreactor microbial communities from Cape Town, South Africa - Thiocy_cont_750_plan - 1398105538144 (version 2) (version 2) ... | reverse complement strand
GTCGTGCTGCTCGGATTCGTCGTCGCGAACCCCGACCACCCCAGCCTCAACTTCCAGAACGAGCCGTTCAGCTTCGGCGAGTTCCTGCGCACCTTCTGGGTCAGCCCGATCAAGCACCCCGACTTCTTCTGGGCCTTCACGGGCCGCCTGCTGCTCTACACCGGCTACTTCGCCGTCACCGGGTTCCAGCTGCTGATCCTGAAGAACTACCTCGGGGTGAAGGATCCCTTCTCCGTGATCCCCCTGCTCGGCATCCTCAGCCTCGTCGGGATCCTCATCGCGACCGTGGTCTCGGGACCGCTCTCCGACAAGGTGGGCCGGCGCAAGCCGTTCGTCTTCGGATCCTCCCTGCTCATGGCGGTCGCGCTGGTGTTCCCGATGATCGCCCCGTCGTACACGTCGTGGATGATCATGACGGTGATCAGCGGCTTCGGATTCGGCATGTTCCAGGCCGTCGACACCGCGCTGATGAGCCAGGTGCTGCCGTCCGCCAAGAACTTCGCCAAGGACCTGGGCGTCGTGAACATCGCCGCGACGCTGCCGCAGACGTTCGCCCCCGGCGTCGCCGGCGCGATCGTGCTGGCCTTCGGCTACGGCGCGCTCTTCCCGATCGCGATCGTGCTGAGCGTGCTCGGCGCGGTCAGCGTCTGGTTCATCAAGTCGGTCAAGTGACAGAGTCGAGCACTGAGGAGAACATCGATATGACGGACACCGTGAACGAGGCCCCGCTGCCGTACCGCGACGCCTCCCTGCCGATCGACGAGCGCGTCGAGGACCTGCTCGGCCGGATGGAGCTCGCCGACAAGGTCGGGATGCTGTTCCACACCATGGCGGCCTACGCCGACCTCGACGAGGGCAACCCGACCTTCGGTCTCCCCTCGATCTCGTCCATGGTGCGCAAGCGCCGGATGAGCCACTTCAACCTGCTCGGCGCGGCGCCGGGCGGCCGCGAGTTCGCCGCCTGGCACAACGCGCTGCAGCGGATGGCGCTGGACACGCCGCTGGGGATCCCGATCACGCTCTCCACGGATCCGCGGCACTCGTTCAGCGACAACCCGCTCACCTCGCTCATGGCGGGCCCGTTCTCGCAGTGGCCGGAGACGCTCGGCTTCGCGGCCCTGGCCTCCCCGGAGCGCCTCGAGCGCTTCGCCGACATCGCGCGGCAGGAGTACCTCGCGGTGGGTCTGCGCGTCGCGCTGCACCCGCAGATCGACCTCGCGACCGAGCCGCGCTGGTCGAGGATCGCGGGCACGTTCGGCGAGGACGCGGATCTCACCTCGCGCCTCGTGGTGGGCTACATCCGCGGCTTCCAGGGCTCCGAGCTCGGGCCCGACTCGGTCGCGACCATGGTCAAGCACTTCCCGGGCGGCGGCCCGCAGCTCGACGGCGAGGACCCGCACTTCGAGTGGGGCAAGGAGCAGGTCTACCCGGGCGGCCAGCAGGAGTACCACCTGCGCCCGTTCATCGCCGCGATCGGCGCCGGGGCGACCCAGATGATGCCGTACTACGGCCAGCCGGTCGGCACCGACTGGGAGGAGGTCGGCTTCGGCTTCAACAAGGGCGTGCTCACGGATCTGCTGCGCGACCGCCTCGGGTTCGACGGGATCGTCTGCACCGACTGGGGCCTGCTCACCGACGTCGTCGTGTTCGGCGCCGACATGCCGGCCCGGGCCTGGGGCGTCGAGGACCTCACCCGTCCGCAGCGCATCGTCAAGGCGCTCGACGCGGGCGTCGACCAGTTCGGCGGCGAGCTCTGCACCGATGAGCTGCGCGGACTCGTCGAGCGCGGCGAGGTCTCCGAGGCGCGCCTGGACGTGTCGGTGCGGCGGCTGCTGCGGGAGAAGTTCCGGCTGGGCCTCTTCGAGAACCCGTTCGTCGACGAGGAGGCGGCGGAGTCGCTCGTCGGCCGTGCCGACTTCGTCGCCGAGGGCCTGGACGCGCAGAGCGACTCGCTCACGCTGCTGACCAACGGCGCGGTCGACGGCGGATCCCCGATCCTGCCGCTCGCGCGCGGCGTGAAGGTCTATGCCGAGGGGGTGGCCGCCGACGCGCTCGCCGCCTACGCGACCGTCGTCGAGAGCCCGGAGGACGCCGATGTCGCGATCCTGCGTATCAAGGCGCCGTTCGAGGACCGCGACCGCGGCGGCTTCAGCGACCTGTTCCACTCCGGATCCCTGGAGTTCCCGGCCGAGGAGCACGCACGCCTGACGGCGATCGCCGAGACCGTTCCCACGGTGATCGACATCTACCTCGACCGGCCCGCCGTGCTCGGCGGACTCGAGGACGCGGCCCGTGCGGTGCTGGCCGACTACGGCGCCTCGGATGCGGCCGTGCTGCGGGTGCTGTTCGGCGAGCGCGGACCGCAGGGCTCGCTGCCGTTCGACCTGCCCCGCTCCGACGCGGCCGTCGTCGCGAGCCGGTCGGACGTCGCGTTCGACACCGAGAACCCGACCTTCCGGTTCGGGCACGGCCTGCGGTACTGACGCCCTCATTCCCCGGGCGCCCCGAGATCTCGGGGCGCCCGGCACCACGAGCGCGGCGCTCGTGCGGACGATGTCTGCACGAGCGCCGCGTCCGGTGTTCGGCGGGAGCGACGCCCGCGCTGTGCGGTGACCGCGAGACCGAACCCTCGTCCCGAGACCGCCGTTCCTTTCATCGGTCTCGGGAGGCGGGTTCGGTCTCGTCCCTTCGATCGATCTTTCGTTCCACCTTGTGCACGATGGCGGACGGCGCGCGCGCCGGTGGACTGGAGGCATGGCAGATTCCGTCGCGCGCTCGCGCCTCTCCGATGCCCTGACCTCGCGCCGCGGCGCGTGGATCTCGCTCGGGCTCGTCCTCGTCCTCATGGTGCTGCTGTTCGGCGCCTTCGGCTCGGCCAAGGCGCCGGGCGGCAACGCGCAGGCTCCGGCCGGTGCGGAGTCGACCCGCGTCTCCGAGCTGCTCAAGACCTTCCCGGACGCCGACCGGCAGTCGGTGCTCGTCGTGGCCTCGCGGGACGACGGCGGGGCGCTGTCCGAGGCGGACCTGGCGGGGCTGAAGGAGCTGGTACCGGTGCTGGGCGACCGCGCGGCGGCGGATCCATCGGGTCCCGTGGTCAGCGAGGACGGGAAGGCTTCGGTGATCATCACCCCGATCACGGCAACGGACGTCAACGCCGAGAACGCGAAGGCGATCGCCGCGCTGCGCTCCGACGTCGCCTCGCACGCCCCCCGCGGTCTCGTACTGCAGGTCACCGGCGGTCCGGCGTTCGGCGCCGACATCGCCTCGTCCTTCGAGGGCGCCGACTTCACCCTGCTGATCGTCACGATCCTCATCGTCGCGATCCTGCTCATCGTGACCTACCGCTCGCCGATCCTCTGGCTGATCCCGCTCGCGGTCGTCGCCCTGGCGGACGGACTCGCGGGCCGGATCACCGCGGCGGCCGGATCCGCCTGGGGTCTGCAGTTCGATGCCGGCATCATCAGCGTGCTGGTGTTCGGAGCCGGGACGAACTACGCGCTGCTCCTGATCTCGCGCTACCGCGAAGAGCTGCAGACGACCGAGGATCATCGCGCGGCGCTGAGCACGGCCTGGCGGCAGACCGCGCCCGCGATCATCGCATCCAACGTGACGGTGGTGCTGGCCCTCCTCACGCTCGTGCTGGCCGTCATCCCGGGCACGCACGGCCTCGGCGTCTCCTCGGCGATCGGGCTGCTGATCGCGCTCGGATCCGTGCTCTTCCTGCTCCCGCCGCTGCTCGCCGTGTGCGGGCGGGCCGTGTTCTGGCCCCTGGTGCCGCGTCCCGGCGACGAGCGCCGGCAGGGACGGATCTGGCGCGGGATCGCCGGGGGCGTCGTGCGGCGCCCGGTCGTGGCGCTGCTCGCGGGCGGCGCGCTGCTCGCCGTGATGGCGGCGGGCCTGTTCGGCACCTCCGTCGGGCTCGATCAGGGGGAGAAGTTCCGAGTGCCGTCGGAGTCGGCGGCGGGGCTCGAGGTGTTCTCGGCGCATTTCCCCGCGGGTGAGGCGCAGCCGATCCTCGTGGTCGCCGACACCGCGCAGGCGCAGGACGTCGTCACCGCGGCGAAGGGCGTCGAGGGGGTCGTGCGCGTGCAGCCGATCGGCACCACCGCCGACGGCGACCTCACGAAGATCATGGTGACGAGCGAGTACGCGCCGAGCACCGGGAGGAGCCTGAGCCAGATCACCGCCCTGCGCGACGCGGTGCACGCCGTCCCCGACGCTCAGGCGCTCGTCGGCGGAGCGGTCGCGACCGACCTCGACGCCCGTACCGGGAACCAGCAGGATCTGCTGCTCATCGCGCCCCTCGTGCTGCTGGTCAGCTTCCTCGTGCTGCTCGTGCTGCTGCGCTCGATCGTCGCCCCGGTCCTGCTGCTCGTCGTGAACCTCGCCAGCGCGCTCGCCGCGATCGGCGCCGGATCCTGGCTGAGCCGGGTGCTGTTCGGCCAGCATGCGCTCGACCTGCAGGTGCCCCTGCTCGCCTTCCTCTTCCTCGTCGCCCTGGGCATCGACTACACGATCTTCCTCGTCCACCGCGCCCGGGCCGAGGCGGCCGACCGTGGCACGCGGCAGGGCATGGTCGAGGCGATCGCGCACACCGGCGGAGTGATCACGAGCGCGGGCATCGTGCTGGCGGCGGTGTTCGCCGCCCTCGGGGTGCTGCCGCTCGTGACCCTCGGCCAGCTCGGCCTCATCGTCGGCGTCGGCGTGATCGTGGACACGCTCGTGGTGCGCACCGTGATCGTGCCCGCGATCTTCGCCCTCGTCGGTGACCGGATCTGGTGGCCCGGCCGGCTGCGACGCCGCGCGCGACGCCCTCGTCGGTGACCGCGAGACCGAACTCTCGTCACGAGACCGCGGTTCTCCTCGTCGGTCTCGTGACGCAGGTTCGGTCTCGCGGATGCGCGGGTGCGCGGGTGCGCGGGTGCGCGGGTGCGCGGGTGCGCGGGTGCGCGGGTGGGCGGGTGCGCGGGTGCGGGGCGACGCCGGGCGAGGGAGGGGGCGTCAGGCGGCGGGGAGCCAGAGCGTCATCCGCACGCCGTCCTCGGGCAGGTGCAGCACCTCGTAGCGGCGCGCGGTGACGGTGCCGTCCGCGGAGCGGACGTGCGTGATGTCGCCGCGCCGGCGCTGCACGAGATGGCCGTTCCACCAGGTGCGGAACAGCGGGCTCTGCGCGCTCAGCTCCTCGACGAGGGCCACGAGCTCCGGATCCTGCAGGTCGTCGACGTTCGCCGCGCGCAGGTGCGCGACGGCTCCGCGGGCCAGTTCCTCCCACTCCACGAACGTCTCGCGGGCCCGGGCGTCGAGCAGCAGTGAGCGGCAGGTGTTGCGCTGATCCGGCGGGAGATCGGCGAGCCCCTCGTGCAGCGCGAGCCCCTCGGGGTTGGCGGCGACGACCGTGCTGAGCCGATCCAGCACGTAGGCCGGATTGGGGCGCACCGTCTCGACCAGCGTGGTCATGCGAGCCACGAGCGCCGGGTCCACGACGGGCGCGCCCACGGGTTCGGAGCGGGCGGTGCCGGGGTGCGCGTCGCGCAGGCGGCGCAGGTGGTCGGCGGCGTCCGGATCGAGCCGCAGCGCATGGGCGAGCGCGTCGAGCACGGCGTCGCTGGGGTGGGTCTCGCGGCCCTGCTCGAGCCGTGTGTAGTAGTCGGCGCTGATGCCGGCCGCGGTCGCGACCTCCTCGCGGCGCAGACCGGTGGTGCGACGGCGGCCGCCGGTCCGCGGCGCCTCGGTCTGCAGGCGCGCATCGGTGCGCCGGGCGCGGAGGAAGTCTCCGAGTGCGTTCGACATCCGCGGCCTCCGGGAGTTCGGGAAGATAGGATCCGCGTCGCGCGGGAGGGTGCGGCGCTCCTAGGAAGACTACGGTCTTCCCCGCGGTGCACCGAACCGGAACGCTGGGGATCGAGAACACCCGAAGCGGAGGAGACCCGATGCCCGCCTACACCCATGGACACCACGATTCGGTGCTGCGATCGCACCGCTGGCGCACCGCGCAGAACTCGGCCGCGCACCTGCTGCCGCACCTGCGTCCGACGGACCGCCTGCTCGACGTGGGCGCGGGGCCCGGCACGATCACCGCGGATCTCGCGGGACTCGTCGCCGAGGTCGTGGCCACGGAGATCGGCGAGGCGGAGCTGGGGCTCAGCCGCACCACCGCGGCGGAGCGCGGAGTGACGAACATCGAGTTCCGGGTCGCCGACGTGCACTCCCTGGACTTCCCGGACGACAGCTTCGACGTCACCCACGCGCACCAGGTGCTGCAGCACGTCGCGGATCCGGTGCAGGCGCTGCGCGAGCTGGCCAGGGTGACCAGGCCGGGCGGGATCGTCGCCGTGCGCGACAGCGACTACGGCGGCTTCCGCTGGTGGCCGGTCATCCCGGCACTGGACACGTGGCTCGATCTCTACCGCACCGCGGCCCACGCGAACGGAGGGGAGCCGGACGCCGGGCGGGTGCTGCTGTCGTGGGCGCACGCAGCAGGGCTCACCGACGTGGTGGCCACTTCGAGCACCTGGTGCTACGCGAACACGGAGGACCGCGAGTGGTGGGGTGGCATGTGGGCGGATCGGATCCTCGACTCCGCGATCGCTCGCCAGCTCCTGGACGCGGGCGAGGCGACCCCCGAAGACCTGCAGCGCGTCAGCGACGGCTGGCGCGAGTGGGCCGCGAGCGACGACGGCTGGCTCTCCGTGCTCCACGGCGAGATCCTCTGCCGCGTCGGCTGAGCCCTTCCGGCGGCGCTCGCGGCGACGGGGCGGCCCGGTCGGTCCGCTGTTGCGGCGACGGGTCGGCCCGGTCAGTCCGCTGCGGCGGCGGCGGAGCGATCGGGCTCCTGCGTGGCCGCCCAGGACGCGAGCAGCGCGAGCCCCTCGGCCGACGGCGAACCGGGCTCGGCCGTGTACACGAGGAGCACGTTGCCCGGCTCCGCGGTGATCGCGAGCTCTTCGTAGGCGAGTGTCAGGTCGCCCACGACGGGGTGGCGGAAGTGCTTGGTGCCGGCCCCGTGGCGGCGCACGTCGTGCTCGGCCCAGAGCCGGCGGAACACCTCGCTGCGCGTGGACAACTCGCCGACGAGCTCCTGCAGCGCGGTGTCGTGCGGATCCCGCCCCGCCTCCGCCCGCATCACTCCCACGCACATGTGCGCGAACAGATCCCACTCGGGATAGAAGTCTCGGGCGGCCGGATCCAGGAACTGGAAGCGGGCGAGGTTCGGCGTGCGCCCGCCGTCGCCGATCACGGGGGAGTAGAACGCCCGCCCCAGGGCGTTGGTGGCGAGCAGGTTCTGCCGCGGGTCGCGCACGAACGCCACCCCGTCGGTGATCGAGGACAGCGCCCACTGCAGGCTCGGGCGCAGCGGTGCCGGGCGTCCGCTTCCGCGGCGTCGGGCGCGGCCGCTGGTGGGGATGCCGTCGGCGGCACGGGCGAGGTCGAGCAGATGGGAGCGCTCGGCGTCGTCGAGCTGCAGCGCTTCGGCGAGCGCGTCGAGCACCGCCGACGAGGCCCCGGCGATCGCGCCGCGTTCGAGCTTCGCGTAGTACTCCACGCTGACCCCGGCGATCGCCGCCACCTCGCTGCGGCGCAGACCCTCGACGCGGCGGTTCGCTCCCGCGGGCAGCCCGGCGGCCTCGGGGGAGACGCGGGCGCGACGGGTCATGAGGAACTCGCGCACCTCGGCTCTGTTGTCCATGCACAGCAGAGTAGGCCGATCCCGACGCGGGAGGGATGCCCTGCCAGTACCCCCTTCAACAGGGACTCCCACGGGCGGGGGATCGGGCGGAGAGTGGTCCTCATGGACCGCACCGACCTCCGATCCGCCGCACGGCCCGCCTCCTCGAGGCTGCTGCCGGCACTGCTGCTCCTGCTCACCGTGTTCGGCCCGATCTCGATGGACCTCTATCTGCCGGCGCTCCCCGCCCTCACGCGTGAGCTCGGTGCGGCGACCTCGATCGCCCAGCTGACCGTGACCGCGTGCCTCGTCGGGCTCGCGCTCGGCCAGCTCGGTGCAGGGCCCCTGTCCGATCGCTTCGGACGACGGGGGATCCTGCTGATCGGGGTCGCGGCCTACATCGGCACCTCCCTGCTCTGCGCGGCCGCGCCCTCGGTCGGCCTGTTGATCGCGGCCCGTTTCGTTCAGGGCCTGGCCGGCGGCGTCGGGATCGTGATCGCGCAGGCCGCGGGCCGTGACGTGTACGCCGGCGGAGCGCTCATCCGGTTCTACGGCCGGCTCACCGTGGTGGGCGGATTCGCCGCGATCGTCGGGCCCCTCCTCGGCGGCGTGCTGAGCAGCGTCGTCGACTGGCGCGGGCTGTTCCTCTTCCTCGCCGTGATCGGATCCGCGATCCTCGTGATCACCCTGTTCGCGTTCGGCGAGACCCTGCCCGCGGCGCAGCGCACGACCGGCGGCTGGGCGCGTACCCTGCGGGACTTCCGCACGCTGCTGGCGGACCGGGTCTTCCTCGGCGCGGTGCTGAGCCAGGGTTTCCTGTACGCGGCGGTGTTCGCCTATCTCGCCGGCGCGACCTACGTGCTCCAGGACATCTACGGTCTGTCGCCGCAGGGCTACGCGCTCGCGTTCGGAGCCAACTCGGCCGGGTTCATGCTCTTCGGCTACATCGCCGGCCGTGCCGCCGAGCGGTGGAGCGTCCGTGGCACGCTCACCGCGGGGACCGCGATCACCGGCCTGGGGGCGCTCGGACTGCTCGTCGCGGGAATCCTCCCGATGCCGCTCTGGGTCGTGCTCGTCTCGCTCTTCGCCCTCGCGAGCGGCGCCGCGACCGCCTCTCCGCCGGCCACGACGCTCGCCCTCGTCGAGTACCCGCAGATCGCGGGCACGGCGTCGTCGCTGCTCGGGATGGTCCGCTACGGGTTCGGCGGCATCGCCGCTCCCCTCGTGGGAGTCGCGGGGGCCGCCAGCATCCTCCCGCTCGGCCTGGTCACCGTGTCTGCGACGGTCCTCGCCGCCGTCTCGTTCGCGGTGCTCGCCCGTCCCAGCCGGGGCGGGGCCGCCGAAGCCGGATCCGGCGGCCCGTCCGCCGCCACCGCACCTGTCATCACCGCACACTGAGGAGAGACCACCATGCGTGGAGTCGTCATGCACGCCCCGGGCGATGTCCGGACCGAAGAGCTCGACATGCCCGTCATCGTCGCGCCGACCGACGCGATCATCCGTGTCACCGCCACCTGCATCTGCGGATCCGACCTGTGGCCCTACCGCGGCGCCGAGGCGATCCGCGCCGGAGGGCAGCGGATGGGCCACGAGTACATCGGGGTCGTGGAGAGCGTCGGCGGGGAGGTGACCCGGATCCGGCCCGGCGACCACGTCGTCGGATCCTTCGTCGCCAGCGACGACACCTGCGAGATCTGCGCGGCCGGCTACCCGTCCCGGTGCGTGCACCAGGTGATGATGGGCTCGATCGGCACCCAGGCGCAGTACGCGCGGATCCCGCTCGCCGACGGCACGCTCGTCGTGATGCCGGCGGAGCCGCCGGCCGACCTCGTGCCCTCGCTGCTGGCCGCGTCCGACGTGCTGGGGACCGGCTGGTTCGCCGCGGTCGCCGCCGAGGCCGGCCCCGGCAGGACCGTGGCCGTGGTCGGCGACGGCGCCGTGGGCCTGCTCGGTGCGCTCGCGGCGAAGCAGCTCGGGTCGGAGCGGGTCATCGTCATGTCCCGCCACGCCGACCGGCAGGCGCTCGCCCGACGCTTCGGCGCGACAGACATCGTCGAGGAGCGCGGCGACGAGGGCGTCGCGCGGATCAGAGAGCTCACCGGGGGTCTCGGGGCGCACTCGACGATCGAGGCCGTCGGAACCCAGGAATCGATGGAGCAGGCGATCCGCGCCACGCGCGCCGGCGGGCACGTCGGTTTCGTGGGGGTCTCGCACGATGTCGCGCTGGACGGCTCCGAGCTGTTCTTCTCCAGCGTGCACCTGCACGGCGGACCTGCACCGGTGCGCAGGTTCCTGCCCGAGCTCGTCGCGCTCATCTGGGATCGCCGGATCGATCCCGGTGCCGTCTTCGACCTGACGCTCTCGATCGAGGACGCGGCGGAGGGCTACCGTGCCATGGACGAGCGCCGTGCCACCAAGGTGCTGCTCACCACGGACTGATCGGACCGCCGGGTATCCCGGAGAAGAAGGAGCATCCATGAACATCGAACCCACCGCGCCCACGGCCAAGAACCCGCCGGAGCAGTTCCACGGCGACGTCTGGCTGGACCGCATCGCCGCGCCGCACGAGGCGGATCAGCGCATGACCGTCGCGCTCGTCCGCTTCGCGCCGGGTGCCCGCACCGCCTGGCACTCCCATGCGCGGGGACAGTATCTGCGGGTGACGAGCGGGGTCGCCCTGGTCGGAGGCCGGGACGGGACGGTCGTCCAGCTGCACCCGGGCCAGACGCTCTACACCCCGCCCGGCGAGGATCATTGGCACGGCGCCGCAGCCGACTGCTTCATGGAGCACCTCGCGATGCTCGAAGCAGGTGACGACCCCGCCACCACGACGGTGTGGAAGGAACACGTGACGGACGAGGAGTATCGCGGGGAGAGCCTCGCATGACCGGCTGGACCGGCGGCCGGCGCTCGGTGGGCGACATCGCCCCCGCGCTCGCCCACTACACGGATGCGGTGCTCTTCGACGAGGTGTGGGAGCGCGATGCCCTCGCCAAGCGAGACCGGAGCCTCGTCACGGTTTCGGCACTCGTCACGCTCGGCGCGGTCGAACAGCTGGACTTCCACCTCGCGTTCGCGCGCGACAACGGGGTCACCGAGCCCGAGCTGGTGGAGGCGATCACCCACCTCGCGTTCTACACCGGCTGGCCCCGGGCGATGGCCGCGATCGCCCGGGCACGCGCGGTGTTCGGTGCTCTGGCGGAGGAGGATCCGGCGTGAGGCGCCTGGTGGGTGCCCAGCTCCCGTCTCGGATGCCCTTCATGCGGTGAGCGGCCCTGTCACGTCGAGCCGGTCGTTGTCGATGAGCCAGCGGACGGACTCGAGGATCGCCTGCTCCGGCTCGTAGGCCGGGGCGTAGCCGAGCAGGCGTCGTGCCTTCTCGATGCTGAAGACATGGCTGCGGTGCAGGTGCCCCCAACTCTGCGGCGCGTAGTCGCTCCCGGTCACCGTCGACCGGTACTCGTCCCAGGAGATGCTCTCCATGCTCGCCGACTGCCCGAACCAGCCAGAGGCGATCTCCAGGTATCCGCGGACGGTCAGAGCGGTCGGTGCGACGATGTTGAAGTCCTCACCGGCGGCGGACTCCCGGTTCTCCACGGCGCGCTGGAACGCCTGGGCGACGTCGTCGGCGTGGACGTGGTGCAGCGTCTCCGCGCCGCTGCCCGGCACCCGCACGGTGTCGCCTGCCGAGAGGGCGTGCCACACGGCGGGGTCGATGTTGCCCAGCGGCCCGGTGGGATGCCAGCCCGGGCCGACGATGTGTCCGGGGTGGAGGGAGGTGGTCACCAGGCCGCCGGAGGCGGTCTCGTCCTTCAGCATCTGAGCAATCGCGGCTTT
>Ga0097681_1003808_pt1 | contig 11528 bp, 19 predicted proteins | sample ThiBiot_750_plan_FD_72845 | JGI IMG/M metagenome (GOLD analysis project Ga0097681, IMG submission 72845) | Wastewater bioreactor microbial communities from Cape Town, South Africa - Thiocy_cont_750_plan - 1398105538144 (version 2) (version 2) ... | reverse complement strand
CACTGCAGACGAGCCTCAGCAGCCTGATCGACTCGGTGCTCGTTCCGATGGGATTCGAGGTCGAGCGGGTGGCGCGGGTGCCGTATCTGTGCCAAGGCGACTCGGGCAGCGCGCTGTACGCCTTGGACGACGCGGTGCTGTTGTTGCGGCAGTACCCCGGAGGAAGCAGTACCCCGGAGGCGGCCATGTAGTTTACGGAAGGAGGAGCAGCTAGAGTAAAGGCGAGCTCGCGGGCGGCCTTAAGATTAAGAAGAAGACGAACACGCGTGTCTTCGTCCTCCACTCGCGCAGTCTTCCCTCGCCGCGCTCGCAGCAACACCACAACCACAACCACCACCGCATCGCCCTCGTCCCCGCTACGCAAACCCCCAACCAAACCCCCCCGAAACCCCAACACTCCCCTTTCGCCCTCGTCTCGTGCCTCAGTTCCCCTCTCTCCGTCAGCCAGCCATGCAGCGACCGATGCAACCTCGCAAGAGCTCCACGTCGTCCGGCTCGTCTGCCGAGTCCGCCATGATGAGCGAGTTCCTGCCCGACCAGCAGCGCGCTGACCAGCAGCCGTCAACCGATGCCTCGGGCGACGACAGCATGCCTCACGACGACAGCGACTCGCCGTATCGCCGCGAGTTCACGCGCTACAAGCTCGACACCTCGACGGTCGTCGAGCGCAGCCTCGAGAACGAGTTTCTCCATGTGCTGAGTATCATCCATCGGTACGTGCGTGTCTCTGTGTGCGCGCGCGAGCCCCGAGCGAGGCAGGAAGCCGCCGCAAACGAGCGAGCACGCGTGTGCCCCACGTTTGTGCGTTTGGCGCGGTGCTACGTGTAATTGCGCGTCTCTGCCGTGGTGAATGTGGCGAGCTGCTGGCGACCGCGTAACTGGTGCACGTTGCGTGTTGCTGACGTGTTGGTGGCTCGTGCGCTTGTGTCCCTCGCGCAAACAGTCAAGAGGAGCTCGACAAGCACCAGAGTGACTACATCACCTGGGAGGTCGTCGAGTACTGGAAGGAGAACGTCAATCCAGGGTACGTGCGTCGCTCGCTCGCTCGCTCGCTCGCTCGTTCGGTCGTGTTAACTGACCGAACCACGCGCCATTCCTGGCTGTTGCTGTTGCTGTGGCTGTTGCCTCGCCAGATTCTTGGACTACCGCAAGTCGGTCAGTGACGAATACACGGCCATCGAGTGGCGTGATGGCCGAGAGGCCGGCGGCTCCAAGTTCTTTGGCATTCGTGGCAAGGTCTACATTGATTGCCTCGGAGGGTACGTCGCACGCGTTGCCGTTCGTTCGTTCTTTCGTTCTTTCGTACGTTCGTGGCGTTGACCTCACCTGACTCGACTCGACTCGATAGATTTGGCATCTTCAACGTCGGCCATCGTCACCCTGTGGTGGTCTCGGCCGTGCGAGCGCAGTTGCGCAAGCAAGCGCTGCATTCGCAGGTACGCGCCGCTGTCGCCTGCCACGTGCACGTGTGTATCCGTTACTCACAACCTCCACCTCCACACAGGAGCTGCTTGATCCCCTGCGTGCCTACTGCGCGCATCTCCTCGCCAAAGTCACTCCCGGCAACCTGCGCTACTCGTTCTTCTGTAACTCGGGAACCGAGGCCGTCGAGGCTTGCCTCAAGATGGTACACGTTGAGCGTCGCTCGTTCGCTCGCCTGCCCCAATGCCCTTTGCCTAACGCCGTTCGATCGTCGTCGCTGCAGGCCATCCTCACCACTGGACGTCATCGCTTCGTGGCTGCCATTGGAGGCTTCCACGGCAAGACGCTCGGTGCGCTGGCGTGTACCTCCAAGGAGACCTTCCGAGGCCCGTTCATCGGCGCCTTGATGAACGTCGTGCACTTGCCGATCAACGACATTGGCGCTCTCGAGGCCTTCTTCCAGGGAGCGTCGTTCACCGGCGAGCTGCCTGCGGCGCTGATCCTCGAGCCCATCATCGGCGAGGGCGGCATCTACATTTGCACCGACGAGTACCTGCGTGCCGCGCGCCGTGTTTGCGACGAGTACGACGTGCTGTTGATCTTTGACGAGGTCCAAAGCGTACGTCGGTGCTCCCTCCCCGCTCTCTCTCTCTCGATCGTCGTGAGACCTGACCCTCGGTGTGTGTGCGTGTGCGTGTGGTGGTGCGCAGGGCATGGGCCGAACGGGCAAGTGGTGGGCGTGCGAGTATGCTGGCGTCGTGCCCGACCTGATGGCCATCGCCAAGGGCTTTGGCGGCGGCGTGATGCCGGTCGGCGCGTGCATCGGCTCGCCCAAGGTCTGGAAGGCCTACATCAACAACCCCTTCGTGCATACGACGACCTTTGGCGGAAACCCGCTCGCCATGGCCGCCGCCATCGCCAGCATGTTCGTGCTGCACTCCGAGAACCTGATCGAGGGCGCAGTCACCAAGGGCCGCAAGTTCATGGACGCCTTCAACATGCTGCAGCGCAAGTTCCCGACGCTGCTCCTCGAAGGCCGAGGCCGAGGCTTGATGCTGGGCCTCGAGTTCGTCGACAACGAAACTGGCTACTTGTACGTCGATCGGTCGGTGGTGCTTTCGCTCACCCATTCACTCGCTCACTCGTTCCCTCTCGTCTCTCTCACAGGTTCTCGCGTGGCATGTTCAATCGAGGTGTGCTGCTTGCTGGCACCCTGATCAATGCCAAGGTGATCCGTGTCGAGCCGCCGCTCACGATCACGCACGAGGAGATTGAAGAGTACGCCTCATGATCCCACCACGCCAACGGCACCCAGTCACTCACTCACTGATTGGCTGACTGACTCTCCACTCCAGGGTCTTGCAAGCGATGGACGACACCCTTGCCGAGATCTTGTTGCATCGCAAGCTCCCGGCGGCGAAGCTGTAAACGGATGAGGCGGCGGTTGGGCGTGGCATCTCTGTGCGAGCTACCACTCGCACTGGGCTGCTCACGTGCAAGTGCGCGCGCGGTGGCTTGCTTGCCACCAGCCTGGTGCGCGCACTACCCACCAACCGTCCGCCCATCCGTCTCAGCTTCACCGCACGTGCCCGAGTGTAGCTACACCACTGCTACCACCCAATCAATCAACCAATCCTACGGGCACTGCGTGTGAGCGCGAGTCGCACGGGCTGTTTGTTGTTGTCGTTGTCTTCGTCGTCGTCGTTGTGTCACCCGCTCGCGAGCGTGACTGAGTGAGTGTGAGTGTGTGCATCGCGCCTCGGTGCACGTTTCCACGCACTTGTCACGTGTTGCGCGCCTCGTGCGCGACCCTTGTACACACAACAAGCTCCCGTGTAAAGATAGCAGCAACCTCAGTATCGTCACCACTACATACATATCTCTCTGAATGAATGAGAAGCGTATCCCATCCTATCTACGCTGCTGCTGTTATTGCTGTTATTATGATCGCGACGCTGCTACAGCTTCGCGAGCTGTCGGCCTCGCTCGCCTGCTGCTCGCACCGCATCGACAGTCACGTCGAACCACTTGTTGGACTCGAGTACATTGAGCGCCGCCTGCATCAAACCCATTCGTGAGCGAGCGAGAGAGGGAGAGCAGCCCATCGATGTCGCTCATACCTCGGTCGTGCCCTTGGGGCTCGTAACTCGACGACGCAGCTCATCGGGCAGCACGCCCTCGGCCAGCTGCTCTCGCGCCAGCACACCGGCGCCGATCACGGTCTGTATCGCGAGGCGCTGCGACGTCTCGCGTGACAGGCCCTCTCGCACACCGCCCTCGATCATGGCCTCCATCCTGCATCGACGCGCCGCCGCCCGCTATCGTAAGCCATCGCCATCTCCATCGCCATCGCCAAGGTGGTCGCGTACATGCGGAAGATGTACGCTGGCCCTGAGCCGCTGACGGCCGTCACAGCGTTGATCTGATCCTCGTGCTGCAGGAACTCGACCACCGGCGCGCACACGGTGAACACCTGCGCCACGAGCTCGACGTCGCCGTGCTGCACCGCGGCCGCGTTGCCCACGAGGCCGCACGCTCCCTGGAGACTCAGCATTGGCGTGTTGGGCATCACGCGCACCAGGCGCACATGTGCGCCGAGCGCCGCCTCGAATGTCGCCATGCCTGTGCCGGCGACGATCGACACCACGACCTTGCTCGCATCGACGCGCAACCGCGGCAGCACCGACCCCACCACCTGCGGCTTGACGCATACGATCACCAGCTCGCTGCTGTCGACCACATCTATCATAGGTGCGAGCGAGTTCGAGATCAGACTCGTGCAAGCGAGAGCGAGCGCAACCTGCCTGCATCGAGCGAACCTTGGTTATCGTGCGTGAACCGCACACCGAGGCGCGTAAAGATCTCGGCTCGCGCATCGGTAACGTCCGATACAACCTACACGGCCTCAGTGGAGCACAACCACCATGTGAGCGAGTACGGGCGCCAGTGCGCCAGTGCGCCAGCGTGCGTACGAGGTTGCTTGGCGGCACCGAGTTACTCGACACGAGCCCCGCCACGATGGCCTGTGCACCATCGCGCCTGATTAGCCGACCGACCTCCCTCACTCACGGGCGAGCACAACCACACCGACCTCTGCCATGTTCCCGCCGCCGATGCAGCCAATCCGTTGCGCGCCAAGCGAGCGCCGTGCGGTGCTGGTAGCCATATGTGTGTGTGAGAGAGTGGTTGTTGATGTTGGTGGTTGATGAGAACGAGGCGATGATGCCTTGCTTGCTTGCTTTACCAATCACACACCAAGCCAAGCCAAGCCAAGCCAAGCCAAGCCAAGCCAAGCCAAGGCCACTCTCTCACTGGCTCGCTTGCCTAGTCGCCCTTCATCTTGGAGTTGAGCGCTGCTGCTGCCAGGTCCGGGAACACGATACAGCCCGTGGCCTTGAGCACCTGGATGTTGGCCTTCCACTTGCGGAACTCTTCGAGTCGCTTCTTGTAGCTCTCGATTGCTCGCTCGTAGTAGATCTGCGCGTCGTCGAGTCGGCGATTACTCACTCTATCTACGCCTGCACTTGCTGCGGCGCAGTGCATGACGACGTACTTGATAGCTCTCGGGAAAGTAGTGCGTCGTTGGGTCGGACATTTGAATCTTCATCTTGGCAATGTAGGAGTTGAGTAGCTTGATGCTCCGGCTGCATCGACGCGATCTCACGCATATCAGGCGCTGGCTCTCGAGACACACTGGCGCATTGTGTGGTGGCTCTCACGTACACGTCATCGATTCGTTTCTTGCGCAACTTTGGCGGACGGCCCACTTGTACAACGCGATCGAGAGGTCCATCGGGTGCCTCGATCGATGTCACCTGGGCGCGCGGCAAACGTGAGCCACTTCTCCTCATGCCGTCGCTCTTTCTCTCTTTCTCGTACCTGGAACGCCAATAGATAATGGAACACGAACCGCACGTCCTCGCACCAATGCAAGAACAGCCGGTAGAATGATTGATCGAGCAGCAGGTCCTCAATGATCAGGCTGCGTTGTGGCTGCGGAAAGATGCACAAGTGTCTGCTCATCATGTCCGTGCGAGCGCATCAGTCGCTACTCATCTCGCACGCTCCCGAGCTCCAGCGCCACATACCGATACAGCAATGTCAGAGTGCTGACGAGAACTTGATGGTGCTCCGAGGCAAGTAGCAGCGAGAGCGCCTGCAGCAGCAGCTCAAAGTTCGTGGTACTCGGCAGGTGGTGCAGCAGCAAGTCGCGCCGCATACACGTCAGCCACCCTCCGATCACCGATATCGTAACTGCGCCATTTCAGTCAGATGTGCATCGTTGGCCACAAGTGAGTTTGTGTGTGAGTTCGTGTGAGTTCGCCGTACATATACAGTCCTCTACAATATGTGCATTAGTTGCCTTGAGCGAAATCTCGATATAAATATTGAACAAATCGACGTTGTGCAGCAGAATCGTTGCGGTCTTCAATGCCAATGCATGAGCGAGTGAGTGAGTTGGTTCGTTCGTTCTTTCGTATCTCGAGCAATGTAGTTCGCGTACCTCGACGATTTTGTAGGGATAACGCGGAGCGCACTCCTTCATCTGCACCAAAAACGGGTGGATGATCTGATAGTAGCCCGGAACCAGCGCCCATTCGGTGGCGCTGCGCGTCAGATACACCGAGTGGCGCACGAACTCGCGCAGGAACAGCAGATAAAAGTCGCCGCGCAGCCGCAATCGCGCAGCCAAGGCCGAGCTCTCGGTCGCTCGCACGACGAGCTCCTCGAACTGCTCGATCTGCGGACTGTCGAGCACGCAGAAGCGCGTCAGCTGCGACAGGCCAAACTTCATGATGCAGAACACTTGCGTGTTGCGGCTCGACGACGGCGACAGCGGGTCCTTGACGCCCTTGCGTGCCATGTTGGCGATCGCAGCCTTGATATCGGGATACTTGCTGGCCGCCTCGTCCTCGTCGCTCACCGACCAGATGGCATCGAGCAGCCGCGGCGCCAGCAGGTCGAGGTAGAAGAAGTTGAACGCTTCATACCGGCACACGAGCACGATCTCTGAAAAGTAAGCGACTGCCATCGACATGCTCTCTCCCTCTCACGCGCGCGCGCGCGCCAATCAACGCACCGGTGACGCTGGCGGCAAAGACGATGGCGGCCGGAATGGTGCCGGCTCGACTGAGCTTCTTCGACACGTACTCCTGCACCGAGTACAGCAGCCGCCGATAGTCGAGCAGCTGGCGCAGTTCGCTATATGTACAACCGGGCGTCATGTCCTCCTCAAAGTCTGCGCGCGCGCGTTCCTGTCAGGCAAGCAAGCGAGCAAGCGAGCATCAGGGTGCAAGCACCGTACTGAAGACCGTCACATCGAATTCGCGTCTGTAACCACACACACACAACGCAGCGGCGCATTCACCGAGGAGCAAGTCGTATCAGGCCGCCGAACGAACGTGCTCCAATGTGCATGCAGGTCGGAGTGGTGGCTCGCGTACCGCTTCAAGATGCTCGTGATACACTGCGACAGCAGCGGATAGTGATCGGGCTTGACGCGATCGAGGAGGTTCAGAAAGTAGAAGCCACTGTAGATCGTGATCGCGATCGCGATCGTAATGGTTGTGTCGAGAGCGAGCGATGGCGCAGGGATGCCAGCGCGATGCACCAAGCAGCATCAGTCATGATATCGCGCACTGCAATGGCGATATGGCGATATGGCGACTATGACGCACCATCGCAGCAGATCAGCACGTCCAGCCTTGCGCTGCTGAGGTAGCTTGTAGATGAAGGCCTCGGGGAGGATGTAGGGAGCGATGGCCGAGATGGTTTCGATGGTCTCGACGTACGTGAGGCGCGTGTCGATGAGCTTGTGCACGAGCTTCTCGAACGCCACGCACCAGTACACGAAGCGTACTTCGTGGCGTCCGTCGTCGTCGTCATCGTCCGAACCATGCGCCTCATCGGCGCCATCGGCAGGCGAGCCGCCATTGCTCGAGCTGGAGCTGGAGCTGGAATTCGAGCCATCGCTCGTTGAGGTGGCAGTGGTGGTGTTGCTGCTCGAGGTGCTGGTGGTGCTCGTCGATGGCGGCGGCGCGGCAGCGTTCGATCGCGCGGCGACCGACACCAAGCTCGGTGGCGGCTGCTGTATCGGATATGTGAACGGCACCGTGGCATCTGCACGAGACTTTGGTGAAGAGGCCGACGCAGAAGCAGGTGTGGAGGCCGAGGCCGAGGCCGAGCTCGAGACAGCAGCAGCCGGAGGCGACGATGTGGCAGCCGCAGCAGGCGGCGACTGCGGCCGCGATGCTCGACTCATCGTGGCGTGCTGACTCTCAGTCGAGGAGGAGGAGAGGCAGGAGTGGACGCTGCTGTTGTCGATTGGTTGCGAGGAGCAGGGAGGGTGATAGCGGCGTCGCTATATCGAGCGAGCAGCGCGGGCGGGCGAGCGAGCAAGCAAGAGAGCGAGCGAGCGAGCCAACCTTCCTTCCTTCTCTCTCTGCGGAGAATCAGCGGAGTGGACGACATCTCTCTCTCTCTGTGTCTCTCTCACTCTCACGAGGACACTGAGTTGTAGCAACAAACCGCTCGTCTATTCATTCATTGATTGCTTGGCTCGTGGGTTGGCTGAGCAGCGAGGCATTCCGCCGCTGCTGGGTGCGCAGATTCAGACGCAGGCTTACTTGAGCAGCGGCATCGAGGTGCGGACGCCCTCGTCGATGTCATCCTCGCGCCACATCGACGTGATTGTCTTGAGCTGCGTGTAGAACTGCACGCCAGCCTGTGGGAGCGGCGAGCGCGGTTGCATCAGCGGGGGCAGTTTCTCAGGGCGACAGGAGACCGGCGACGTATGCGTGCGTACCTTGCCGTAGAAGTTGTGCGAGCCTGCAAACGAGCCACGCGAGCCGGTGAAGCTAAAGAACGGCAGCGGCACCGGGATCGGGAGGTTCAAGCCGACCTGTGCAAGCACGCGTACAGTGTAGTGTGAGAGAGGAGCGGGTTGGCGGCACACAGGCGCAAACGCAGACGCAAACGCACCTGACCGACATCGATCTCGTGCTGGAACTTGCGGGCAGCGGCGCCCGAGCGAGTGAACAGCGCACAGCCGTTGCCGTACATGTTCGAGTTGGTGATCTTGATGGCATCGTCGAGCGTCTCGGCCTCGAGGCAAACCAGCACCGGGCCAAAGATCTCCTCCCTATTGTGCGGGTGTGGTGAGTGGCGGTGCGCGGCGCAGCGGCGGCGGCTGCTGCAGCGTACTTGTAGCACGTCATGTCGGGAGTGACGCCCGTGAGGATGGTGGGGCCGACGAAGTTGCCGTTGGGGTACTTGGGCACCTTGACGCCACGGCCGTCGAGCTGCAGCTTGGCGCCCTCGTCGACACCCGACTGGATCAGCGCCTCGATGCGCGCCTTGGCCTTCTTGGAGACAACGGGACCGACGTCGGCGTCGGGCTCGTGGCCAGCGTTGACGACCAGCTTCTTGGCACGGGCCACCAACTCAGGGATCCTGAGAGAGCGAGCGAGTGAGCGAGGGGCTGACTGACAGACAGATAGCGCGCGATGAAGTGGCACGTACCACTTGCGGGCCTCGCCGACGAAGATAGCCGCCGAGAGAGCCATGCAACGTTGACCAGCGGCACCGAAGGCGGCACCGGTGAGAGCGTTCAGAGCCTGCAAGCGAGTCGCACGTTAAATCAGTAAGGCCGAGTGATGGTGGTGGTGGTGGTGGTGGTGGTGGTGGTGGTGGTGGTGGTGGTGGTGGCAGCGACGACGTACGTGCTCCTTGTTGGCGTCAGGCAGAATGGTGCCGTGGTTCTTGGCAGCCATGTTGGACTGCACGCGCTTGCCGTTGGCGCCACCGCGGCTGTAGATGTGCATGCCAGCCTGGTTGCTGCCGACGAACGAGATGGCCTTGATGGCGGGGTGGTCGCAGATGAAGTTCACGGCATCCTAGGATGAGACGAGCACGAACGAGCGAGCAAGCGAGTGAGCGCGCGTGCACGTGCAGCAAGAGCCTCGCCCCTCGCTCGGCGTGGCGCAGCTCAGACGGCTACGCACGTGGGTGCCGTGGATGATGTTCAGGCAGCCAGCGGGCACGCCGGCCTCCTTGGCGAGCTTCGCCAGCAACATCGGAGCTCCGGGATCGACCTCCGACGGCTTGAGGATGTACGAGTTTCCGGCGGCGATGGCGACCGGGAACATCTGCGACGCGAGCGAACGAGGCCTCCATTGAGTGACGCGCTCTCACACAAGACGACGACGACGAGGACGACGAGCGAAGCAGGCCGTACCCAGAGCGGGATCATGGCTGCACCGGCCGTTCAACAGCAGCAGCAGTAACACAAGACGAATTACGACAGCTCGCGCCGGTCAGTAGCAGCTCGCAGAGTGGGAGCGAGTACGGTTGTTCGTTGAGCATACCGGGGAAGTTGAAGGGAGCCACGCCAGCGCACACGCCGAGCGGCAGGCGGTAGCTGTAGCTGTCGACGTTCTTGCTGACGTTCTCGAGCGTCTCGCCCATCTGCAACGTGCCGATGGCGCACGAGTGCTCGACGACCTCTGCACGACGCCACGCCGTGGACAGTGAGCGCCACTGGGCATTGTCACACGTGGCACCGAGGCGCAGCACTGGCTCTCTGTCCCTCCTCGCCATCGCCATCGCCATCGCCATCGCCATCGCCATCGCCATCGCCATCGCCTTCGCCATCGCCTTCGCCATCTCCGAGGCACGAGCACGTACCGAGGCCGCGGAAGACGTCGCCGCGCGCGTCGACCAGCGTCTTGCCCTGCTCGGTGGTGATGGCCCTGGCGATCTCCTCGGTGTGCTTCTCGACGAGGTCGCGGAGTCGGAACATGACACGCGAGCGCGTCGAGACGGGGACCTCGCGCCACGTCTGTAACGAGGGTGGCGGCGTTGTGCAGTGAGCGATGAGCGATGGCACCGTGAGCGGGCTGGGGAGCGAGCGTACAGTGTAGGCGGCCGAGGCAGCGGCAGCGGCCTCGTTCATCTCCTCTTGCGTGGCCTGAGGAACCAAGCTGACGACCTCGTTGGTGGCCTGTGTGCGTGTGCGCGCGCCAGAAGCGCCGGAGAGAGGGAGTTAGCCGACGGAGGCAGCGTTAGCGAGCACAGCGCGTGCGTGCGCGCAAGATACCGGGTTGATGACCTCGATCCAGTTGTTGGTCTTGGAGTCACGGAACTCGCCATTGATGAGGAGCTTGACCTTCTCCTGTCGGTCAGCGGGTCGGCATGCCACAGGACACGAGGGCGGTGTCAGGAGCAGCGCGACATCGTTGGGAACTCGAGCGGAGGCAGGAACGTACCACGGCGAGCGGCGCCGAAGTGTGGAAGCGGCGAGCGCTCTGTGGGCGGGAGGCGCGGATTGGATCATCATTATTAGGATGGGTGACAAGGCAGCACTGACAAGACGCAAGCACGCGGCGGACGGCGTGGCCGACACGTACGGGGGCGTAGGTAGCGAGGCGAGCGAGACGCGAGAGCATGGCGACGAGAGCGGCGGCGACAGCAGCGGGCAACGAAGCAAGAACGATCGACCGCCAAGTCCCTCCTCTTCCCCTCTTCTCGTCCCCGCTCAACCAACCAACCTCAATTAAAACTACAACAACGAGGCAGCGGAGGCAACGGAGCGAGCGGCACTGCGTTGGCGTAACGCATGGGTTTGGTTGGTATTGAATAGCGATAGACAGCGGTGTGCGGCACCATTTACTTGGGAGCAGCCGAGCCCTTCAATACGACGCCCTCGAAGGTCTGCTCGAACCACTTGATGGCCTCTTCGCGCGACACGTGCTGCTTGTTGCCGATGACGGCCTTGCGCGCACGCCTCCACTTGATACGCTCTCCAGGGCGACCGAGCACGACGTAGAAGTCGAGACCGTAGATGCCGATCGAGGGATCGTACTTGAGGCCGAGATCGATGTGCTCCTCAATGCCGAAGCCGAAGTTGCCGGTCTTGCTGAAGTTCTCGTGCTTGAGCTCGTACTCCTTGACCTTGAGGCCCTTCTCGAGGATCTCGAGCGCCTTGGGGCCGCGGACCGTGCAGTGGACGGCGATCTTCTCGTTACGGCGGATACCGAAGGTACGCACAGTGTAACGAGCTGCACGCATCGAACGTAAACGAACGAACACACACCAAAGCGAGGCGA
>Ga0097681_1003800_pt1 | contig 11562 bp, 10 predicted proteins | sample ThiBiot_750_plan_FD_72845 | JGI IMG/M metagenome (GOLD analysis project Ga0097681, IMG submission 72845) | Wastewater bioreactor microbial communities from Cape Town, South Africa - Thiocy_cont_750_plan - 1398105538144 (version 2) (version 2) ... | reverse complement strand
TGCGGATCGCGGTGGTCGCCCCCACCGAGGCCGTGAGGCTCGGCGACGAGATCGACCTCATCGTGCGCATCACCGAGGACGGCCGGCCGATCGCCCCGCGCAGTGCGACCTTCGAGGTCGTCTCGGGGCCGGGGTCCTACCCGGGTGGCTTCGAGAGCTCGAGCACGGACTCCGACGGGATCGCGACATCGCTCGCGATGCAGGCGACCGCCGCCGGTCCTGTCGTCGTGCGGGTCGCCGCGGGACAGGTCAGCGCCGACGTGACGGTGACCATCGCCGGATCCTGAGCAGATTCCGACGGTTGTATCCCACATCGAGAATGGCATACCATTTCGGCACCACTCGGAACGACGGGCCCACGCCCGTCGCCGGCGTGTGCGGAGGTCGCGTGATCGGACTCGCGAGGGCGGCTGAGCCTCGGCGCACGCGCCGGTGACGAGTCGATCCGGGACGTCCGGAGGAAGCGAGTACACAGGGTGATCAGCACCAGCAGGCCCGGCCACGGAACGACGTTCGTGGTGACGGAGAGTCACAGCGACAGGATCGCGTTCGTCGATCTCACCGATCCCGGATCGCCGGTGGAGTCCGAGGTCGTCGTGGGGGAGGCGCCCTGGGCGGTCGCCGTGCACGAGGGGTCGCGGCGGGCCTACGTCAGCACCGCGGTGGGGCTCGCCGTCGTCGACCTCGACGTCCGCGAGCGGATCGCGCTCGTGCCGTACCTCGCGCAGCCGACGGTGGTCGAGTACGGCGAGGAGCGCCCGGGCGGGACGGGCGTCGTCGTGACGCCGGACGGATCCGCCGTCTACGTCGCCGTCACGCGCGCCGGCCTGAACTCGGTCGTGGAGCGCTTCGACACTGCGGCCGAGGCCTTCACGGACTCCCTCGAGGTCGGGCTGCGACCGTTCGATGTGCAGATCTCACCGGCCGGAGACGAGGTGTACACGATCGATCACGACTCCTTCACGCTCAACACCATCCGCCTCCCGGAGCACGTCGTGACGAGCGCGGAGATCGCTCCCTTCGGCACCGAGGGCGGCCTGATGTCCCACTACAAGCCGCACTACGCCGCGGTCGCCGAGGACGGCACGCTCTACCTGCCCTACCAGGGACAGGGGCTCGTGGTGTACTCGCCCGGCACGCGCACCTACGAGACGCGGGCGATGACCGCCGACTCCCACCAGCACGGCGTCGGTCTGACGACGGACGGACGGCTGCTGGTGGTCGGCGTCGGCGCGATCGGCGGCGCGACGAAGGGGCCGAGCCTCACGATCCGCGACCTCGGATCCGGTGAAGAGACGGTGCTTCCGCTCGAGAAGGGCCACGAGAACGTCGTGGAGTGGCTGGATGCGCCCGACGGCAGGCGCAAGGCGATCCTGACCGGGGGATCCACCAGCCGGGGGCCGTGGGACGGTCTCGCGATCGTCGATCTGGAGTCGCTCGCCGTCTCCGAGATCGCCGTGCCCGGCCGCCCGCAGATGGGCGTCCTGATCGCTGCGGCGTGAGCGGGGATCGAGGGGCGCAAAACCCTTGACTTCCCCAAATTTGTATACCAAACTCGTCTCTCGTAAGTAATGTATTACACACTACTTGCGCTACCCGATTTGCCTCCGCGCACGTGTCGAGACCACGCGGCGGACGAAAGGAACCCGAAATGTCAATGAAGACACAGCGGCGCGGGCGCCTCATGGCCCTCGGCGTCGCCCTCGCCCTCGGCTCGGTGCTGCTGTCCGGCTGCATGGGGAGCGCCGGCTCCGCGACCAGCACGGGAGGCGGCGCGACGACCGCGCCGGACAACGGCTCCGCGACGCTCGCGCTGCCCACCGAACCGGCGAACATCGATCCGATCATGATGCGGTCGATCTCGGCGTGGAACATGTACTACGCCGTGTTCGACGGCCTCACCCGGATCGACTCCGCGGGCAAGATCCAGCCCGGCCTCGCGACCGAGTGGAAGTCGAACGCCACGCAGGACGTCTGGACGTTCACGATCCGCAAGGGCGTCACGTTCCAGGACGGATCCGCGCTGAACGTCTCCGACATCGTTTACACCTACAACAAGATCCTGGCCAGCGACAAGTCGACCAACCGGGTCGCGATCGCCATGATCTCCAAGGTCGAGGCGACCGACGACCACACCGTGCAGTTCACGCTGAAGAACCCGTTCAGCGCATGGCTCAACCAGGTCGCCACGATCGGGATCGTGCCGGAGAAGGTCTACGAGGCGGAAGGGCCGGACAAGTTCCCGGACGCGCCCGTGGGCTCCGGACCGTACAAGTTCGTCTCCTGGAACCACGGCGTCGACTACAAGGTGACCCGCAACGACGACTACTGGGGCGACAAGGCGAAGATCAAGGACATCACGTTCTCCTTCGTCGGTGCGCCTGACGCCCGCGTCACGGGCGTCGAGTCCGGCACGCTCGACACCGCGATCATCCCGGCCAGCCAGGTCCCGGTCTTCACGGGCGCGTCGAATGCCAAGGTCGTCGAGGCGGCGTCGAACCAGATCGCGTTCATCGGCGTGAACACCACCGCCGGGGCGCTGTCGAACCTCAAGGTGCGCCAGGCGATCCCGCTCGCGATCGACCGCAAGTCGATCATCGACAGCCTGCTGAACGGCTACGCCTCGCCCACCGGGCAGCCCGTCGCGAAGGGCGTCACCGGCTACGTGGACGGGTTCCCGACCCCGAAGTACGATCTCGCCGCCGCGAAGAAGCTCGTCGCGGACTCCGGCTACGACGGCTCGGAGATCACGCTGCAGTACGCGAGCACCGGTGGATCCCCGACCGACCCCGAGGTCGCTCAGGCCATCGCGGCGGACCTGGGCAAGGCCGGCCTGAAGATCAAGCTGGTCGGCGCCGAGCAGTCCAGCCTCAGCCTGAGCCTGGCCAACCACCAGATCACCGGCCTGTACCTGAACGCGTGGTCGCCCTCCAGCATGGACGGCGATGTCGTGGTCAGCCAGCTCCTCGCCGGCGGCCCCGAGGACTACGCCCGCAGCCCCGAGATGGCGCAGCTGTACCTCGACCAGCAGGCGGCCAACGCCGACAAGCGGGCCGACGTGTTCAAGAAGATCTGGTCGTGGAACGCCACCAACGTGTCGAACGTCCCGCTCTGGCAGAACACGAACACCTACGCGGCCGCGAGCACCATCTCGTGGACCCCCGCCGTCGACGGCATCTACCGTGCCGCAGAGGTCGGCCGCTCGGCCAAGTGACCTCAGTGCGGGGCCCGTGCCGCGGGCCCCGCACTGATCTCATCCCCTGGAGATCACATGTCCTACGTCATCCGCCGCATCCTGCAGGCCCTGGTCACCCTGTTCGTCGCGGTCACCATCGCCTTCGTGCTCGGGCGCATGTCGGGCAAGCCTGCCGCGCTCATCCTCACCGAAGGGGCGACCGCTCAGCAGATCGACGAGCTCAACGGCAAGCTCGGATTCAACGACCCGATCCTCGGGCAGTACGGCCGCTATCTCGCCGGCCTCCTGCACGGCGACTTCGGGGTCTCGTATCGCAACCCCGGGCAGTCCGCGATCGGCATCATCCTCGAGCGGCTTCCCGCCACCACCACGCTCGCGCTGCTGTCCTTCGCGATCGGCCTCGTGCTCGCGGTCGTCGCGGCGGTGCTGGTGCACATCACCGGGAGCCACACGCTGCGCGCCCTGTTCGTCTGGAGCGGGGCGCTGCGCTCCTCGGTCCCTGACTTCTTCTTCGGCGTGCTGCTCGTGCTGATCTTCGCCGTCGGCCTGGGATGGCTGCCGAGCCTCGGATACACCGGCCTCCCCTCCTTCGTGCTCCCGGTCGCGACGATCGCGACGGCCCAGTTCGTGCTCTACGTGCGCCTGCTCGACTCGGCGCTCAGCGAGCAGACCACGGCCGAGTACGTCCGCACCGCGTACGCGCGCGGCAAGAGCCACGCGGCCGTCGTCGCGACGGAGATGCTCCCCAACGCCTTCCTCCCCATCCTCACGGTCGCCGGCCTGAACCTCGCCGGCCTCCTCGGCGGCACGATCATCGTCGAGCAGGTGTTCTCCTGGCCCGGCATGGGCGTCGCGCTGATCAACGCGGTGAGCCAGCGCGACTTCGCCGTCGTGCAGGCCGGCCTGCTCGTGGTCGTGCTCATCTTCGTGGTCGTCAACGTCGTCGTCGACCTCCTCTACTCGCTCATCGACCCGAGAGTGAAACTCGCATGACCGACACAGTGGCAATGGCACAGGTGGGCACGGCGGCGCCCCGCCGTCGGCGGCTCAGCGCGCGGCAGGGGCGGTGGCTCTCGACATGCGGCGGCCTCATCGTGGTCCTCGTGATCCTCGCGATCATCGCGGTGCACCTCTGGCCCGGCTTCGACGCCTTCACCCAGGACCTCGCGCATGCGCGGCTGGGACCGTTCGTCGACCCGAAGCATCCGCTGGGGACCGACGTCGTGGGACGGGACCTCCTCAGCCGCGTGGCGGCCGGCGGACAGACGACCCTCCTCATCACCGCTGCGATCGTGCTCGTCAACTTCGTCGTCGGCACCGTGCTCGGCCTGCTCGCCGGGTTCTTCGGCGGCTGGGCCGACAACGTCATCGCGCTCGTCACGGACGTCAGCCTCGCGCTGCCCGCCGTGCTGCTGCTCATCGCGCTCTCGGCGATCTTCGGGCCGAGCGCCCTGCTGATGATCCTTGTGCTGGGCTTCACGCACTGGATGAGCTTCGCCCGGCTCGCGCGGGCGACGGCGCTGTCGTTGCGCAGCCGCGACTTCGTCATGGCGCCGCGGATGCTCGGCGCCTCCTCCGCGCGCATCATCCGCACGCACATCCTGCCGCACGTACTCCCGCAGATGTTCATCGTCGCGGTGACGAGCATCGGATCCGTGATCCTGCTGCAGGCCGGCCTCGACTACCTGGGCCTCGGGATCCAGCCGCCCGACCCCACCTGGGGCGGGCTGGTCCTCGAGGGGCAGAAGTACATGCGCCTCTCGCCGTGGCAGGTGATCCTGCCGGGGCTCGCGATCTTCCTCGTGGTCGGAGGAACGACGTTCTTCAGCCAGCGGTTCACGGCGGAGAGCACCCAGCCCCTCCGAAAGGTGCGGTGACATGTCTGCAGAGATGATCCGGAAGGCTCCGCTGCTGGAGGTGAACGGACTCGTGGTGACCACCACGGGCCCCGACGGGGAGACGGTCCGACTCATCGACGACGTGTCGTTCACCGTGGACGACGGCGAGGTCGTCGGCATCGTGGGGGAGTCCGGGTCCGGGAAGAGCCTGACGATGCTCGCGGTGATGGGTCTGCTCCCGTACGGCCTGGAGGTCGCCGCGGGATCCATCCTCTGGCGCGGAAAGGACATCGTGGGCCTGCGCGAGCAGCAGCTGCGCGAGATCCGCGGGCGCGACATCGGCATGATCTTCCAGGATCCGATGACCGCGCTCAACCCGCTGCGGCGGATCGGCTCGCAGCTCGCCGAGGCGATCCGCCTGCATCAGCGGGTGCCGCGCCGTGTCGCGAGAGCCCGGGTGCACGACCTGCTCGACACCGTCGGGGTGAAGGATGCGGCGAAGCGGGCGCGCGCCTACCCGCACGAGTGGTCGGGAGGCATGCGCCAGCGCGCGGTCATCGCGATGGCGATGGCGAACGATCCGGCGCTGCTGATCGCCGACGAGCCGACGACCGCGCTCGACGTCACAGTGCAGGCGCAGGTCATGCGCACGCTGGAGAAGGCGCGCGCCGAACTGTCGTCCGCGCTCATCCTCATCACGCACGATCTCGGCCTCGCCGCGCAGAACGCCTCGCGCATGCTCATCATGTACTCCGGGCGGATCGTGGAATCGGGCAGCACGCGGGACATCTTCCTGTCGCCGACGCATCCCTACACGCAGGGTCTGCTGAAGAGCCGGCTCGCCGAACGCGACGAGCGCGCCTACGCGATCCCCGGCAATCCGCCCTCTCCGCGGCTGCGGCCGTCGGGTTGCGCGTTCGCGCCGCGCTGCGAGCTCTCGCGCGGGCGCTCGGTCTGCGTCGACGCCCGCCCGCGCCTGGAGCTGCGGGCGAACGGCTCGTGCTCCGCGTGTCATTTCGCCCAGGAGCTGGGCGCTCCCGTCGCACCGGTCGGATCGGAGGCATGATGTCGGACTCGCGCAGCGACGAACCCCTGATCGAGGTCGCCGATCTGCACGTCACGTACGGACGACGCGGTGCGGTGCGTCGCGGCAGGGGCGTGCAGGCGGTGCGGGGAGTGAGCCTCGCGCTCTCCGCCGGGCGCACCCTGGGACTCGTCGGAGAATCGGGCTGCGGCAAGTCGACCCTGATCCGGTCGCTGTTCGGCCTGAGCCCGGTCGCATCGGGGACGATCCGCGCCTTCGGGCAGGACATCACCCGGATCCCGCCGCGCCGCCGCCGCGAGTTCGGCGGACGCATGCAGATGGTGTTCCAGGATCCGTACTCGGCGCTGGATCCGCGGATGACCGTGCATGAGATCGTGGCCGAGCCGCTGCGGATCACGGGGCGGTACGACCGCCGAGCGATCGACGAGCTGCTGGACCGGGTGGGCGTGAGCGCCGAGATGGCGGCGCGCCGACCGGGGGAGTTCTCCGGCGGGCAGCGGCAGCGCGTCGGCATCGCCCGCGCGCTCGCGCTCAACCCGAAGGTGCTCGTGCTCGACGAGCCGGTGTCGGCCCTCGACGTCTCGATCCAGGCGCAGATCCTCAACCTGCTCGACGACCTGCAGAAGGACCTCGGGCTCTCGTATCTGTTCGTCTCCCACGACCTGTCCGTCATCCGTCACGTGGCCGACGAGGTCGTCGTCATGCAGGCCGGCCGTTTCGTCGAGGAGGGAACGATCGAGCAGGTCTTCGACCACCCGGAGCACCCGTACACGCGGACCCTGCTCGACTCCATCCCGCACGTCGATTTCGTCTGAGAGGATCCGCGATGCCGCTGAGGAACGATCCCGGGTCCGCCCCGTCCCCCGCCACCGTGGTGCTCCGCGACGCGGCGATCCTCGACGTCGAAACCGGTGAGGTGTCCGCCCCGCGCACGATCGTCGCGCAGGCGGGGGACGTCGTCGAGATCTCCACGTCGACGCGCACCGTCGCCGGGGCCGAGGAGTTCTCCGTCGCCGGGGCGACGGTGCTGCCCGGCCTGATCGACGCCCACGCCCACGTGACGCAGGCGTCGGGCGACTTCGCCGAGATCCTCTCGTGGACACCGGCCTATCACGCCGCCCGCACGGCTCGCGAGCTGCACCGCATGCTGCTGCGCGGCTTCACCACGGTGCGCGACATGGGCGGCGCCGACACCGGTCTGCGCCGAGCGGTCGAGGAGCGCCTGATCACGGGGCCGATGCTCAAGGTCGGCGGTCCGATCTTCGCGCCCACCGGCGGGCACGCCCTCACCCGCGTCGTCGACGGCGAGGTCGAGGTGCGGCGCGCGCTGCGCGCCGAGCTCAGGGACGGCGCCGACCACATCAAGCTGACGCTCTCGGGCGGGGTGATCTCCCGGATGCGGATCGATTCGCTCGGCTTCTCCGAGGCCGAGATCCTGGCCGCGGTGGACGAGGCGCACCTCGCCCACCGCTACGTCGGCGCCCATGTCTATTCGGCCGAGGCGGTGGCGCGGGCGCTGCGGCTCGGCGTGCGCACGATCGAGCACGGCAACTTCCTCGACGAGGAGTGCCTCGCGCTCTTCCTCGAGCGCGGTGCGTTCTACGTGCCGACGCTCGCCACCTTCTGGGCGATCGTCGAAGGGCACACCGGCCGGCATCTCGATCCGGACGCACGCGCCGCCGTGGTCGAGGTCTTCGAACGCGGGCTGGAGTCGCTCGCCCTCGCCGACCGGGCCGGGGTGAGGATCGGTTACGGCACGGACCTGCACGGGGAGGGCCTGGCGTTCCAGCTCGAGGAGTTCAGGATCCGGGGGCGGGTGCAGGATCCGCTCTCCGTCATCCGTGCGGCGACCGTCGTGGGCGCCGAGATCATCGGCGAGGAAGGCAGGGTCGGCATCGTCCGGGAAGGAGCCCGCGCCGACCTGATCGCGCTGGACGGCGACCCGTCGCAGGACCTGTCCCTGCTGTCCTCGGGCACCGCGCTGCGCCTCGTCCTGACGGACGGACAGCCGATCCGCCTCGACGGCTCTCAGCGCCGTCGCACGACGTAGCGGTGCTCGGGGCGGCCCGTGCTGCCGTAGCGCAGCTCCAGGCGCACCAGGCCGGACTGCTCGAGCTGCGTGAGCGCGCGCTGGGCGGTCGTGCGGCTGATGCCGATCGTCGACGCGATCTCCTGTGCCGATGCATCGCTGTGCCTCGCGGTCACCGCGTCCAGCACCGCCTGCAGGGTCGGCGCCAGCCGGCGCCCCTCGTCGGGTGCGGGAGCGGGGGCGGGGCCGGGGCGCAGCAGATCGAAGATCCGGTTCACATCGTCCTGGGTGGCCGCATCGCCGAGCGCTGCGATCCGCTCCTGCGCGTTCCGGTACGCGGTCAGCCTCTCGGCGAGCTCCGCGAACCCGAACGGCTTCACGAGGTAGTGCAGGGCGCCGAGCTGCACCGCGCGGCGCACGGTCGCCAGGTCGTTCGCGGCCGAGATCACGATCACCGCGGGCCCGGTCCCCGTTCCCGCCCCTGAGCCGGTCGAAGGATCCGGATCCGCGAGCAGTCGCCGCACGACCTCGAGGCCGTCCCCATCCGGCAGATAGACGTCCATGAGCACCAGATCCGGGCGCAGGTCCCTCGCCTGTCGCAGTGCCTCGGCGGCGGACCCGGCCCGGCCCACCACGCGGAAGCCGGGCACGGCCTCCACGAAGCCGACGTGCACGCTCGCGACGCGGAAGTCGTCGTCCACCACGAGAACCGTGGACTCGGCGGAGCTCATCGCAGTCCTCCCGATGCTGCGGCGAGGTCGGCGTGCGAGGGACGGGGGAGCGTCACGGTGAACGCGGCGCCGCCGTCGCGCGCAACCGACACCGTGCCGCCCAGGCGTGAAGCGGTCGTGTGCACGAGCGACAGCCCCAGACCGCCGTGCCGGGCAAGGGCCCCGCGCTTGGTCGTGTAGCCGCTCTCGAAGATCTGCGGCACGGATCCGTCCGGCACCCCGGGACCGTTGTCGGCGACCCGCACGGTCAGCGTCTCGGGCGTCTCGACGATCGCGACGGTCACGCGGCGCGGGGCGGGGGAGTCGGCGAGGGCGTCGAACGCGTTGTCGATGAGGTTGCCGAGGATCGTGACGAGCGCCTGCAGCAGCTCGGGCGCGGGGCCGAGTTCGGTCTCGGGCGAGATCGCCAGCTCGATGCCGCGCTCGTTCGCCTCGGCGGCCTTGCCCAGCAGCAGGCCGACGATCATCGGAGCGCCGACGTGCGTGCGCAGCGTGCGATCCAGATCCGCCGCGGTGCCCCTGATCTCGTTCAGGTAGTGGAGCGCCTCCTCCGGGCGGCCGAGTTCGAGCAGGCCCGCGACCGCGTGCATGCGGTTCGAGAACTCGTGCTGCTGCGCCCGGATCGACTCGGCGAAACTGCGCTCGCCGTCGAGCTCCCGGCTGAGCCCGGTCACCTCGGTGCGGTCCTGCAGGGTGAGCACGGCGCCGTGCGGTCTCCCGGCGAGCATCACCGGCATCCGGTTGAGCACGAGCACGCCGGAGTCGGTGACCGCGATCGCGTCCTTCGCCTCGGTCGTGCCGGTGAGCGCGTCGCGGATCGGGCTCGCTGCGAGCACGTCGTCGAGGCGCCGGCCGCGCGCCCCCTCGGGGAGGCGCAGCAGGCGCTGCGCCTCGTCGTTGACCACGGTGATGCGCCCCGCCGGGTCGATCGCGATCACGCCCTCGCGGATCCCGTGCAGAGTTGCCTCGCGCTCCTGCAGCAGCCGGGCGATCTCGTCGAGCTCGAGCCCGAACGTGCGCCGCTTCAGCAGCGCCGCCAGTCCGAAGGACACGGCGGTGCCGATCGCGAAGGCCAGCACGATCCAGGTCGCGTAGATCGGCAGCTGGCCGAGGAGCTCGGCGGCCACGCTCGACTCCCTGATCCCCACCGACACCTCTCCGATGACGGTGCTGCCCGAGCCGGCGAAGACGGGGACGCGGGCGTTCGCGGTCGTGCCGGTCGACCCCGAGTCGGTGCGCAGATGCACCTGACCGTCGCGGGCGATGACGTCCTCCGAGACCTTCCGGCCGACGAGGGCGGGGTTCGGGTGCGAGTGCCGCACCCGGTCCATGTCGATGACCACGACGTACGCGGCGCCGGTGCGTCGTTCGGTCGCCGTGGCGAGCCGCTGCACATCGCCGTCGCAGGATGCGGCGTCGCCCGCGAGGCAGCTCTGCACGGTGGGCATCTCCGCGAAGGTCTGCGCGATGTCGGCCGCGCGCTCCTGGTAGTCGCTGGTGAGATTCGCGCGGGCGGTGATGGCGAAGAGGACGAAGCCGATCAGCAGCGAGGCGCTGAGGATCGCGACCTGAGCCAGCAGGATCAGGCTCGACAGTCGGCGGATCCGTCGTCGCATCACCTCCGGATTCTCTCATCGCCGGTCATGTCCCGGGCCTGCGCAGAACGCCCAAAAGGTGCGGCAACGCCCGAAACCTCGGGCAATGCGCGCAAGCGCGACAGTGCCGGGGCGGGGCGGCGAGCATCGATCCATCGCCCGGCGCCGTCGCCGCGGCGAGCAGACACGGACAGAGAGGTCTTCCTGCCATGAGCGATACACGTTCCCCGGGTGCCGGCCGCGCCCCCGATGCCGGCGGACCCGCCGCGGGCATCGAGATCGTCGGCCTCACCAAGCGCTTCCTCACTCCGAAGGGGCAGACGTTCACCGCGATCCGCGACGTGACGCTGAGCGTCGAGCCCGGACAGTTCTGCGCGATCGTCGGACCGACCGGCTGCGGGAAGTCGACCACGCTCGCCCAGGTCTCGGGCCTCGAGAAGCCCTCGGCCGGATCCGTGAGCGTCGGCGGCCGCATCGTCGACGGCATCACCCAGGGCGTCAGCTACATGTTCCAGGCCGACTCGCTCTTCCCCTGGAAGACCGTGCTGAACAACGTCATGGTCGGGCCGGTGCTCACCGGCACGCCGAAGAAGGAGGCGGCGGCGCTCGCCCTCGACTGGCTGCGGCGCGTCGGCCTCTCCGGCTTCGAGGATCGCTACCCGCACCAGCTCTCCGGCGGCATGCGCAAGCGCGTCGCCATGGCCGCCGCCCTCATCAACCGGCCCCGGATCCTGCTCATGGACGAGCCGTTCGGCGCGCTCGACGTGCAGACCAAGGCGATCATGCAGACCGAGCTGCTGCAGCTCTGGGAAGAGCTGCGGCCCTCGGTGCTGTTCATCACGCACGACCTCGACGAGGCCGTCGCGCTCGCCGACCGGGTCGTCATCATGACGTCGAGCCCCGGCACCGTGAAGGACGTGTTCGAGATCGACCTGCCCCGCCCGCGCGGCGACGTGCAGCAGATCCGGCACGAGGGGCGCTTCCTCGAGCTGCAGGGGCAGATCTGGGAGTCGCTGCGCGAAGAGGTCGACCGCGCCTACGCGCAGACCGCGGCGGTGGCGGCATGACCGCCGCGACCGTCCGGGTGCCGTCCGCGGATGCCACCGGACGCCCGTACGCGACGCCGGT
>Ga0097681_1003790_pt1 | contig 11581 bp, 10 predicted proteins | sample ThiBiot_750_plan_FD_72845 | JGI IMG/M metagenome (GOLD analysis project Ga0097681, IMG submission 72845) | Wastewater bioreactor microbial communities from Cape Town, South Africa - Thiocy_cont_750_plan - 1398105538144 (version 2) (version 2) ... | reverse complement strand
GTGCCGCGCACGATGGAATCGTCCACCAGCACCACGCGCTTGCCCTTCAGCTTGGCGCGGTTGGGGCTGTGTTTCAGCCGCACGCCCAGATGGCGGATGGATTCGGACGGCTCGATGAAGGTGCGGCCGACATAATGGTTGCGGATGATGCCGAATTCAAAGGGGATTCCCGCGGCGTTGGCATAGCCCAGCGCGGCAGGCACGCCCGAATCGGGCACCGGGATAACCATGTCGGCGCTGGCCGGCGCCTCGGCCGCCAGCACCTGGCCGATGCTTTTGCGCGCATCGTAGACGCTGTGGTTTTCCATCACCGAGTCGGGCCGCGCGAAATAGATGTATTCGAAGACGCAGAAACGGTGCGGCTGCGGCGCGAATGGAAAATGGCTGGTGATGCCGTCCTTGTCGACCACCACCACCTCGCCAGGCTTCACGTCGCGCACATAATGGGCGCCGATGATATCCAACGCGCAGCTCTCGCTGGCGAAGATGGGCGAACCGTCCAGGTCGCCCAGGACCAGCGGACGCACACCATGCGGGTCGCGGATGCCGATCAGCTTCTTGGAGGTCAGCGCCACCAGCGAATAAGCCCCTTCCACCTGGACCAGCGCGTCGATCAGCCGGTCGACGATGCGCTTCTTGGTGCTGCGCGCGGTCAGGTGGACGATTGTCTCGGTGTCCGACGTGGACTGGAAGATCGCGCCCTGCTCCACCAGCTCGCTGCGCAGGACATGGGCGTTGGTCAGGTTGCCGTTGTGGGCGATGGCGATGCCGCCGCCCGCCAGGTCGGCGAAGATGGGCTGGATGTTGCGATGGTTGGAGCCGCCTGCAGTGGAATAGCGCACATGGCCCACCGCGAAGTTACCCTTAAGGTTCTTGGCGGCGTCCGACTTGCGGCCGAAGGCGTCACCCACCAGGCCCTTGTGGCGTTCGGCGATGAATTGGCCATTGTCGAAGGTGACGATGCCCGCCGCCTCCTGTCCGCGGTGCTGCAGGGCATGCAGCCCCAAGACCGACAGCGCGCCGGCATCGGCATGGTTGTAGATGCCGAATACGCCACATTCCTCATGCAGCGTGTCCGCGTCGAATATGGGATCTTCGCCTTCCTGGCCGGTCATGGCGTCCGTATCATGGACAGCATCGCTCACTTGCCGTTCCCCGTCGCCTCGATGAGCTTGTCTAGCGCCTGGCGGTCCTGGGCGCCATAGCGTTTTGCGCCCTTCTGCGTCCCCTGTTGCTGCATTGCTGCCGGACTGGCGGAATCTGTGGCAGCATTGCGGCGAATGATGTCCGCAAGCGGGTCACTGTGTCGCGTTTGCCGCGCAGCCGGTTCCTGCCGGACTGTTTCCGTCCGGGGCTGGATGGCGGCCACATTGTGCGGCTGGCCCGGAACCAGCGACAGCATCACTTCCGACGTCGCCTGCACCGCCGGCAAAAGCCGCGCCTGGGTCACCCAGCGCGGCTGCTGGCGGATCGGCACGAAATAGGTGAAGGCCAGATAGGCCATCCCGATCACCACCATGCCGCGAACCACGCCAAAGGCCACGCCCAGCGCGCGGTCGAGCGGCCCGATGGGAGAATTCTTCACGCTCTGGGCGAAGCGGTGGCTCATGAAGGCCAGGGGAATGAACACCGCCAGGAACACGCCCGCATAGGCCAGCAGGTTGGCCAGCCACCAGGCCGCCACCAGGCTGTGGGTCAAGGGAATGAAATAGGGCCCCAGATAGAGACAGGCAAACGCCGCCGCCACCCACTCGAACACCGACAGCGTCTCGGCCAGGAAGCCGCGCCAGACGGCATAGCCGGTCGAGATCAGTATGACCGCCACGATCAGGAAGTCGGCGAAGCTGAACGAGAGGCTCATGATTCGATTGTAGCACGCCGGACGGGGCGGGACCCCGCTTGTGGTCCAAAACGGAGCAGGTCGGCCACGCTGGCGATTTCCGTTAACGAAAGGCCCGCCGCTTCCACCCGCGTGCCCTTGGGCACAAAGGCGGATTTGAAGCCCAGCTTGGCGGCCTCCTTCAGGCGGCTTTCAGCCTGGGGTACCGGGAGAATGTCGCCCGACAGGCTGATTTCGCCGAAAAACACGCTGTCGCGAGGCAAGGGCTCTCCACCAAAGGACGAAACCAGCGCCACCGCCGCGGCCAGGTCCGCCGCCGGCTCGCCGATCTTCAGGCCCCCGGCGATGTTCAGATAGACGTCCGAGGCCCCGATTCCAACCCCGGCCCCACTTCCAAGCCCACAATGCGCGTCCAGTACCGCCAGGATCATGGCCAGCCGGCCCGTGTCCCAGCCCACCACCGCCCGGCGCGGCGTGCCATAGGATGTGGGGCTGACCAGCGCCTGGATCTCGCACAACAGGGGCCGCGTACCTTCCAGCCCGGCAAACACCGCCGTGCCGGGTGCGGCGGATGCGCGATCGCCCAGGAACAGTGCCGACGGGTTGGCGACCTCGGCCAGGCCCTTGCCGGTCATCTCGAACACCCCGATCTCGTCGGTGGCGCCGAAGCGGTTCTTGACGGCGCGCAGCACGCGGAAGTGATGGCCGCGCTCACCCTCGAAATAGAGCACCGCATCGACCAGATGCTCGACCTGCTTGGGGCCGGCGATCTGGCCGTCCTTGGTGACATGGCCGACCAGAATCAGCGCCGCGCCCGACGCCTTGGCATAGCGGACAAGATCGAAGCTGGCGGTGCGCACCTGGGCAATGGTGCCGGGCGCGGCATCCAGCGCGCCGGTCCACAGGGTCTGGATGGAATCGATGGCGACGATGCCGGGGGGATGACCCGCCTCGATGGTGGCCAGGATGTCTTCGACACAGGTGGCCGCCCCCAGCATCAGGGGCGCCGCGGAAAGGCCCATGCGGGCGGCGCGCATCCGCACCTGGCCCATCGCCTCTTCGCCCGAGATATAGACCGCATGGCCGCCGGCCTTCGCATATTCGCCCAGCGCCTGCAGGATCAGGGTGGACTTGCCGATGCCCGGATCGCCGCCCACCAGCAGCGCCGAGCCCGCCACCAGTCCGCCCCCGGTGACGCGGTCGAACTCGGCCACACCGGTGACGCGGCGGGGCGGCGGCGCGTCCTCGGTCTTCAGGTCTTCCAGCGGGAAGCGGCGGCCCTTGCTGCGCCGCGTGGCACCCGAACCCAGCGGCGGCGCGGCGCCTTCCTCCACGATGGTGTTCCAGCCGCCGCAGGATTCGCACTTGCCCGCCCACTTGGCCGTGGCGGCACCGCAGGACTGGCAGACGTAAGAAGCGGAGGACTTGGCCATGAGTCGTTATACCACGGCCGTCAAGTCGCCGTGGCGTCCTCAGGTCCGATCAGGGACTGCGAAGAACCGTCGCCGATCCTGACGCCTTCCAGGGCAAAGGGATCGACGCCGTCCAGGCAGGCGACATTGAATCCGTACAGCGTCGGATTGCTGCGCCTTTGATGGTGCGTGTAGATGCCGCACACCTTGCAGAAGTAATGCTTCGCGGTCCTGGTGTTCCATTGATAGAGGGTCAGCATTCCAGCGCCCTTCAGCACCTTGAATCCGCGCAACGGAACCGACGCCATGATTGCGCCTTTGCGGCGGCACAGCGAACAGTCGCAGCGCCGCAAATCCTCGAGCCCGTTCTCCAGCTCGACCTCGAAGACGACGGCGCCGCAGTGACACTGACCACTCCACGTCTCCGCCATGTCAGGCTTTCACCGCCATCTTGATCGGACCTTCGGCGCGACCGTGGATGAACTGCTCGACATACGGATTGCCCGAACGATCGATCTCCGCGGTCGGACCCTGCCAGATGATCCTGCCGCCATAGATCATGGCGATGCGGTCGGAAATCTTGCGCGCGCTGGCCATGTCGTGGGTGATCGACAGGGTGGTGGCGCCTACGTCCTTCACGGTCGACACGATCAGTTCGTTGATCACATCGGCCATGATCGGGTCCAGACCGGTGGTTGGCTCGTCGAAGAAGATGATCTCCGGATCGGCGGCGATGGCGCGGGCCAGGCCGACGCGCTTCTGCATGCCGCCCGACAGTTCGGCCGGCGACAGGAAAGCCACATCCTCGGGCAGCCCCACCTTGGCCAGCTTCTGGATGGCGATGTCGCGGGCGGGCTTGCGCGCCATCCCGCGCCCCTGAATGAGCCCGAAGGCGACATTCTCCCACACCGGCAGGCTGTCGAACAAAGCTGCGCCCTGGAACAGCATGCCGAACTTCCTCATCACCCGGTCGCGGGCCGCGCCATTGATGTGCGTGACCTCTTCGCCGTCCACCAGGATGGTGCCCTCGTCCGGGCGGATGATGCCCAGGACCGACTTGATCATCACCGACTTGCCGGTGCCCGAACCGCCGATCACCACCAGCGACGAGCCCTTTTCGATGACAAGGTCGATCCCGTCCAACACCACCTTGGAGCCGAACCGTTTCTTGACGCCGCGAAGTTCGATCTTGGCCGTCATGTGTGAAACAGGACCGCTGTCAGGACGAAGTCGGCGGCCAGGATCAGAATGCACGACGATACCACCGCGTTGGTGGTGGCCGCGCCCACGCCCTGCGCGCCGCCGCGTGAATGAAAACCGTTGAAACAGCCCATCAGGGCGATGATGAAGCCGAACACCGCCGCCTTGATCAGGCCCGAATTGATGTCGGAATTGGTGGCGAAATCCACCGTGTTCTTGAGATAGGTGGAACCGGTGAAGCCCAGATTCTCGGTGGCCACAATATAGCCGCCGAAGACGCCGATGGAATCGCCCACCGCGGTCAGGATCGGCATGGTCACGACCGCCGCCAGGATGCGCGGCACCACCAGATACTTCACCGGATTGGTCGCCAGCGTGGTCAGCGCGTCGATCTGCTCGGTCACCTTCATGGTGCCGATCTCGGCCGCGATGGCCGCGGCGACGCGGCCCGCCACCATCAGGCCGGCGATCACCGGGCCCAGTTCGCGGGTGATGCCAAGGACCACGATCTGCGGCACGATGGATTCGGCACCATAACGGTTGCCGCCCAGATAGATCTGCAGCGCCAGCACGCCGCCGGTGAAGAAGGCGGTCAGCCCCACCACCGGCAGCGAGAAATAGCCGATGCGCATCACCTGCTGCAGGAACAGGCGCCCATAGACCGGCGGGCTGACCACGGCGGCCAGCGCACTGCCGGTGAAGATGGCCAGCCGCCCGATCGCCGCCAGCAGGGAAAGGACGGCGCGGCCGATCAGCGCGAAAATATTCATGGCGCCTCGTCCTGGTAATGGCGCGGCACGCGGCGCGACAGGCGGGTCAGTATCTCGTACTCGTTGGTACCGGCGGCCTCGGCGGCGTCGCGCAGGGTAATGGTGTCGCCCAGAATCTCGACCGGGTCGCCCACGCGCGGCTGCTCGATCAGGTTGGTGATGTCCAGGGTCACAAGATCCATCGACACGCGGCCCGCGAACGGCGCGCGCGCGCCGCGAAACGCGGCCGCGCCACGGCCCGACGCGGTGCGCGGGACGCCGTCGGCATAACCAGTGGCGACGGTGGCAAGCATGGTGGGCTTTCCGGCTCGGAAGGTGGCTCCGTAGCCAACGCACTCCCCCTTGTCAATTCGCCGGACCTGCAGGACCTTCGCGGTCAGCACCGTGGCAGTGCGAAAGGGATTTTCGCCGGCAATAGCGGGACTTCCACCGTAAAGCGCCACGCCGGGCCGCACCAGGTCGAAATGATACTCCTTGCCCAGCACCACGCCGGCCGATGCGGCAAGGCTGGCGGGCGTCGGCGGGAGCATCGCCAGCGCGGCGCGAAAGCGTTCCAGCTGCATGCGGTTCATCGCATGGGCCGGCTCGTCGCTTAACGCCAGGTGGCTCATCACCAATACGAGGTTGATGCCGTTCAGCCGCTGCGGCTCGCCGGCCAGCACCGAAAGCTCCTCTCCGGGCAGGCCCAGCCGGCTCATGCCGGTATCGACATGCAGCGCCGCCTCCAGCGTGCCTTTCGCCGCCACCGCCGACCACACCGCGACATCGGCCAGGCTGTTCAGCACCGGGATCAGGGAAAAGGACAGAAGCGCGGGCACCGCATCGGCCGGCGCTCCGTCCAGAACGAAGATGCGCGCGCCCGGCAGAAGCTTTCTGAGCGCCACGCCCTCCTCGAGCCGTGCCACGAAGAAGGTCTGGCAACCCGCCGCCGCCAGCGCCGGCGCGATCCTTGCCATCCCCAGGCCATAGGCGTCCGCCTTCACTACGCCGGCCGCAACTGCCGGTCCGCACAGCCGCCGCACGGTGCGCCAGTTGGCGGCGATGGCGTCCAGGCGGACGGTCAGGTGCGCCGCTTCGAAGTCTGGCTCGGTCATGCCGGTGGGTTTCTCAATTGGGCGACCCCAGTGCCCCGTGCGGGGCGCTGCCGTTCAGGATGCCGTGCAGGCAGGGCGTGTTCTGCAGGATCGGACAGGGCGGGCCGCCCGTGGCCAGGTCGCGGTTCAGCTGCTCGCTGCCGCTCATGCGGAATTCCGGCTCCGGCTCGGCCAGGCGCGGCAGCACGTTCTTGGGCACCATCACGATCGTGCCATTGGGCGTCTTGGCGCCCTGCCAGGGAATGCGGCGGCAACGCGCGCGCTCCGGCTGGGTCAGGTGCTCGAAATTGCCGGCGGCACAGGCCAGGGTCTGGCCCACCGCGTCCAGTATGTCGCCCGGCGTGGCGGTCTGGCCCGGCTCCCGGACGATGGGCGGGGGCGGCGGCTTGGGAATGGCGATCGGCGCGGTCGAGGCCATCGGGGCGTTTTTTTCCTTCACCTCAGGCGAGATCAGCCGGTCACGCGCGATCTGGTCATTGCCCGAGGCGGGCAGCAGCAGGATGGTTTCGACCATGCGGTGGCCACGCTCATCGAACCTCAGGATCGAAATTGCGAAAAAGAAGAAAAAGAAGACATGGACCAGGATCACCAGCACCGTGGATACGGTGCGGCTGGCCAGCAGGCGGTCTTCCTTCGGCCCGCGGGGCAGACGCCGCCCCCCGGGGAAGAAAGGGGGTGCCAGGCTGTTATCCGTCAACGAAAAGGCCTTTCCGTCCAATACGCTTCCCCGCCGGGCACAGCATATAGAAGCGGAAGGGGCGGCAAAACAGGGGCTTGGGACGGAATTCGGCCCCAATCATGGCTGATGGCGGGCGCGGGGCGAAAATGCTACCCCCCGCGGGCGATGCGGCTTTACCTGATCAACCTGGACCGTCGTCCCGACCGGCTGGCCGTCATGGCGTCCCAGGCGGAAGCCCTGGGCCTTGGCCTGACCCGCATCCCGGCGGTGGACGCGATCTTTGCCGATCCGGCGGAACTGGATCGCCGGTTCGCCCATAATGGCCCCCTGGGGGAGATTCCGCGCGGCGACAAGGCATGCTTTCTCTCCCACCGCCGCGCCTGGGAAGCCTTCCTGGCGACGGATGACGCCCATGCCGTGGTGCTGGAGGACGATGTGCGCCTGTCGCCAGTGGCGGGCGCGCTGCTGGCCTCCGATGCCTGGGTTCCCGCCGGCATCGGGCTGGTCAAGCTGGAGCATTATGGCCCCAGGGGCCAGCGGGTGCTGCTGACCGATTTCCGCCAGGCCGGGAAGGATTTCAAACTGGCGCGGATGCTGTCGCGGCACACCGGGGCGGCCGCCTATCTGATCGCGCGCCCCGCTGCCGAATTGCTGCTGGCCGGGCGCCGCTTCGACCTTCCGGTCGATCACCTGATGTTCAATCCCAACAACTCCGAACTGTTCGCGCGGCTGGCGCCTTGGCAGCTTTTGCCCGCCATTGCGCGCCAGCGGGAATTCGTCGGCGAGAAATCGGACATCGAAGGCACGCGCAGGCCGCTTCGCAAGCTGACCCTGACTTACGCGCGGCGCGAACTGGTGCGCCTCGGCTATGACCTGAAGCTGGTGCCCCGGCAGCTGGCGGCGCTGGCAGGCGGGGCGAAATTCACCGCCATGGAAACCGCCGATTAGCGGGTGGCGCTCTCTTCCGCCAGGTTGCTGAAGCGGGTGTACTGGCCCTCGAACACCAGGTCGATGGCGCGGGTTGCGCCGTGGCGGTGCTTTTCCACCAGAACCTCGGCACGGTTGGTGGCGCGATCCAGCTTTTCCATCCACTTGGCGTGCTCGGGCGTGCCGGCCTCCGGCTCGCGCGTCTTCAGGTAATATTCCTCGCGATAGACGAACATCACCACGTCGGCGTCCTGCTCGATCGAGCCCGATTCGCGGAGATCCGAGAGCTGTGGCCGCTTGTCGTCGCGGCTTTCGACCTGACGCGACAATTGCGACAGCGCGATGACCGGGACGTTCAGCTCCTTGGCCAGCGCTTTCAGGCCGGTGGTGATCTCGGTGATCTCCTGCACGCGGTTCTCGCTGGCGCGCCGCGACGAGCCGGTCATGAGCTGCACGTAGTCGATGATGATGACGTCGAGCCCGCGCTGGCGCTTCAGCCGGCGGGCGCGCGCGGCAAGCTGCGCGATCGAGATGCCGCCGGTCTGGTCGATGTAGAGCGGAAGCTTCTGCATCATCTGCGAGCAGGCGACGAGCTTGTCGAAATCGGCCTCGGTGATCTCGCCGCGCCTGATCTTGGAGGAGGGGATTTCCGTCTGCTCGGAAATGATGCGCGTCGCGAGCTGCTCCGACGACATTTCGAGCGAGAAGAGGCCGACCACGCCGCCATTCGCCGCCTTGAAGGATCCGTCCGCCTGCGGCGCCGGTTCGTAGGAATTGGCGATGTGGAAGGCGATGTTGGTGGCGAGCGACGACTTGCCCATGCCGGGGCGGCCGGCGACGATGACGAGGTCGGAAGGCTGCAGCCCGCCCATGCGCCGGTCGATGTCGCGGAACCCGGTGGAGATGCCGGAGAGGTGCCCGTCGCGCATATAGGCGGCGTTGGCCATGTCGACGGCGGTCTTTACGGCATCGGTGAAGCTCTCGAAGCCGCCGTCGTAGCGGCCGGTCTCGGCAAGCTCGAAAAGCCGGCGCTCGGCGTCCTCGATCTGCTCCTGCGGCGACATGTCGACCGGCGCGTCATAGGCGATGTTGACCATATCCTCGCCGACGGTGATGAGCGCCCGCCGTGTCGCCAGATCGTAGATGGCGCGGCCGTAATCGGCGGCATTGATGACCGTCACCGCCTCCGCCGCCAGCCTTGCCAGATAATAGGCGACCGTCATGTCGCCGACCTTCTGGTCGGCCGGCAGGAAGGTCTTGACCGTCACCGGGTTGGCGGTCTTGCCCATGCGGATGAATTCGGCCGAAACCTCGAATATCTTGCGGTGCAGCGGCTCGTGGAAGTGCGCCGGCTTCAGGAAGTCCGAGACGCGGTAAAACGCGTCGTTGTTGACGAGGATGGCACCCAGAAGCGCCTGTTCCGCCTCGATGTTGTTCGGTGCCTCGCGATAGAGCGGCGTTTCCGCCCCGCCGAACTTAATTGCCGCTTCCGCCATGGTCTCCTGTCCTTCGCCCGGTTCCTGCCGTATCAGACAAGGTTAAGGACGGGTGCAAATTCAATCCTCCTTTACCGTTCTCCACAGGACGGAGAATCGGTGGAAAGAAAGCTGATTGACTCGAATCGAGACGCGATTCTAGCTGCTTGTAAGTAAGAACAAAACCAGAAAATTGGCTAAAGGCCGCTTCGAAGGGCGCATGTCGGCGCTACCTGCTCTTTGCCGCTTTCCTTTGGCGTGGCCGGGCAGGCTCCGCCGGAGCGGTCACGCCGTGCGCCATCTCGTGCATGGTGAGCGCCTTTTCGGCCTTGCCCATATAGTCGCGCGTCATCGGCAGGGCGTCGTTGCGCTTGGTGATCTGGAACTGGAAGTTGACCATGTCCTGCCAGCGGAAGGCCGCCTCCGAGCCGGCCAGATAGAACTCCCACATGCGGCAGAAGCGCTCGTCATAGATGGCCTTCGCACGGTCGCGGTTTGCCATGAAGCGCTCCCGCCATGCTTTCAGCGTGTCGGCATAGTGGAGCCTCAGAACCTCGACATCGGTGACGACGAGGCCGGCGCGCTCGATATGCGGCAGCACTTCCGACATGGCCGGAATATAGCCGCCCGGGAAGATGTATTTGCGGATGAAGGCGTTGGTGGCCGATGGCGGCCCGCTGCGGCCGATCGTGTGGAGCAGCATCACGCCGTCGGGCTTCAGAAGCGTCGCGCATTTCTCGAAGAAGGCCTTGTAGTAGTTGACGCCGACATGCTCGAACATGCCGACCGAAACGATGCGGTCGAAGCGTTCCGTCAGGGCGCGATAATCCTTGATCTCGAAATGTACGTGGCGGTCGAGGCCCTCTGCGCGTGCACGCTCGGTTGCAACCGCATGCTGTTCGGTGGAAAGCGTCACGCCGAGCACCTCGGCATCGAAATTTTTGGCGAGGTAGAGCGCCATACCGCCCCAGCCGCAGCCGATGTCGAGCACGGTTTGGCCCGGCTTCATCTTCAGTTTGGCGGCGATATGGCGCTTCTTGGCAAGCTGCGCTTCCTCGATCGTCATATCGGGACGTTCGAAATAGGCGCACGAATATTGCAGGTCGGCATCGAGGAAGAGTTTGTACATCTCGCCCGATAGGTCGTAGTGGCGCTGCACATTGCGTCTGGCGCGCGAAGCCGTGTTGACCTGCTGAAGGCCGCGTATGGCAACGCGCAGAGCCTCGATCGTGCGGGTCAGGCTCGGGTTGATGCCCTCCATGCCCATGTTCGTGTAGGCGATGCGGAGGAAGGAGAGCACGTCGCCTTCGACGACATCGACATCGCCGTCCATATAGGCTTCCGGCAGCGCCAGCGTCGGGTGTAGCGCCACCGCCCGCTCGGCATGCGCGGCGTTGAAACGGACATGTACCGGCTCGCCCGTTCCGTCACCGAACTTGTAGGTTTTCCCGCTGGAACCGGTGATTCTCAGGTTCCCGGTCTTTATCACTCGCTCGACAATGCGCCGCAGCAGAACATTCATGGCAAAATTCCGGCTGTCCCCGATTCAAGATAGTGTCTTATTCTGCGTCATAAAGGCACGGGTTGAAAAGTTCGGTATGGCACAAAAAAGCCCGGGCGAGAGCCCGGGCTGTTGGTCCAAAAAAAGTTGAACCTTTATGCCTGACGGCCTTCCTCATCCCCGGCCGGCTCCTCTTCCTCGTCCAGGGCGTTCGGATCGAAGAAGGCTTCAGGGCGGGCATTCTCGTTGATGTCCTCGCCGTAGATCGCTTCGGCGGAGGTGAGGTCCTCGCCCTTCGCCTGGCGTTCGGCCTCGTCGGCGGAGCGCGCCACGTTGAGCGTGACGGTCACCTCGACCTCGGGGTGGAGCGCGATCGCGACATTGGTGAGGCCGATCGATTTGATCGGATGGTTGAGCTCGACCTGGTTGCGGGCGATATCGAAGCCTTCGGCGGCCAGAAGGTCGGCGATGTCGCGCGTCGAGACCGAGCCGTAGAGCTGGCCGGTCTCGCCAGCGGAACGAACGGCCACAAAGCTCATCCCGTCGAGCTTCTCGGCGACCTTCTCGGCCTCGCTCTTGCGCTCCAGGTTTCGCGCCTCGAGATGGACGCGCTGGGATTCGAACTTCTTCTTGTTTGCTTCGTTGGCGCGCAGCGCCTTGCCCTGCGGCAGCAGGAAGTTGCG
>Ga0097681_1003789_pt1 | contig 11581 bp, 6 predicted proteins | sample ThiBiot_750_plan_FD_72845 | JGI IMG/M metagenome (GOLD analysis project Ga0097681, IMG submission 72845) | Wastewater bioreactor microbial communities from Cape Town, South Africa - Thiocy_cont_750_plan - 1398105538144 (version 2) (version 2) ... | reverse complement strand
CCGGAGGAAGGAAAAAAGCGATCTTTTTGATTTATAAAATTTTGCGAGTTTTTTTTAAATCTTTTTAAAACTACTTGGAAGGAGCCCGGCCGAAGACAAATTCCCGCAGATAACCAATGATTAACTTACTTTCGTGCGGGCGGGGAGGGCCGAAGGCCAATCATTAGCCATTTCAACCAGGGATGGTTAATTTTCTAGCAACCATTCCTGGTGACATTACATGACTGGAACCAACTCATATTTTTTCTTTTGGGCAGGGCAATTTATGTATATAGGCCGGGCGATCGACACGTCGACGCATGATCATCATGCCATCCAGATTGCGCTCAGCTTCGACCACCCTTTCTATATCAGCTCCCCTGAAGGTTCTTTTAAAAAGGTAACCTCAGTCATTATCGACTCCGACCAGGCACACGAGTGCAGGACCAACGACAACACTTTTCTCCTGTTGAACATCGATCCTATGACGACGGTGGGCCGGGCGCTGAAAAAAAATTATCTCACGCGTCACGCGGTGATGGAGTTGCCCGCGGACCAGACGGCTCAATTCCTGCAGGACATCGAAGGATGTCTGGATGCCGATGTGCTGGATAGTCACCATGTCCATGACCTCACCCGTCAATATGTCCACCGCCTCAGCGGACTGGAGCAGGATGCTGTCGTGGATGAGCGGATACAGCAGGTGATGCGGCTGCTGGAAGAAAGAAAGGATGAGGAGTTCAAGATCGAGGACCTGGCAGCGGAGGTATTTCTCTCGCCGGGGAGGCTTACACACTTATTCAAAAAACAGGTAGGCATACCTATAAAAAAATATGTTCTTTGGGCGCGTATATTGATGGCGTTGCAAAAGGTCTTTGAGACCAGGAATCTTCGTGAGGCGGCGCTGTATGCGGGATTTTCGGATGCATCGCATTTTAACAGGACCTTTCGGAGAATGTTTGGGCTGTATCCTTCGGCTATTCTGAAGAATAGCCAAAACGTTCAAGCCTTTTGGAAATAGGCGACGTTCCTTTGCGTTCAAAAGCATATTGCATGTATCCAATCGGGCCGTCGTCGGAGCTGCTTCGTCACGCTCCTCCCAGGTCAGAACCTTCGCAAGGCTCGGTTCTATCTGTCCTTCGGACTAGCCCCTTTCAGGGGCTATGGTCGCATGCTCGTGCTCGGGTTCGTCCACCTCAGCCACTCCACCTGAGATCGCAAATTTCATGGCATCCGCGGAGCTGATGTCGGTGACGATCCGCACCCTGTCCCTTTTTACAAAGTAAAGATGTCCGGCAAAAGCATAGGACTGCGGGACGTAGACGGCTACATATTCCTGCAGGCCAAACTCGTGCAATTCTTCTTGTGTGATAAAACCTATCCGCCAGATATCCGGTGCGTCGATGCTGACGAGGACGGCCTTGTCAAACTTCCGCTTGTTGCCGGCGAAGGCCTCGAAGAAATCCTTTAGGGTGGTGTATATCAGCTTGATGCCAGGGGTCTTTTCCAGGACCTTGTCGGCAAAGTCCATAAACCGGCTAACGATAAAGGAGGGAGAGATATACCCCACGAAGAGGGCGATGGCAATGAAGACGATAAAGCCAAGGCCGGGGATCCGTTTGGGAGTGCCATACTGGTCTACCCCAATAAGACTGGGGAAAAGGTTATGTACCAGGTTGGGCAGGATTCCGTCTATCCAGTTGAACACGGAGAAGGCCATCCAGATGGTAATGGAAATCGGGGCCAGTACGAGTACCCCCTGTAAAAAGAAGTGAAACAATCGTTTAGCTACTTTTTGGAACTTCATGTGCAGGGGTTTTAGCACCCCAAAATTAGGCAATCCGCAGCGAACTGACGGGGTCCCTTCCGGACAGTTCCATTTTGAAAGATCATTGCCGGATGAACCTGTCAACATGCCCGCAAAAGGACGGCATTTGTATCGGAATCGGACAACGAGTTGCCCCGGAAGGCTTATAAGTTAATTGTTCTCACGGTATTATGGGAATGGCATTTTTTTAGCATGCCTATTGGACAATTCCCTCCCATGCTTAGCAGCTACTTCAAGATTGCCTGGCGGAAGCTGGCCGGTCAAAAATCTACGACGATCATCAATATCCTGGGCCTGGCCGTGGGCATCAGCGCCTGTCTGATCATCTTTCTTATGACCCAGTATGAGTTCAGCTACGACCGATCCCACCCGGATGGCGAGCGGATCTACCGTGCAGTCCTGGATATTGACGACCCCGTTTATGGGGAAAGTCATCGCTCACAGATACCCTATGCCGCTGCTTTGACCATCCAGCGAGAGTTCACAGGAATTGAAAAAGGGGCCAATTTCTTTAGCTACTCGGCCCGGGTGACGGTGCCGGAGACGGATAAGCCATCCAGGAAATTTCTTGAAAATCATCCTTCGAAGACCATTATCCCCCAATCCTCCTATTTTGATATATTCAAGTATCAATGGCTATACGGTTCCGCTGCAACGGCCCTGGAGCAACCTTTCCACGTCGTGCTCACGGAAAGCAGGGCACGGCTCTATTTCGGATCCATGCCCCTTGACAAGATCATCGGGAAGGAACTGATCTATGACGACTCCCTGCACCTCACTGTCTCGGGTATCGTCAAGGACTGGGACCAGCATTCGGACCTGGCCTTTTCGGAATTCATTTCCCTCAGTACGATCCAGGCCAGCTTCCTCAAGAATGTTTCGGATCTTCAACAGGCTGTCAGGCCTGACTGGACCTTGCCCGACTATACGCAGAACTTTGTAAAGCTGGCCAGGGGGACGACGGTCCGTCAATTCGAGCAGCAGACGGTGAGGATGGTGAACGAACACATACTCCAGAAAGGCAATCCCACGAAGGTAAGGATGACCCTTCAGTCTTTGTCGGACCTTCATTTCAACCCCAATTATGACGATTTCTATTCACACAAAGCCAGTTTGCCCACCCTCTATATATTAATGGGCATCGCCGCCTTCATCCTTCTTATCGCTGCCATTAACTTTATCAATCTGTCTACGGCGCAATCGATGCGCAGAGCCAAGGAGGTCGGTATCCGAAAAGTATTGGGCAGCAACAGACCGCGTCTGGTCCTCCAGTTCCTTACGGAAACCTTTATCCTTACCTGCCTGTCGGCCTTCTGCTCCCTGCTGATGGTCTCTCCCTTATTGCACATCTTCCGGAGTTTTATACCCAGTGGGATGGCATTCGAGCTATCGAATGCTTTTACCTGGATCTTCCTGTTGATGACGATACTGTGTACTTCTTTGCTGGCCGGACTTTACCCCGCCCTGGCGCTGTCTTCTTCCGTGCCCATACGAAGCTTGCAGGCGAGGGGAATGGGCGGGCAGAAGGGTTATTTCCGGAAGGGGCTCATCGTATTCCAGTTCACCGTCTCCATAGCGTTCATTATTGCCACCATCGTCATGGGGAGCCAGACGCATTACCTGTTGAACAAGGATATGGGCTTTACGAAAGATGCCATCATTTCCATCGGGACCAGTGATAATTACGCCACCAACAAAAGAAATATACTAGCCGAAAAGATCCGGCAATTACCGGGTGTCGACATGGTCAGCGCTTGCTGGACTGCCCCGATGATCAATTATAATCACCCTGAAGGGCGTACCCTACAGCTAAAAGGCATGCCGGCCAAAGTAGATTGCTCCGAAAGAATGGGGGATGAATATTATGTCCCGCTGTTCGGGTTAAAGATCATCGCAGGCCGGAATTTCAGCGCACCGCATGATGATACGACTGGCTTCACCCCTTCCCGGGTGCCCAATGGATATTTGCTGCCTGCTACACGAACGGAGATACTTATCAACGAAACCTGCGTCCGGCAATTGGGGTTCAAAAGGCCGGAAGAGGCCATCGGCCATTTTGCTACTACCACTACTTATCCTGAAGTAAGCGGTCCCATCGTCGGAGTGGTGGCTGATTTTCATGCGCAGTCGTTATTTTCGTCCATCACGCCCACTTACCTATATGGCACTAAAAATCTATGGAGGGGCGGACTCCAGGTAAAGCTGGCTATGCGGGCTAAAGGGTTGGTCCAATTCCGGCGCACTGTTGCAGCGATCGAAAAAAGCTGGAAAGAGATATTCCCGGATGAAAAGTTCGACTATCAATTCCTGGACGAGTCCATTGCAGGATTCTACGAAAAGGAACAGCGAACAGCGATGATCACGAATGCAGCCATGATCATTGCCATCTTTATATCCTGTATGGGGTTGTTCGGGCTTGTCACCTTTACGGCGGAACAACGGACGAAAGAGATCGGCATCCGCAAAGTGCTGGGTGCAAGTGTCAGCGGAATCGTCGTCCTGTTGACAAAGGACTTCCTACGGCTTATCCTCCTTTCGTTCCTTATAGCTTCTCCCATCGCCTGGTATTTCCTGCACCACTGGTTACAAGATTTTGCCTACCGTGTCCCGGTGAGCTGGTGGGTATTTGTGCTTGCAGGATCAGGAGCGATAGCGGTAGCCTGGATCACTGTCAGCTTTCGGGCGATGAGGGCGGCCATTGCCAACCCTGTTACCAGCCTGCGCTCAGAGTAGCTTCGGCGGACAAAGAAAAGTTCGCGGACAGAAGATTGGGGGCAGGGGTCATATGAGTTCCTGATAATCAAATACATAGCATAAGAACGCTCCTTATTTGAGCCATGCGACCCCCGTCCAAAAATGGACGAGCGGTAAAAAAACCTATCAGGAAACTTTCGTAACGAAAAAAGTTTCCATAGTTTTGCGCCCTGAGACGCACAGATCGTCTCCTGCAACTATGGATGTAAAAGAGAGAATATTGGGCAAAGCCGCCGACCTCTTCCTACGGTACGGCATCCGGTCCATCACCATGGACGAGATCGCTGCCCAGCTGGGTATTTCCAAAAAAACCATCTACCAGTTTTTTACGGACAAGGATGATATGGTCTCTGCGGTCATCGACCGGGAGATACATAAGAACGAGGAAGAATGTGTACAGTTCCGTCAGCAGGCGGAAAATGCGGTCCATCAGATATTCATGGCCCAGGACTCCGTGGAGGAAATGCTGAAATATACCAACCCCCTGATGTTGTATGATCTGGAGAAGCATCATCCCCGGGCCTATCAGCGGTTAAAGGAGTTCAAATATCAATTCCTTTATAAGATACTCATTGACAATCTTCAATGGGGGATGGAAGAAGGGCTGTACCGGGGGGGTATGGATAAGGATGTTGTAGTAAAAGCGAGGATAGAAAACGCCTTTCTGGTATTCAACCCCGATGTTTTCCCCCATAGCCGGTACAAGGTAGCGGAAGTGGCTTATGAGCTGGCCATTATGTTCCTCCACGGTGTCGCGAGCGACAAAGGCAGAACGCTAATCGAGAAATACACTATAGAACGTAACAAAAAATTATCTCATGAACAGAAGGTTTAAGTACGGGAAGACCTGGCTACTGGCGGCCACGGCCCTGTGGGTGACAAATGTGCGCGCGCAACAATCGTCTGGCGGGGCAACCACACCACACCAGCGAACTCCCCAACTATACAATCTTTCCGTGCAAGAGGCGGTTGCCTTTGCGGAGAAGAACAATGTCCAGGTCAAAAATGCCCTGCTGGATTACAGACTCCAGGAGGAGACCAATCGCAATATCACGTCAGCGGCTTATCCACAATTAAGCGGGAGTCTTGGAACTACTTACAATCCCAAAATCCCGGTCCAGACCTTTCCTAACTTCATCGGCATGGCGACCTACCAGGTCCTCACCCAGGAGGGTGTTAAGAACGGGAGTGGTCAGCCTATCCAGATGCCTGCCGACTTTGGATATATCACGGCCGGCTTTGGTACGAAATGGAATGCCAGCGGCGCCATCAGCCTGTCGCAGATATTATTTGACGGCCAGGTCTTTGTAGGGCTGCAAGCCCGCCGTACTTCGCTGAATTATGCGCGAAGCAATGCAGAGGTTACAAAGGAGACCATCAAGGCGAATGTCTACAAGGTCTACTACCAGCTGGTAGTGAGCCAGACGCAGATGCAGCAGATAGATGCCAATATCGAACGAACCACTAAGCTGTTGAGCGATACCCGTGAGATATTCAAGAACGGCTTTGCGGAAAATCTGGATGTGAACAGGCTATCAGTACAGCTGGCGAACCTGGAGACCCAGAAGCTTACCACACAGCGCAACATCGACAATGGCTACTTTGGGCTGAAGCTTCTCATGGGAATGCCTGTTAGCGACTCCATAGTGTTGACTACCAAGATAACAGATGACCAGATCAGGGACGCAGCGCCCCTTGACGACAATTATCAATACGGCGACAGGAAGGAATACCAGGCTCTGACGGCAGCCAACGCACTAAATGAATATAATATCAAGCGATACAAATACAGCTACCTGCCTACGGCTAACCTTAACAGCACTTATAGCAAACAGGCTTTTAGAGGACAGTTCGATTTCTTCGGGAAAGGTGACTGGTACAGCATTTGGTCCATAGGTCTCACGGTCAATGTTCCAATTTTCGACGGATTTGCCCGCGCATCCAACCTGGCAAAGGCCCGCATCCAGCAGCAACAGACGCAAAATCAACTGGACAACCTGAAGATATCCATCGACAACGACGTACAGCAGGCCAGGAATACTTTCGGTGCTGCAATCACTACTCTGTCCAGCCAGCGGAAGAATATGGATCTGGCAGCGGAGGTGTATGATCAGAGCAAGAAAAAATACGAAGCGGGTCTGGGATCGACATCGGATATCACCACGGCGCAAACGGACCTGGTGACGGCACAGACAAGTTATGTCAGCGCCCTGTACGATGCTATAGTGGCCAAGATCGATTTTCTCAAAGCAATTGGAAAACTTCCCTGATCCAAGGTGGACCATAAATTACTAAAATTTCAAAAACTGGTATATGAATAAGATATTGACCATAATAACAATAAGCCTACTCTCCATACTGGCTTCCTGCGGCAGCTCTACAAAAGCTCCGGATACACTTGAGGGAAAGAAAAAACAGCTGTCTGATCTAAAAGATCGACAAGACAAGATCAGCAAACAGATCGACAGCCTGGAAGCGCAGATCAGCCGGCTGGATACTGCTTCCAAAGCTGCCAAGAAGGCAAAGCTGGTGGCCCTTGCCCCGGTGTCTACTTCCGCCTTCACCCACTATATAGATCTCCAGGGTAATGTGGATGCAGAGAATATGACCTGGGTATCTCCCCGTGGTCAGGGCGGGGTCGTGAGAAGTGTGCTGGTCAAGCAGGGTGACAATGTGCGCAAGGGACAGCTTTTGCTCAAGCTGGATGATGCCGTGCAACGCACTTCCATTACCAATGCCCAGATACAGTTGGATCATGCAAAGGACCTGTATCAACGCCGGAAGAATCTCTGGGACCAGAAGATAGGGACAGAGGTAGACTATATCAATGCAAAAAATGCGGTGGACCAGGCGGAGACTCAGTTAAAGGCCGCCCAGGATCAGCTGGATTTTACCAATGTATATGCAGATATAGACGGGACAGTGGATAATATCACCGTCAAATTAGGTGAGACCTTTGGACCGGGCGCACAGTCGTTGCATCTGGTAAATACAAGCAACCTGAAAGTAGTATTGCAGGTGCCTGAACTATACCAGGAAAGAGTGAGAGTGGGTACGCCTGTAAAGATCGACTTCCCCGGCCTCAATAACAAAGAGGTGACGGGTGCGATAAAGACGACCGGCAAGACGATCAACTCCGACAGCCGCTCGTTCTCCGTGGAGATCAAGCTGCCTAACGATAAGGACATCCGCAGCAACCAGGTGGCTGTTGTAAGACTACAGGATTATGCTGTGCCCAAGGCGGTGACCATCCCGGTGAATACACTGCAGAATGATGACAAGGGCAAGTATGTCATGGTGGCTACAAAAGACAAGGATGGTGCGCTGATGGCTCATAAGAAGTCCATTACCATTGGTCAAAGCTATGCGGACAAGGTAGAGATCACTGGCGGACTGGATTTAGGGGATCAGCTGATCACGGATGGATTCCAGGGATTGTACGAAGGACAGCCGATCACAATACAATAGACGCAGAGCGGACCACGGGTCCGCTGGCCAAAGGCCCATCATTAAACGGTGCACCGGATGGGTACTTTTGAAAACAAGCCATTCCGGTGCACTCAAAAAATAACTGTATGAGCGTTTTAGAAAATATCACCGGCAAGTTCAAGGATTTTGTCGTCACCACCTGGGCCATCAAGAGTAAGACATTTATCTATCTGATGATGGTGGCTGTCAGTGGCATAGGGGTGTTCCAGTTCATGACCTTGCCGAAGGAACAGTTCCCGGACATCGTGATACCTACAATCTATGTGTCTACCATTTATACGGGCAACTCGCCAAAGGACATGGAGAACCTCGTTACCCGTCCTATAGAGAAGCAGATCAAGTCCATCACGGGCGCCAAGATCAATAAATTCACGAGTACCTCCCAGCAGGACTACTCCGCCATCATGGTGGAGTTCGAGACGGACGTAAAGGTCGACGTGGCGTTACAAAAAGTAAAGGATGCCATCGACAAGGCTAAGCAGGACCTGCCGACCAATCTTACACAGGAGCCAACGGCATTGGAAGTAAGCTTTTCGGACCAACCTATCATGTATGTAAATATCAGCGGCGACTATGACCAGCAGCGGCTGAAGAAATTTGCGGACGACATGAAAGATAAGCTGGAAGATATCTCACAACTAAACAGGGTGGACATCGTCGGCGCTCCTGAGCGCGAGTTCCAGATCAACGTGGACAATTACAAGATGCGCGCTTCCAATATCAGCTTTGACGATATCGACAATGCGGTGAAAGGGGAAAACCTGGATATCTCGGGCGGCCTGCTGGATGTGGGCACCATGAAGCGCAATCTTCAGCTGAAGGGGCAGTTCCATACCGCACAGGACATATCCCAGATCATCATCCGAAATCCTGCGGGCGGCTCGGTGTATTTAAAAGACATTGCTACGATCAAGGATACGATCAAAGACAGGGAGAGCTATGCTCGTCTGGATGGCAAGAATGTGGTGACATTGAACATCATCAAGCGCAGCGGGGAAAACCTTATCGAGACCTCCGACCAGGTAAAGGCCACGGTGGAGGAGATGAAGAAGGACCTGCCGCAGGACCTCGCGGTGGTGGTGACGGGCGACCTGAGCAGCAAGACGCGTACTTCTTTCAACGACCTGGTGAACTCCATCGTCATTGGATTTATGCTGGTACTCATCATCCTCATGTTCTTCATGGGTGTGGTGAACGCCTTTTTTGTGGCGTTGTCGGTGCCATTGAGCATGTTTGTGGCCTTTGTATTCCTGCCGGCGGCGGACCTTATTATCGGCTCGCAGGTGACGTTGAACTTTATCGTGCTGTTCGCGCTGCTCTTCGGATTGGGGATCATCGTGGATGATGCCATCGTGGTCATCGAGAACACCCACCGTATATTCACACAAGGCAAGGGACAGATCAACTCTACCCGGGCGGCGATGATGGCTGCGGGAGAAGTGTTTGTTCCCGTGCTGGCAGGTACGGTCACGACATTGGCGCCCTTCTTCCCGCTGCTGTTCTGGCCGGGCCTCATCGGTAAGTTCATGGTCTATCTGCCGGCCATGCTGATCTTTACATTGACAGCCTCGCTGGTAGTGGCCTTTATCATGAACCCGGTGTTTGCGGTAGATTTCATGAACCATCCGGAAGGAGAGGGTAAGAAGTCAAAAGCGGCCATGTTCAGGACCCCGGGCTTCTGGGTTGCCGTCGGCTTTGGTATATTGTTCGATGTGGCGGGCGTCCCCTTCCTGGGTAACCTCCTTCTCTTCCTGGTCATCCTCGCTATATTGAATAAGTTCATCTTCGAGGGAATGATACATAGCTTCCAGAACAGGGTACTGCCCTGGATCATGGGACATTACGAAAGACTGCTGCGCTGGGCCCTGAAAGGCTGGCGCCCGGCCTGGTTGCTGGTAGGCACTTTCGGCATGCTCATCTTTTCTGTCGTGTTGTTTATCGTCCGTAAGGTGCCGGTGGAGTTCTTCCCCAAGGGCGATCCCAACCAGGTGTACGTATATCTTAAGCTGCCGGTGGGCACGAACGTGGATTATACGGACTCGGTCACCAAGGTGCTGGAACAAAGAGTATATAGGGTACTGGGTATGGAGAATGGTAAGAAGAACCCGGTGGTAGAGAGTGTCATCAGCAATGTGGCCATCGGCGCCAACGATCCTACCAGCGGTGACAGGAGTACCCGCAGTGAATTGGGGCGTATACAAGTGTCCTTCGTGGAATATGGATTGCGTAATGGCGTTCATACGGCGCCACTTCTGGATTCCATAAGGCATGTGATGAAGGGCATACCTGGTGCGGAAATATCCGTGGACCAGGAACAGAACGGCCCTCCTACTGATCCTCCTGTCAACATCGAGGTGGCCAGCGAGAATTTCGACGACCTGATCAAGACGGCTGTCTCCCTGAAGAATTATTTGGATTCCATCCAGACGCCGGGAGTGGAGGATCTTAAAATGGACATCGATCTCACCAATCCGGAGGTCACGCTCACGGTGGACAGGCAGCGGGCTATGACGGAAGGTGTGAGCTCGGCCCAGGTGGGTCAGGCATTGCGTACTGCCCTCTTCGGACGGGAGTCCTCCAAGATCAAGGAAGGGAAGGAAGAATATAAGATACAGATACGTAACAAGGAAGAACAAAGAAAGAACCTGGTCGATCTGCTGAACATGAATATCACGTTCAGGGATATGGCCAACCAGGGCCGGATCAAGAATGTGCCTATCAGCTCGCTGGTGAAGGTGGATTATACGAGCACGCTAGGCAGTGTTAAGAGAAAGAATCAGAAGAGGATGATCACTTTGCGCTCCAATGTATTGACGACACAGGGATATACGGCTCCAGCAGTCAATGCGGACCTGGCTAAATCTATCGACGCCTTTAAGCATAAGCCCGATGGCGTGACGATCAAGCAGACAGGGGAAGGAGCGCAGCAGAAAGAAACAACGGATTTTTTGGGTAAGGCTCTGGTCTATGCCCTGCTGATCATACTTGGTGTGCTGGTATTGCAGTTCAACTCGGTGAGCAAGTCGGTGATCATTCTTACGGAGATATTGTTCAGTGTCATTGGGGTTATCCTTGGATTTGCCATCACGAAGATGGATGTATCGTCCATCATGACCGGTCTTGGTATTGTGGGTCTGGCGGGTATCGTGGTGAAGAACGGGATATTGGTGATTGAGTTTACGGACGAGCTGCGATCGCGCGGAATGAAAACACGCGAGGCGGCAATCGAGGCGGGCAAGACACGTATTATTCCTGTATTGCTGACGGCTATGGCTGCCATCCTGGCCCTGATACCGCTGGCTGTCGGGTTCAATATCAATTTCGTCACTTTATTCTCCGAGCTGAATCCGCATATTTATTTTGGCGGGGACAATGCGGTGTTCTGGAAGCCGCTGTCCTGGACCATCATCTTTGGTCTGGCCTTCGCCTTCTTTATGACCCTGGTGATCGTGCCGAGCATGTACCTGATCGCGGAAAGACTGAAAAGACCGATGCGTCGTCACTGGGGCGGCAAATGGGTATCGTTTTTGG
>Ga0097681_1003775_pt1 | contig 11607 bp, 16 predicted proteins | sample ThiBiot_750_plan_FD_72845 | JGI IMG/M metagenome (GOLD analysis project Ga0097681, IMG submission 72845) | Wastewater bioreactor microbial communities from Cape Town, South Africa - Thiocy_cont_750_plan - 1398105538144 (version 2) (version 2) ... | reverse complement strand
GGCGGAGGACGTCAGACTGCGCCAACAAGAGACGCTGAGACTGCGCAAAGAGCGCAGAAAGAGCAGCCCCATCAGATCGATGGGCACTCTCGCAGCAGTACCTCGATTCTTGAAAGACGAACGCGTGCCGAAACAGATTCAACGACCTCCTCCGCAAGAACGGAATCGAGCCGCAGAGATGCAAATGTAACATAACCCCCTCTCTCAATTCAGATTTCCTAATCAAATCAAAAAACAACAAAAATTAACAGAGCCACATACTCCACCTCGCAAGCGGACTCGAATTGTGGCGAATGCTCTCGGCCTGTGATGCAGGGCTTCAAAGCGCTGGGGAAGAACTTCCACAAGGAACACTTCCGATGCGCATTCTGCATCCGTGTGCTCTTTGATGGACGCTACTGGGAGAAGGACAAGGTGCCTTGCTGCGAGAGCTGCTCCTCTGTCAACACCGACTTATGCACCATCTGCTCGAAGAAGATAGACGAAGATTCCTACACCGCAGCAATGGCCAAAGCATGGCACAGAACTTGCTTCCGCTGTGTGCGGGCGGGCTGCCACGCTGTTCTCGATGAAAAATTCTACGTAGTTGACAGCATGCCATACTGTAGTGCCTGTGTGCAGGTGTGTTGCTTGCTCCTTCTATCGTCTACCCGTTTTTTCGCTAATCAGTGCTTTTAAATATTGTCCAGAAAATGGTGGAAGCTCAAGGACACTGACAAAAGACCCCTCCCTAAATTTTCGAAAAACTTCTCACGCGCTCTTCCTTTTGTTTTTTTGCAACGATGTCTATTTGTTTGAATATTCCAATAAAGTAAGAAAGAAGTCGTATCCTGCTTCCGGCTATTTCTTTGTGTCTTTTGGTTTGTTCTTCGAAATAGTTCTTGCTTCTGCGATGGACAGAGAGGATTGTTGGTTCGTAGACCTGGCAGAGGAACTGGTCTTACGCATTGCTGCTTGGCTTCCCATACCTGCCATTGTGGCCTTCTCCGCTACCAACCAGCGCTTGCATCGTCTTTGTCATGACCCAAGTAAAACCACCCGCCCGTTTTTTTCGTACAGCAGTCGTTGTTGGTTCCCTAACCTCTCCTCTGCTTTGTTGTTACTGTAACTACCTGTATCTTCATCAAGTCTTGTGCCGAGAGGTAACTCTGGACGGCGCAGCCCTGCGCAAGAAACCAACAGGGACCACTTTTCGAGAGCTAGCACACGCATTCCCAGAAGTGAGAGAGATCAACTTGGTGAACTGTGAGCATTTAGTAAATGCTGACATCCTGGAGTTGTGCTGGTTTGATCACCTCGAACTGTTTTCGATATCTCCAGAACCCACTCGTACCATACCGGGGACCCAACTCAACTCTCTTACCACGGGAGGAATATCCAGAGTATTTCACTGGACGATAGCAAACCGCCTCTGCGCTGACGCAGATGCGCTCTGCCACGTTGCAGGTAACTCATTAATCCCCCCCCCTCTCTCCCCTATATGTTCAAATGTTTTATTCTTAGCTACCAAGCCACGAGAACAACGCGACGCAATGTACCGCGCTGCCTGCGGGAAGCTGTGGGATGCCCTCTGGGTCATACGCGACAGCCCCAAAAAGAGCGAATATTGTTACGAAGACGACGTCAAGAACAAAAAGGTTTACCCAATGCTCTTCCCCTCTCCCCGCCAGACGACTCAACAATAATTACAGGAGGTCCTTCCCTTTCCGAAGCCTATTCTGACAATCAAACGTGACAAAATCGCTCAGCGCATGAACGCTATCCAGAACTCAGGCGACCTCATATCCCCTGTCTATGGGTAAGTTAGACCCGCTCTCATATTTTGTTTAACAACACACATTTGAACCACAAAAGCTCGACATTATATCGAAGCCCCGAAGTACTCACGGACTGTGTTGCTCTGTGGCCTAATCCGTCACAAACCGCGCAGCATAACCTCCTTGCCTTAACAGGTGTGTTGCTTTTCCCTCTTGCCTGAATTGCCTGTTCGTTGTCATCAAATTAACGTATTTTATTCAGCCTCAGAAAGGGGGAAAGTGCTGGTGTGGACGATGGACGGTAAGCTCGTAACAGAGCTCCAGTGCCTCGCCGACGACACGGAAATCTCTCACATAGCGACCTACCGCAACCATGTCGCCGTGCTTCAGGAAAACTTCATCTACATGTGGGAGCTGCACGCTGACACTCCCGGTTTCGACGAAGGCCACGAAAAAGAAAAGAAGTTCAACAGCGATTCCGCTTGTGTGACAAGGCGACTGCTATGGTCATACCGTTTCGCCGGAAAGAGTCGCTCGGCCAAGAAGCGAAGTCGACCGCTATGGATGCGGCCAACTTCCAGAGGATTATCGGTCTCCATCTACTACGCAGCTGGTGATGGTGATACGACCGCCGCCAAATTGCGGGTCACTGCACTCTTCACCAAGCATATCCTGCATCTGGATGCGAATACTGGCGAGGTCCTCGAGATCATCAACTTCAACGTCAACAAATCGAGCGGCAAAACGGGTGACCTCAAGACATACACGAACCAGCAATGGAGTACCGCTACAGGGGATGTATTGCTTTGCAGCTGCAACGACGCCGTGGTGAGGGTCTTCCGTGCTGTCACGTCTACAACCGGTCCCGAAAGAAAAACATGGTTTCCCCCCGAGAGACACATCGAGATACGGCCACCATCGAAAGTATCCAATAGCTTCGGATCTCGCTCAAGAGAAATCGCGTTAAACCATGATGGGTCCTTGGCTGCTCTTGCCCTTAAAAGTAATGTAGACTACTACTACAATATCGATTTAATGTATTTATTTCTATATGCACAGATGGAGAGGTTACGATCTGGGATACGCAACGCGGTACTCTAACTTGTACAATCAGGTATCTGTACATTTTTGATTGCTATTTACAAAGGCGACACAGCCAAGTTAATAATTTCTCTCTCTCTCTTCTCATCTTCAGGCACAAGCATGCATCAAAGTACCTTGCTTTTCTAACGGATACGGTGATCGCCAGTGTCACGAAGAAAGGCGATATCTACATATCCCGGATTCCGAAAGCGGAAGAAGGCATTCCACCCGCTGTTCTTCAGACGCAAGACGGAGACATAGCCGGCAAGAGGAGATGGCTCAGCCTGGCGATATATCCTCATCCAGAATTGTTCATCAATCCGCCAGAGCCGGTGACCGTCGCAGCGACCATCCTCGAGGCTGAGAGCGTAGAATGGCGTTGGTTTGAAGCTTCTTTTGGCAGCAATTCTCCTCGGGCAATCGAGGCAACAATAGATGATTGCGTGCGGGGGGAAGGAGATCCAACGGTTGCAGCACCGGCTGTTTTCATGCAAATTGGTAACGGCAGCCTCTTCGTGAGCGGAGGACAAACTCAGCTCGGAAGATACACATGTGCGTTAATTTACACAGTTATTCTCGTTCAAAGGGAAATGCTAACTCCCCTCGTAGATCGCTACGGAACCTATATTACTACGGTGTTATCTCCCCTCGAAGGTAGCTCTGATTCGAAGTCTCCCACCCTGCAATTGGATACGCAGCTGCCGCTCATGGCAACCTCTCTCGACAGGCACGGCAGGTTTATCGCTGGGATAAGCGATAAAAGTTACGTGGTGTTCAACGTTGCGACAAAGGCGCTGGTCTTCGAAACACCCATCCACCCACATCCACCACCCAAAGAGGCTTGGTGTTTCACCCCCAATATTCTGGTGCTGCCCTATGAGAGGTAGGTGGGATGAGGAGTTATATTTATTTATCAATAGTAGTACTAAATACGTTATTATCAGCACCGACAATAGAAATGCGCCTTATGTGGTGGTGAACTGCAACACCAGTGGGGCTGACGTGATAGACACAGCAACAGGAGAAAAGAAGTTCCACTTCGGAGAGGGGCTCATGTTCACTACCACAGTGATAGATCCCACTTTCAGGTAACTATTATTGGGAACAAATGCTTTGTTGGACAATTGGCAATAGATGATGATAATGCTGAATTCCTCCACACTGTATAATAGATACCTACTTACGGGGGCAGTCGTATCGCATCTCGGCCAATGCGTTGTATTTGACTTTGGGAGTCCCGGAGCGTTGCGTCCTCCCAATATCCCATCGGCCGAACCAGTGCGTTGCATGCTTGGAAGCTCATTTACAACAACGGAACCTTCGAGCTGTGCTTTCAGCCCCGATGGCAGCACCGTTTGCAGTGGGCACGCCGGGGCTGCTGTGTTAGAAATGAAGTACTACACACCACTCGCGCATCGCCATTTCATTCTTAACAGACGGGTACATAAAATGATGGTAACTATATTTTATTTCTGAGGCTATAGGGTCTCACCCTCCTACTCCATCCCCATTTAAAAGCCGTTAGAAGATGAGCCAAGGGGCAGCGAGAGTATCCGATGCGTTCATTGGAGCAATGATGGCAAATGGCTCGCCTGTCTGGAGCAGGGAAGCCGAGGTCCCTGGTAATCAATTCACCTCCCTTTGCGCTATATCATCAATTCCCTCTTTCTCTCCCAACAGGGGCCTACCATTGTGTAACACACTGCTCCGCGTGTTCAGAGCAGAGATAGACTGGCCGGTTGTAGCCTGTTACGATGTGGCTAGTCTTGCCACAACGTTCTGCTGGAAGGAAGACGATTCGGGATTCTGGATAGGTCTTGGTGCCGGTAGCGTTACCAGCTTACTCTTCACCCCGTTGTTTTAAAACAAATTGCGTATTTAAAGTGTGCAAATAAATAAATATTTCTGCAAGCGGATGCTGCAGTCTTCAATTGCTCCCCTGCCCCCAAGGGTCATCGGTTCCAAAAAGGCTGAGGGAAAATGCCTTCGCGGTAGCGGAGGTGGCCATCCAATCGAGAGGTAGCAGGAAGTTGATGCAAGTGGTGTTCACGAGGGTCCCACCCGAGGCGAGGAACTGCGTAGCCATGTCCAGCCCGCATGGCACGGGAGAGCCTTGCACGGGAGAAGTGAGGAGGCCCACATGAGGCACCTGTGGCAAGCGGAGCAGCCGGTGGCCTTGCCTTGTGTATGTCAGCGAGGAATAAGCTGCATTGGCCCACGGTGTGGAGATGTCCAGATCCCCGTTGAAGAAGAGTATCGGGATGGAGGTGTTTGGGTAGTGATGTGCCCACTTGTCCAACGGATAGCGCGGCCAAGCGTCGTACAACCCTCTCGCATGTTCCATCACACTGAACGGGCCTGTGAAGAGCTGCAGACGAAATGCTGCCCTCATGTCCGTCACGGAGGGAGGCGGAGGGGATTGCACCCCCTCCGATAGAAAGAGATTGTACAAGACAACCTGACTGAGTGTGCATGAATCTCGCCCATTCATCTTTCCAGGCTTAGGCCCAACCAATGGCTGGGGATTTCGCATGCTTGATCCACCAAATTGTTGTTTCCATAGATGAATGATTGCATTCACGTCGTCATCGTCACAACGTACCAACCTTCTCACCAAGGGTGGTACGAACGCGTAGGGCTCTCGCGCAGCTCCCGTAAGGCTGCCGAATAGAGTTTCAAGGGCCATACGCCAGTCACCATCTGGAGCCATCGTCTGCGCGGGGAGCTTGGCGATGCAGGGGAGGGTGCCTTCGTCTGCCCTCCAAAGGAGATCCTCCATAACCGCTGTGGGGTCGCGGCCGTTGCCGGCATTGGCGTTGCAAAAAGTGTCCTCGGAGCAGTACATCAACACTCTCTTGCCAACCCAGTCGATGTTGTTGAAGGCCTCGAAGTAATTCCAGCGGTCCGGCACGTCGAAGCTCTCAATCACACCCCCCGCGACTTGCTGGGGATACATAGAGAGATATCTTTGACCCCAGAACGTTCCGAAGGAGTTGCCCTGAATGTAGTTGGGTTCGTTTCCGAGTTCATCGATAAGGAAGGCAAGATCGTGGGAGGCTTGTGTTATGGTGAAGTAAGACATCCCCTGAGTCCCAAAGTTAGCAGCATAGTACTTGGCACATGCTATCGATGGAATGTTGAGCGCATTGGGATCGTCTGGACAGTCGAGTCGCGGCACAGACTCCCCTGCACCCCTAAGATACATTGGGTTTTTGAAAGGCGATTTTCATTTTCAATCTCACCTGATATCCGGAGCGACAAAGTCAAAGCCCAAGCTGTTGTAGTAGCTCACCCAGAGTGGTGAGTGTTCTGCGAAGCAGCGACCACCCACGCCCGAACCACCATTGAGAAACCAAACGGTCCCTATCCTCTTGAAGTTTGCTCAGCACCAGATTTTTGGGGGGGGGGGGAGCAGGAACCTGTGCTGCTGTGCTGGGTACTACAGAAACGAAAACGGAGATGTTACCAGCGCCAAGATTGTTCCAGTCAAGAGGTACCGAGACGTTGGCGCATTGTACTCCTGAAACAGATGACTGCCAGGGACAAGGCCCCCAGCCTCCCGAACACGTCACAACCAACTGAAGCAACAGCAAACCCAAAACGCGAGCGTACGGAGCCATGCGATTCTTCCTCTTGCCACTTGTTCTTTTACTATCCACAACAACCTTTGCTGTTCTTAAACCATGAGAGAAAGAGGAAGAATTCCCTCTCCTGCCCGAAAAGAAGTTTTCCCCACACCAGGTGTGCCGTTTCCTTCTGTCGGGCTGCGCGGATGATGAATAAATAACGCATGTATTGCTTTTTGCAAGGAACACCTGTCCTTCTTTACAACACACATGAGTCATCCTACCTTCAAACAGTTATTCCTTTGCTCTTGCCGTTTCGCATTTTACTGCTGGGGGCACCGAGCGCTGCTTTCTTTTTCCTTTCCTTGGGCTTGATGATCAACGATATAGGAGGGTGACCATTGGTGGGCGTGTCCACAATGCGCTTCGTCTTGCCGGTCCTACCTTCTTTCTCCTTCTTGTCTTCGGAAGCCTTCTTCTTCCTCTTCTTCAGTCTCTTCCCTCCTCCCTTGTTCGTCGAGGCACTCTCTTCGGCATGCTGAGAGGAAATAGATGACGTCATCGTTGTCGTAGTTGAACTTGTTGAAGTAGTAGTGGCAACAGAAGCAAGAGGAGGCGAGTTGGGGGTGGCAGCAGCCGACACAACAGCAACCGCTCCGATGACAGGTTGCTGTTGTTGTCGCTCAGCCTGCTTGAGCAGCTCCATGAGGGGCGGGACGATATCCTTCCGCTTGTTCCACATCTTGTCGAACTTGTCGCAATACTTTTTCAGCACCCCTCCTTTGTCGGGTATCGTCTTGTTGCCGCCATAGTCGACCACCTGCCACGAGCTGCCGTCCCATAACAGGTTCTGTGGCTTGAAGTTCTGCAGGTAGACCCCCGTAGAGGCGACATCCCTGAAGAGCTGAAGGAGCAGCACGAACGATTCGTCGTCGAGACTGCAACCGCCTTCCGTCCACTTGGCAAACCACTCCACCCCCGTGATGCCTTCCACCCACTCCTTTACACAGTAGTCGTCCCCCGCCTCCAGGATGGCCGTGTACGGCACCACCTTCAGCTCTGCGAGGTACTCCATCTTCTTCTGTTCTCTCTGCATCGATATAATCTGCTCGGGTTCGTATTTTACACAAACCTTCAAACCCACTATCCTCCCATCCTGTGTCTGTGCCTTTAATATTTTGTTTGAGTATACTTTCCAGGAAAACAGAAGCATCCAAAACATACCTTATATACAGCTCCCGTGTTGCCTTTACCGCCACATGAGAGCACCTTAAGCTTATATTTATCAGTCTTTACAATAGTTCCCTCCTTCAAATCGACTTTCTCGCCGAGCACTCGTTTCCCTAACCGTCTCTTCAATACAATATCCTGGGAAGAGAGGAAATGATATCTTTAGGGTTAGTACAATAAAACAGCTTGTGCACAAGCAGCAGTTAAAAAAAGTACCTTCAAGTCAGCGTCGGCGTTGAAAGGAGGACGAGAGAGCACAAATTTACTCACGTCCCTATCACAATCTCCTTTCTCTAAAACCTGCTTCACCATGTCTCGTAGGACGTCCATAGGAAAATGTCTCGTAGTGAACACCCACTTGGCTAGAAACTGCAACCACAAATTCGTCATGAATCAACCTCGTATTTCAAACAAATTTCACACAAACCTTGTTCATTACAGCTGAATGATTAATCGTTAAATAGATGAGGTCGGGATGAGAAGCCCAAAGCGGTTTTGATAGCACGTCGCGCATCACCGCTTCTGTAAAACTCGCAACATTATCTTCTTTGGCAATCTGAATTAACGATTGCGCAAATTGTAAGTTGCGAGATGCACCTGGCGAAGAACGATAAATCAGAGAAGATGGAAAATACAGTGTGTGTCTTAATACCCTTTTGATGCGGTAAAAGTTCAAGTATGCGAGGAAGAAGCCGCAAGTAAACTTCAGGAGAACCTGCGATAGCCTCCCCTCTCTGTAATTTGGTCTTTTTTGGCTGCCCAGGACCCACTCCGTGCTGTTCCTAGTTGAGATTGAGGTCAAACAAAGGATAATTTGACATCCTCTCTGGTTTCGTACCAAAAATGAATGAAAGTCGGCAATAACTGAAAGACGGTTCTGCAGCTCAAGCGCATACCCTTCCAAGGTCTGAACCAATCCTCCCAATCCAACACCTTCGTAAGTACCCTTTGGTGTGTTGAGTTTAAATTCTGCTAATGCCTTTGCGAAGCTAACGATGTGGCAATTCATCATTGTGTAAGGGTTGTCCATAAACTCATCCCCTTTGCACGTTGTTTGTTGTGAGGCTTCGTCATCTTCCATTCCCCTTCAACTGGGCAATAGTATGTGCCCTTCCAAAGCTGTCTGTCGCGACGGGTTGTTAGGCAATTATCCGCACAAAAGAACGACAACTTGTCTGTTCTTGGAAGTGTACGGAAGACATCAGATGTGGCGTGACCAAGCAAACAGCCGGATCAGCAAAGGAAAACTGTATTCAAGAATCAGAATAGATAAAAATGCGGACTGCTTTTTCGGATGAGCAGCCCTCGTTCAATGCCCGGACTGGAGGGATCGGAATCGTTCCGCGTCTCGAGTATACAATATAAACAGTCCACCCCAAATCCCCCCATATCCGCTTCTTCGGTGAACGTCGCCGCACGAAGGAGACTGCACCCACCACTCTGCTGTGATATGATCTCCGACAACTTTGCTAGCGCACTATCCGCTGTTTTGGTATATTATATATATGTGGTTAACGAAAGAGGAAAGGTATAGGATAAGCAAAGTAGGTACCACCTAATCGTCCGTCCTCGCTGAACCATCGCGTAAACTGATGCTCGATGCGTTTGATGAGTACCTCGGTGTCAGGGGTGGGCAGGTTCTGGCCTGTGTAGTCCCTCCAATTTCGCCAATCCGCCGGAACTTCAGATCCTACAAGAATTTCGGCCGCTGCGTTGGAGAGGATGTTCATCTCGAAGTCGGCTTGTTCCTTACTCTGCCGCTCGATATCCTCTTGTGTCCTGTTATCAATTTTAAAAAAATGAATCAACCTTTCGCAAAGCTAAGAATGTTACGTACTGGCAAAGATGCTTTTTGGCGCCACAATCGCAAGTGACGTAGTCTGATCCCAGCGCCTTGAGGTTATGGCCCGCATGGCAGTTGTGCGCACAGGACTCGCAGATCGCATGCTGGGTTTGATTGAAATTTGCGCAGGTGGAGCACTGATAGTGTGGTTGAAGTAGCGGGATGGTGTGGTTGGGTGATATATCGTAGGAACATTTATCTGTCCCCAATACAATTAATGGCTTGGGCCGTACACATCTGTTAAAATAGAGCATGAATAACAACACACGCAAAAAGAGAGAGAGAGAGAGAGAGAGAGAGAGAGAGAGAGAGAGAAAACCGTTCTCCAGTAGCATGGCCGAGCTGACAGCACTTGCATGCAGCGGTGGGTTTTCGATCGGAGAGGGCGCGAAGAAAATACCCTCCAATACTCGACGATGAATATTCCAGCACATGACCGCGATGACAACTCTGTGAGGCGCATTGTAGACATATATCCATCGAGTCTCCGGCCCTCTCGACAGGAGTCGGGGCGAAGGAGGACAGATATGAGAGGAATGCGGACACCTGATTCTCCTCGTGGGTGGCCGAGGACTGCGAGGCCTCGTGAAAGAAGGGAGCACAGGAAGCGCAGATGATCCGCACGTCGGTCGTCTTCTCCCCCATGGTGACCGAACTGGGCGAACCCTTGCCTTCAGATGAATTCGTCGTATCCCTCCCATGAAAGACTTCGTCCATGATGGAGAGACTATTGTTGTAAGCTGCCATGTCGCGTGTCTGATAGACCCGCATGATCCCATCTATCCCGGAGACCACAAGCGAGTGGCACAGTACCGTAATGGCCATGCATGCGACACCCTCCATTTCTATCAGCGTCCTCAATAGAGTGCCATGCTCGAGATCCCAAATCCGCACTCCTTCGTTTGACCCGATAAATAGCAGATCCCCTTGTTTTTAAATTTTAAAAAGCATCAGTGAGGAACCCATGAGTGAAAGATATAGCTTTATACCAGACTGTGCGACACAAGTAACCGCTCCTCTCCGACAGGCATTATACTGTTGCAGCATTTTGCCATTGTTCACATCATCAAACACATCCCACACCTCAACAAAGGAGTCATGCCACGCCGCGATGTGTCCTTTACATACGAAAAAGATCTAAGTTAATTCGTAACACCATTTTTAAAAATATATAGGTACCTTTGACACCCGGTCGCGCGAGGACGATGAAGTTCTTCTTGGCAGCACACCCCAACACAATATTCCTCAACCTTCCCTTCTGTACATCCCACACAGTGCACAGCCGCCCCTTCTCGCTCTGCCCATCGCCATGGTCCACAAGGAGACACCCATCCACCTCCGCCACGTTCTTTATCCTCACAGTGAGTTCTTTTGCCTCGTATGGTGTTGTCGGCACATGAAATCCCCCTTCACTCTCATTCTCCGTTTGACGTTTCGCTATCCGCAAATTGGAAGCGATGATCACACCGGATTCAAGATCAAAGATGGAAAAATCCCTATATTTATGAATATATATGAGACAAGACAAAGGAAGGAATTAGGGTTATACCTGGCTGACGCGCTAATAAGTCGTTTTTCGGATGCCATAATGACAAGATCCCTAATCGGTTCTGTTTCGGCGTCCAAATCTACATAACACTGTTAACAAATCGCAAAAGTTGGAATAATAATTTCAATACATACTAGGATTTTTTAACCGCCAAACCACCTCCGATTTTATATAATCCCAGAAATAGATATCCCCTCCGTCCCCATTGGTCAAGAGCATCCCCTGTGGGAGCTCAAATGCCGAATTAGATGCCCTCAATCCACCTAATTCGTGAGAAATATTAGACCTCTACCAATCACGATTTTATCCACTTACGTGCTCGAGCAGCCTTGGTACCGGCCGCTGCAAGAGTTGCCTCGAATTGTGCTCCTATAATACCTCTCTTCAGCTGCTGTTGGCTGATAGCCATCACTATATTTGTGGGACTCCTGTAGCTCGAAAATTTGCTGACCATATCTCCGGTTTCAAGATCATATAAACTTTTTTAAATATATAATATTAGTATCTTGACGTGGCAATATAATTATAACACCTACCGAACCATGACAAGATAATCGTTGTCGGTCAGGGCATCATCGC
>Ga0097681_1003765_pt1 | contig 11631 bp, 10 predicted proteins | sample ThiBiot_750_plan_FD_72845 | JGI IMG/M metagenome (GOLD analysis project Ga0097681, IMG submission 72845) | Wastewater bioreactor microbial communities from Cape Town, South Africa - Thiocy_cont_750_plan - 1398105538144 (version 2) (version 2) ... | reverse complement strand
CTCCTGCTCCTGCTCCCTCTCCTGCTCCGTCGCAGCGCCACGTTTAATTATTATTCCTCCCTGCAGCCTCTCTCTCAATACATACGTACCTTACTGCCATCGATATCCCTCACCCTCGCTCACCTCATAGACGAGATTCCGTCATTTATCATTCATCATTCATGCCCAAGAATAGGTGGTGGTTCACACCGCACACGAGAGAGAGAGAGAGAGAGAGAGAGAGAACAAGAGAACAAGAGAACCACAACGAGAGATATGTACTATCGAGCAGCTAACGCAGACGAGCGAACGAGCGAGCTGCCACGGTCTTAGCTCGACCAGTTGTCGTAGTAGTCGTCCGAGTTGCTCGTGGGCTTCTCGTAGCCCTCGTACGGGTGCGAGCTGCGCGCCCGCTTGATTCGGCGGTACACGAAGAAGCCCACGGCCGCCACGAGCACCACCGTCACCACCACGATGCTCGAGACGATGATGTAGAACACGGTGCTCGGCAGACCGAGGATGGTCGTCGACGACGACGACATGGTGTACACGCACGGCAGCTCGAGGTCGACGCCGTACATGACGAGCGTCATGTGCAAGCCGACCGAGTTGCCGGTCGTGGTGTTGGTCGCCACGCAGCTCTCGAGCAGGTTGTTGCCAAAGAACGTGAGCGCGATCGACACATCGGCGGCCTCTTGCTCGACCAGCTGTGATTGCGCACGTTCGATCAGTCGAGAGCTATCTCCCCGCCTGCTGCCGTGTGGCGAGGCAATCTCGTGTGCCACGATAGAGTGCCACGACGAGTGGCGCACGCCCGACTCGTACCTGGTCGCAGTAGTGGTACCACTGATCGAACGTGATGGCGTCAGTCGATTGCGGCGTCGTCACTTGCTCGATGGCGCACGTCGCGCACTCCTTGATGGCCTCCGAGGTGATGGTGGCCGAGACGTTCCTGACCGTGATGGCGAGCTCCGTCACCTTGTCGGACGAGGTGGTGGCGTTGAAGTAGCAGTAGTTGAGTGGCTTGACCATCTCCCACTTGGCGAGGCTGGCGGCGAGGTCGGCCTTGTTCTTGACCACGTCGGCGTGTACCGCGTCGGCAGCGAACAACGCCACCAACACGACCGCCAGCAGCAGTAACAATACGTGGTTGTTGCGGGAGTTCGACATTCCGTTCGAGTCTCGGAGAGAGTGTGAGAGAGGGAGCGAGAGTGTGAGAGGGATTTTGAGTGCGATTGATACTGTTGGTGGTGTGAGCAGACGAGAGGGAGAATGAGAATGAGAGAAATATCATCGCTTCTTCTTGTGGTGTGGGTGGTGCTGGAAGAATCGATCTCGAATGCTATGATTGATTGAGCATTGATGAGTTGGCACATTGTGATTTGATTGAGACATTACATTGAAGCGTGTATTAGCAAGATCAAGTGAATGCAAGTGGTGAGGTAGTATAGAGTTGCAACCAACAGAAGATATTACTGTTGTTGCAGATAGATAGTGTGTTTGATTGAGTGATGGATTGAGATAGATAGATTTAGATAATAGATGGATTGACGACATCATGCCATGAATGAATGAGCCAGAGTAGCAAGTCTCACTTCAATTCAATCTCAGTAGCCAAGAAGAGATTCTCGGGATTATCAAAGAACTCTTGCGGATAGGCCGTGACCAGCACCGGCTTCTCGAGCTCAAAGTCACTGGTTCGTGTCGGGTTGCGAGGGTCGTTGAATGCCGCGACGAAGGCGTCGAGCTCGTCGGCCGACGGCGACTCGTTACGCAGCGGGCCGTAGGTGGTGTCTCGCAGGCACGCAATGTACTTGGAGACGCGCTGCGGCGCCGAGCGCAGAAAGATCTCGAGCACGTTCTCCATGTCGGGGTTGGGCGGGAACTGCGAGAGGCAGATGGCCATCAGGTCCCAGCCGCGCATCTGGTTGGCGACGATCGGATGGCCGGTGATTTGCTTGATGATCTGGCAGTAGATCTCGGTGCGCAGCGGCGGGTTCTGCAGCGCGCAGTTGACGAGCTCCTGCGCGCACGTGGTCGGGAACGGGTACTTCTTGTCGTGCATGTAGCCCATGACGTTCTTGAAGCAGCGCTTCGCGTCCTTGAGCAGCAGCGGGTCCTCGATGGTCGTGAGCGACGTGTGGATCGGCACCTTGGAGAACTGCAGAAACGAGGCCGTGAGCTTCTTGCGGTCGGTCGTCAGCAGCTTCTGTGCCGCAAAGTCCTGCGGGTTGCGCAGCGAGCGCAGCTTCGCAAAGTCGAACATGCTCTCGAACTGGTTGAGACTCAGCACCTTGAGCCGAATCGCGAGGCGTATCTTGCGCTCGGGGTCGTTGATCTCGCGCGCCTTCTTGATCTCGAGCTTGAGAAAGTCCTCCTCGCCCAAGGCCAGCAGCGCGTTCAGGCGCTCGAGGTGCGCGGTCGAGAGCCGAATCTCGGCCGCGTCGCGCGACACCTGCTCCATGCGCTTGCGGTCGAGCACCCACAGCGCCTGCCGGCTCTCTTCGTTGAGTTGCGTCACGCGCTCTCGCAGTGCCCGCACGCGTGCCACGTATTCGTTCTCGTAGTACAGCGCCTCGGCCTGCGCCACCGACTCCTCGAGCAGCCGTTGCACCACGAGCTCCTCGGCCTGCTGCATCGCCACCAGCGCCTCCTTGACGGCGTCCAGCAGCTCGCGCGCCGACACCAACTCCACCGAGTGGTACTCGAGCGTCAAGGCGCCGCTCACCGCTCCCTCGAGCGCCTGCCAATCGACCGTCAGCACCTTGAGTCCGCCACGCAACTGAATCGTGTGGTACGACTTGAGGATGATGTAGACGCCGAGCGACGTGCGAGCGGCCAACGTGGCCGCCGGCTCGTACGCACTCACGAGCTCCTCGAACGACACCTCGTCGGCCACCGGTCCTCGTGGATGACGGCCGTCGTAGTAGCCATTGTGCTGCAGCGCTCGTTGCAAGCCGCCGAGCACCGTGATCTCGTGCAGCAGGAAGCGAGCGTCGCTCACCTGCTGCGTCTCGTACGCAAACTCGCCGGCCAGCGCCAGCGCGCGCTGCAGCAAGGCCGTGCTCGCGTCGAACAGGCCGTACAAGGCCTCGAAGCCCTCGGCCAATATCAGGTAGTCGTTGTACTGATCGGTGCAGAGCGCCTCGTCGAGTGCGGCGCGCGTCTCGCGAATGCGCTCCAGCATGGCTCGCGCCTGCACGATGGCATCGAGCTCGCGCATCTGCAATCGCTCGGCGGCCGCGAGATTCGTCTCGAACACGGCCTCCGACGCGTGCAGCGGCTGCTCGGTGTACGGCGTCGCCATGTCGGCCAGCGCCGCCTCGAGGTGCGTCAGCACGTCCTCGGCCGCCGCACGACCGGCCACCTCGTCGCGCGCCAGCTGCAGGTCGGGCGTGTTGGCGCCGACCGACATGGCGTGCTGGATCGCGTGCTCGACTCGCGCCCAATCGCCGTCGACCAGCGCACGGCGCAGCTCGGCGATCGCGCGAGCGTGCGCCAACGTGCGCTGCGCTTCGCTCGACGCCTTGACGCTCTTGGCCTCGAGCGCGCCCGAGTCGTGAGCGCGCTGCAGTGCCTCGTCGAGCGCCGTCAATTGTGTGTGCAGCTCGTAGACGATCGTGTCCTTGGCGACCGCGAGCACCTCGCCCGACTCGGCCACCGAGATCATGGCCTCGGTGGCGGCCGCGAGCGCCTCGTCGAGCACCAGACCGACCTCGGTTCGCTGGCCTTCGGGCACGTGGAACTTGAGCGCCACCAGCAGCTCGGCACGCAGGTGCAGCTCGACCAAGTGCGCCGCCGTCGTGCTCGTGACCGGCAGCGCGTTGGCGGCCTCGAGTGCCGCGAGCAGCAGCTCCTCGTCGCCACCGCCGTGCTCCACCACGGCCTCGGTGAGCTGGCGGCGCACGGCCACCAGCTGGTCTCGAGCCTCCGACGCACGCGCCACCAGCTCGCTCTGGAGCTCCTCGAGCCGCGTGCGCTGGTCGTCGCATCGTAGGCGGCTCTCGAGCGCCTCGCTCTCGAGCTTGCCGAGGTGCGCCACGATGAGCTTCTCGTCGAGCGCCGCCAGCGCCTCCTCGAGCGGCAGCAACACCTCGCGCCGATGGGTGCGGAGGCTCAGCTCGTCGGTCGCCCACGCGAGCTCGCTCGCGCGCTCGAACGACCACTCGGCGCGCGCGTACTCGTCTTCGAGAATCTCGGCCACCTCGGGCCACGGTGCGACGCCGTCGGTCGCCTGCCAGTCGGGCGCCTCGCTCAGTGCGTAGCGCAGGCGCACCAGGAGATTGGCGAGCGTCAGCGTCGCGGCGCCCTCGGCCGTGCGCATGCCAAAGGCGCTCGCGGTGCTGGCGACCGACTCGAGCGACGCGCCGTCAATGTACTCTTGCGCCTCGGGCGTGTACTGCACGCAGCCGCCAATCTCGATCGCCTCGAGCAACTCGGCCAGCACACGCTCCTCGCGTGCGATACGTGCCAGCTCTTGCCGGCCGTCTCGCACCTCACCACACTCGCCGATGCCGAGCTCGATCGCGCGCTCGATCGCCTCGTTGATGAGCTCCTTGTCGGCGGCCTCGACGCCGCTCACGAGCTGTGCGCGCGTCTCGCGACGAGCGATCGTGAGCTCGAGCTTGGCCTTGGCCTCGTGGTACAGCTCGAGCTGCTTGGGCGTGCCCGGGTACTCGACGATCGCGTCGCCCTGCGCCACGGCGCTCGCGAGCTGATCAAAGTACGCCTCGGGATCGCGTGGTAGCACGGCCGCCAGCAGCTGGCTCACGCGCTTGCGCTCACGCAGCTGTCGCAGCAGCTCCTTGCATTGCGTCACTTCCTTGATCTCGAACGGCAGAATGATGGCGATCGGGCCGATGATGTCGGCCGTGCGCGCGAGCGCCTGCTCCGTGAGCTCGAGATCGGTACGCGTCTTGAGTGCCTCGAGCAGAATCGGCAGAGCGCGCACCAGTCGCGCGTGGAACTTGCGCGCCAGACAGCCGCGAGCGAACGCCTGCACCTTGACGGCCACGCGCTCGAGCGCCAGGTTGCGCAGTAGCTCGAGCACGCGCTGCTCCGACGCACGGTACAGCACCTTCGATATGCCCATCTGCACCTGCGAAAAGTCCTGCTTCGTGATGCGCAGCAGCTCGCGGCACAGCGCCTCGTTGTCCTGCGCCGAGAGGCGCACCCAGCCGTGGTCCTTGAGCGAGAGGCACATGTAGCGACGCACAAACTCGCTGTGCGTGTATCGAAACGGAAAGCCCGACTGTCGAATGCGAATGGCCTCGAACACGCCGGCGTATCGCAGTTGCTCGAGCGACAGCACCGAGTTGAACTCGAGCGCACGCTTGTTGGGATTGGGCTTGATGCACCGCACATAGTGCGGCTCGGTCGCATTGAGCTTGTTCATCAGATCGTTGAGTTGGATACGGAACTGTCCGCCGAGGCTAATCTTCTTCTTACCGACCGCTGCCGGAGGTGGGAACAACGCTGCCAATCGCGCATTCTTCGAGTTGGCCATTGTCAATTGTAGATCATCATATAGTGTATCTCGATTCTATCAAATCAACGTAGCAAGTCAGTACGGTAGCAACGCAGTACGGTTGTGAGAGCGAGCGACATACCTTATCCAAGAAACCGGTCGAATCATATGTTACAGTGCCTGCGTAATGATTGATGATAAAGTCAAGATCGACCTTCATGACGCTCTTAAAGTACTCACTCTTGCCGTGTTGCTGTTTGATCTTTTGGCAATACGACAAGTCCGTTCCCTAGATTCATTCATTCATTCATTTGTGCCAACGTGAGCGAGTGACATCACGTATTGACGGTAGAACGCATGCCGTACCTTGGGGAACACAATCTCCTCATCGAGCAGCACCAACAAGCCTGCTGGTCGCTTCTCGATCAAGTCCAAGATCGGTTGGTTGTCGATGAACTCAATGTGCGTAAAGTTGATTTGCTCCTGTTGGTAGCACTGCTCCTCGAGCTTGAACGTGTAGTTGTTAAAGTGCTGCTGCAGCTTCTCGTTGGCAAAGTTGATGCACAGCTGCTCGAAGCTGTTCTTCTCAAAGATCTCGAAGCCAAAGATATCCAGCACACCAATGTAACTGTGGTGGCGACGTGTGTTGGTTGCTGAGGAGAGGCCATGTGGTACAGCGAGGCAGGCGAGCAAGCGTGCGACAATGTGTCATGCATACCTCTTGGAGAGTGACTCGGCTACGACGACCGATTGGTTGATGCGTTGCACGAGCCAATCGAAGCAGTTGCCGTAGATGGCCTTGGCAAGGGCATCGCAGGTGGCGCGAGCATCGGCGGGTTTGAAGGGAATCTTGGTGGGTGGCTGTCCAGGGATCACCATCGTACGCAGCAAGATCGCGTTCTCGAGCTCGACCGGATCGACCGCCAACAACTCGGCTGCTTGTAGCAACGGCGTCTTGTCATGGATGACCGAGCTCGTTTTGCTAGATGACGACAAGGTTGAGTAAGTCGTCGTCGTGGGTGGTGATGATGACGGTGGCGCGGACGTACTTGGGTGCGAGATCGAAGTGAATGTTGCCGAGATGCAACACTGCAGCCACCACCGAGAACAACCAGTCTTGCTCCTCTTGCTCGAAGCCCAGCGTCTCCATGGCCTTGCACACCTCGATGAACTCCTCTCGGTCATCCATGTCGTCGACCGAAATGCAGCCACTGCGATTGAGATAGTAGTATTGCTCGGGGTCGGGATACAAGCCAAAGCGCTCAGCCTTGCCATATCACGCGCACAGAGGCACACAGAGGCACACAGAGATTCCAAGCCAACACGTCAGCAAGTCAGTACGGCAAGCAAGGCAGTACTCCAGCGCAGCGAGTACCGTACCAAGTGGCCGGTGCACAGCTGATAGAAGATGTGGTAGTTGCGCTCGCCCGGAGTCTGCGTCACGACGCGCGACTTTTCGAGCAGGTAGTTCTCGGTCCGCGCGCCGACAATCTTGCCGAACTTGTCAAAGTGGATCTCCATGTACTTGCCGAAGCGCGACGAGTTGTTGTTGCGCAGCGTCTTGGCGTTACCGAACGCCTCGAGGATCGGATTGGCCTGCACGATCTTTTGCTCGACGTTGGATTCCGAGCCGGCGACCTCGGCGAAGAATGCGAGGCACTGCTTGGTAGCTTCGGTCTTGCCTGCTCCAGATTCGCCTGAGATCAAGATTGACTGGTTCTTCTTGTCGTACAACATAGCCTGCAGAGAATGTGAGTCAGTACGGTTGCCTTCGAAAACGAGCTAGCGAGGCAGCAAGCGAGGCAGGCAGCGAGGACCTTGTAGGCTGCGTCAGCGATGCCGAAGATATGTGGTGGCAGTCGCTTGTTGCCGCCCGAGTGGTAATACTTGTCGATCATGGTAGGCGTATACAAGGGCAATCTGAAGGCGTGCCAGGCAATCCGAGCAGCAATCGTTCATCGATGAGGAGCACCACGAGCACCACCATCAAAGTGAGCTGTCTATGTTAATAATACAGCGTAGCTCGCGCGACAACGCCAATCATATGCAGAGCAAGTTGGTCGACAGAGTGGGCGGCGGCGACAACGTGTAGTGCCAAGAGAGAGTGAGTGAGGCACGCTTGGCGCCTTGGTGCTGTCTGGCGGCGGCGCCGTGTGCTGCGCGCCATCAGCAGCGACCCGATGCGGCAGTTCAAACCAAAGCACCACCACTACTCCTGCTACTACTGCTGCTCTCACTCACTCACGCGAGGCCTCACCAAACCACTCCTACCCTGCTCACTCTCGCTATCTCTCTCAGATATGCACGAGATGGATGGATTGCCAGCAGGGTGGGGCGTAGTATGCGTGCCGCAGCAGCAACAGCAGCAGTATCGTTGATCGCGCCGTACCGCTGGAAGGGATTGATCGATACGAGGATGGTGCCGATGTTGGTGTAGATCTCGTTGAGCTTGTAGCGCTCCCGAAGGTTGTGCAGGATCAAGCCCTCGTTCATGTCGTCGACCAGCACGAGGTCCTCCTCGAGGTGGCGCAGCGACGACTTGAGCAGCGGCCAGCGCGGCACCTTGGGCGACACCGTGACGCGCTCGCCGCTGTCGAGCACGCACACGGCGACGCCGCTCGGCTCGACGCGCTCCTCACGAGCAGGAGCCCACGCCAGCACGGGATCCGGCACCCAGCGCCAGGTGCCAGCGTCGCTCTTGAGCTCGCGCGTCGACTTGAGCACGTCGGGCTTGTCCCAGCTCACGGCCTCGGTGCGTGTGTTGTGGTAGTACGGCACGCCGTCCATGGTGAAGCGCTCGGTCCAGCCATGATCGGCCATCCCGCGCTCGGTTCGCTGGTGTCACTTGGTGAGCCACGCGAGGTGCGGTTGAGGGAGGGCGAGCGAGGAGCAACGAGTGAGAGCAGCAGCAGCAGCGTGATGATGAAGATGATCGCGATATGAAGCAGCAGAGGGCGTAGCGACGCGGCTGGCGACAATATCGCGCCACCGATGGTCAAAAGCGATAATTCAATCGTCCAAAGCGATAATTCAATCGTCCAAAGCGAAAAATGCGTGCGTCATTCGTTTCGTTGCTCGTCGTCGTCAGCATCATCATCGTTCGTGTCGCGTTGTTGCTGTTGCTGATGATGGATGCCACCACGCCTCATTACCGCCTCTCGTCTCAAGTGAACCTCGATGGAAGCTGTGTACGTGGAGCGCCTCTGTCTCTATCATCGTGCACGCTTTAGCTGACGGCGCCGTGGATCAGATTCGTTCGCTGTGCGCGACGCGCGCCGGTACTCTGCTCGCTGGCTCGCGTGACTTTCTGATCCGCGAGCTTGTGCCGCTCAACGACGGAGCCGAGTATATCGTCAAGGTGCGAGCTCTCTCTACCTCTCAGATAGACAGGCTCTTGTCTCACTCGGGGCGTTTCTCTGCAGCGCACCATCGCCGCGCACGAGAACGACGTCGCGGCGCTGCTCGAGCTGCCGCCGTCGGACCTCCTGCCGAATGGCGGCTTCGCGAGTGCCGGCTACGACAACGCCGTGCATGTGTGGCACTCGCTCGATGACACTGCGATGGATTCCGACACGCCTGTACTCTCGCTCATCGGCCACGAACGACAGGTACGTGTGCGGGCGTGCTTGAGTGAGCGAGAGGCCACGTGCTGATGACCCGCTCGTGCTCGTGCGTGTGCGTTCTGCAAGGTCTGCTCGCTCGGCTACCGTCCGAGCACTGGCCAGATCATTTCGGGCTCGTGGGACTCGTACGTTCAATGGCGCGCCATCAATCTATCTCTTTCTCGCGCCGTGCGTGTCTCAAGCTCACTCGGAATGAACTGCACAGGACGGTGCGCGTGTGGCAGCACGGCGAGTGCGCGCAAGTGCTCGAGGGCCCCAAGGACAGCTCGGCGTGGGACGTTCTGCCACTGCCCAATGGTGACATCGTCGTTGGTTCGTTTGGTGCTTGCTGACTTACTCGCTGCCTGCGACCGAGCTGACTCGCATTCGTTCTGTAGCGTGCTCCGATCGCACGATCAAGATCTGGCGAGATGGCGCCGTCCACAAAGTGTATGCGCGATCACCGACACCACGATCACGATGATGAGACGTTGGCAGCCAACGTGGTGGCCGTGAGTCTGGCTGACTTTTGTGTGCGTGCTCAGCATCAACGGCCATCAGGATGTCGCTCGTGGATTGGCGGATGTGGCGCCGGTCGGCTTCTTGTCGTGCGCCAACGACGGCTTGATCTTCCTGTGGAGCTACACGGGCGAGTTGCTGCGCCAGTTCATCGGCCACACCGACTACATCTACCGCATTGCTCGCCTCTCGGAATCGACCTTTGTCTCGTGCGGAGAGGACGCCGCACTGCGCATTTGGTCATTGGGTGCGTGTGGCTTGGCGTCAATGTCGATGTCGCGTGCTCCACTCTCTGATACGAACGAGTGGCGTCAGACGGAGAGTGCTTGCAAGCGATCCCGCACCCGACCGCTCTCTGGAGCATCGGCATTCTCCCGAACGGTGTACGTCCGTGACAGGTTCAGTCTCGCCGCGTGCGCTCGCACGCTCTTGCTGAATCTGGCCATATGGTAACAGGACATTGCCACCGGAGGAATGGATGGCGTGCTGCGCATCTGGACGCAAGATCCAGCGCGCTTCGCATCTCGAGAGACTCTCATGGCCTTCGATGTCGATATGGTTCGCGCCGAGTACGTCTCCATCTCCATCGTTATCTCCATCTCCATCGTTAAGCTTGTCGTCGTATTCATCACGCCACCACGATAGGGAGGAAAGCCGCAAGATTGGCGATCTCGATGCGAGCAAGGTCAAGGGTCCCGAGGCACTCGCGTCGCCAGGCTCGCACGATGGCGAGATTCTCCTCGTGCGCCAGGCGACCAAGGTGCGCGCCTTCAAGTGGGACGCAGCGACTCGCGACTGGGAGCTCGTCGGCGACGTCACCGATGCCAAGAACAACGTCATCGATGGCGTCGAATATGACCAAGTGATCAACGTCACTCTTGACAATGGCAACAGGAGGCTCGGCTACATGAACGGAGGTGCGTACGCTTGCTGCACGCTCTCGTGCACCTCATCGATCGACGCTCATGCTGCACGACAGAGAACCCCTACATTGCGGCGCAGCGCTTTTTGCTCCAGAACGAGGACCTTCCGCGCGACTACGAGGACCAGATCGTCGACTTTATCATTCGCAACCTCGAACGACGCGAGTCACAGACGCTCACCATGGGCGGTGGTCTTGGTGGCCGCGCTGACCCCATCACCGGCAACTCCGGCTGGCACCCGAGCGCTGCCGCTCCGGCCGCTGCGCCTGCGCCCGCGATTCGTGCACCGACCACCGATCCTGTACGTGCGCAGCTGCTGGCAGTGGTATCTCGTGTGCCCACATGTGCGAGAGCTTACCCTCCGAGCCGTGCAGAGCAAGATCATTCCACTCGCACCGACGTACTCGTGCTTTCCGCAACAGACTGTGGTACTCTTTAGCACCACCAACTTTGAGAAGCTGCGCGCCGCGCTCAACAAGCTCCTCGATGAAGCGCCAAGACCGACCGACGACAACAGCCCCCTGGTGACGGCTGCCGAGCGCGAGGAGCTCAGTCGCATCTTGACCAAGGCCGAACAAAAGGCCGCCACCACACGCTTCACCGCTTCACAGGTACGTGGCGGAGTGGTGTGTATTGGGCTCGTGCGCCTCTGCCGCTCACCAACTGACGTTCCCGTAGTACGACCTCGTGCTGCGCTTGCTCGAGGCTCCGACTGCTGGCCGCGCTCCATTCTACGACATTCTGCGCAACGTGCTTCTGTTGGAACACTCGAGCTCCAACGTGCCGTTTGTCACGGCGTCGTTGAAGCTCGCCATCAAGAACATCGAGACCGCTGCGACACCCGTCGAGCGCATGCTGCTGACGTGGGCTGTCGCGAATGCCTTCCGTTGGCGCACCAACCATCCGCTGATCCTGGAGGCCAGCACTCTCGAATCGGTACGTCGCTCAGAAGGGCATCTGAGGGACAGTAGTAGCTACTGCTCACTTGCTTACTTGCACCTGGCCGTGACAGTTGCTCGATACGGTGGCCAACGTTTACGAGGACGCGCCGGACACGGTATTGCTGGGCCTCGTGACCATCTTGCTCAAGTACGACCGAATTGATCACTGGGTGAGTGTTTGGTTGTGACCGTGAGCCTCT
>Ga0097681_1003738_pt1 | contig 11741 bp, 12 predicted proteins | sample ThiBiot_750_plan_FD_72845 | JGI IMG/M metagenome (GOLD analysis project Ga0097681, IMG submission 72845) | Wastewater bioreactor microbial communities from Cape Town, South Africa - Thiocy_cont_750_plan - 1398105538144 (version 2) (version 2) ... | reverse complement strand
GCTGCTGCTCGCGTGTTGTTGGCGTGTCGTGTGCGTGTGTGCTCTCGGAGGCCTGCAGCGTGTTGGTAGTCACCGAGTGTAGTTGCGCGCGTGTGTGTTCTTCTTCTGTGTGTACGTGCGTGGGAAGATCGACAGACCGATCCCTCTCTCGAACGCATTCACACCAGTAGCTTGGATTGAGAGTCTCGCTTGCTTGCTTGGTTGGTTGCTCGCTCATTGGATCGCCACGTAAGACGCCACTGCGCTCACGTGTCGCCCAAGAGAAGTCTCCAAGTAAGCTTCAAAGACCTTGTGCATCTACGTGGATACATCCCTTATAAGCGAGGTCGACATCTCGTTCTCTCACCGCCTCTTCTTACCGCATCCTCCTCGTCACCAACAACATCATGGTACGCCGTACCGCAACCTCGATCGCCATCGAACTGGATTCATTCGACTGACTCGTATCGCTGCTGGTGCTCCTACACTTGCTTGAAACACTGATAGCCTCTTCGATTGGAGATCAAGGTACGGTCTTTGCGAGTGATGCGCACGATCAACCAACCATGCGCGTATCGTACTTACCAGCTCGATCACTCCATCGTCGCATGCCATGCTGCTCGTCGTTTGTACCTGCCCACTCTGAACCAATAGCGCAAGTTTAGCGCTCGTTCTGACCGCGTCAAGAGTGTCGATATTCACCCCAAAGAGCCATGGATCCTTGCAAGCTTGTACAACGGCAACGTGTACATTTGGAACTACAAGACTGAGGTTGGTTATCGCTGCTATCCTGCCATGCACCCATTCATCCATCCAACTGGTATCCGTATCGTCGCTTCGTGATCTACTCACTCGTCATATCAAACTTTCATTTGCTTGCATTGCATGAATTAGCAATTGGTCAAGTCGTTCGAGGTCACTGAGCTCCCTGGTACGATGAAATATCATTACGATGCACGATTGACTGTCTTGCTTACGCTACTCCTCTCTCTCTCTCTCTCTCTCTCTCTCTCTCTCTCAGTCCGTTGTTCCAAGTTCATCTCGCGAAAGCAATGGATTATCACGGCAGCTGATGACATGTACATTCGTGTCTACAACTACAACACGATGGAGAAGATCAAGACCTTCGAGGGCCATACGGATTACATCCGTAGCCTTGCCATCCACCCGACGCAGCCGTACGTGCTGTCGTCCTCGGACGACATGCTCATCAAGCTGTGGGACTGGAACAAGGGTTGGCAGTGTGTGCAAGTCTTTGAAGGCCACACTCACTATGCCATGATGGTGGTCTTCAACCCGAAGGACCCCAACACGTTTGCTTCGGCATCTCTCGATCGAACCATCAAGGTACGTTCGCATCGACACACTGGCTCGAATATCATCATGTCGTTTTGACGCGACGCGTACCTTGGCAATAGGTTTGGGGTCTTGGTTCACCCACTGCCCACTTTACTCTTGAGGGCCACGAGCGCGGCGTCAACTGCATCGAGTACTTTATCGGTGGTGATAAGCCGTACCTTGTTTCTGGCGCTGATGATCGGTTCGTCTCTCTCTCTCTCTCTCTCTCTCGCTCTCGTCTAATTGCTTCATACTAATACTTGTTATTTGTATGTAATCACTATCTACAGCACGGTCAAGGTTTGGGACTATCAAAACAAGACCTGCGTACAGACGCTCGAGGGTCACGTACACAATGTCTCCTCGGTGTGCTTCCATCCAACACTGCCGGTCATCATCTCGGGCAGTGAGGATAGCACGGTTCGCATCTGGAACGCAAACACCTACCGCCTCGAGAAGACCCTTAACTACAGCATGGACCGCGCTTGGGCCATCGCCTATCAAAAGGGCTCCAACAAGATTGCACTTGGCTATGATGAAGGAACTGTGTTGGTCAAGGTAGCGAGCGTAACATTGTCGTCGCCGTCGCCGTCATCGTTATGGTTATTTCACTTGATTTACCGTGTACTACTTGCTCTAGCTCGGAAGCGAGGAGCCTGCCGTGAGCATGGATCAAAGTGGCAAGATCATTTGGGCCAAGCATAGCGAGATCCAACAGGTCAACCTCAAGAACTTTGCTGGTACGCGTTGATGTGACTTGCGCAGCGAGATTCTTCTTCTCATTCTCATTCTCATTCTCACGTGCGCGTTGGCGCTTCACAGGCGAGGCGGCCGATGGCGAGCGTCTTGCGCTGCCGACCAAGGACCTTGGCACGTGCGAGGTCTTCCCTCAAATGCTCAAGCACAACTCCAACGGCCGCTTCGTGGTCGTGTGCGGCGAGGGCGAGTACATCATCTACACGGCACTCGCGTGGCGCAACAAGAGCTTCGGCACTGGCCTCGAGTTCGTGTGGGGCAACGACACGGGCGAGTACGCCGTGCGCGAGAGCACCTCCAAGGTCAAGATCTTCCAAGACTTTAAGGAGGCCAAGGCCATCCGACCCAACTTCTCGGCCGAAGGAATCCACGGTGGCCTGCTGCTCGCCGTGCGTTCGAACCAATTCGTAGTCTTCTACGATTGGGCCGAGGGCCGTATCGTTCGAAAGATCGATGTCACTCCCAAGGCCGTACGTCGATCGCTGCCGCATTCACTCCTCATCATCGTCATCATCATTCTCAAATTCATCATTTGCATACTGCAACAGATCTATTGGTCGGACAGTGGTGAGTTGGTGACCATTGCGTGTGAGACCTCGTTCTTCATTTTGCGCTACAACGCCCAAGCCGTCGCGCAGGCCTTTACGGGTGAGGTTGGCGAAGAGGGTGTCGAAGATGCCTTTGAGGTCTTGCATGAGTTTGGTGAGCGGTACGTAACAACAACAAATGGCCACGAGTGTCGTTTGCGCTGGTCGTCCATGTCATGCAAGTTTCACTCATCTCAGTCGCCTTACTCACCTCACTCGTGTTTGATCAACCACCATCAGAGTGCGCACTGGTCTTTGGATTGGCGATTGCTTTATTTATACCAGTGCCAGCAACCGACTCAACTATTGTGTTGGTGGAGAGTTGGTTACCATCTCTCACTTGGACCGGTATGTTCTCGCTCTCTCTCTCTCTCTCTCTCTCTCTCTCTCTCTCTATCTGTCTGCCTCTAGCATATCGTCTCACAGTATTGTCTTGTCTCCAGAACCATGTACTTGTTGGGTTATATTCTCAAGCAGTGTCGATTGTACTTGGTCGACAAATCGTTGAACCTCGTGAGCTACGCCCTCGAAGAGTCAGTGTTGGCTTACCAAACGGCCATCTTGCGAGGAGATACCGAAGGTGCCAGCAAGGTCTTGCCTCGTATCCCCAAGGAGCACCGCAACCGTATCGCACAGTTTTTGGAGGCTCAGGGTATGTGGAGGCGCTCTCGTCGCTCACGCACCAACTTGTCGGCTAACCAACGAACTCGGGTGTGCAGGCTACAAGGAACAAGCCATGGAGGTTGCCGTGGATCTCGACCTCAAGTTTGAGCTTGCGGTCCAGCTCGGCCGTCTGGAGGTCGCTCACGAGATCGTCAAGGAGTCGGACTCGGACACCAAATGGAAGCAGCTCAGCGATCTGGCCATCTCGTCGTGCCAGTTTAACTTGGCCGAGGAGTGCCTCTACAAGGCCGACGACCTGAGCGGCCTGCTGCTGTTCTACTCGGCTGTCGGAAGCGCCGGTGGCGTGCGCAAGTTGGCGATTCTCGCTGCCGAGCGTGGTCGCAACAACATTGCGTTCATCAGCCACTTGCTGCTCGGTGAGATTGACGAGTGCTTGCAACTCCTCGTGCGCACTGGTCGAGTCTCGGAGGCTGCCTTCTTGGCGCGCACCTACAAGCCAAGGTATGCACCCAACAAACCATATCGCAACAAACCCGAACACGATCAATCAATCAATCAATCAATCACTTTGAACCTTGCTTCTTACGTGAGCTATTTCGTAATTGTAGCCAAGTGTCCGAGATGGTCAAGCTCTGGCGAGCCGATCTCAGTGCCATCAACGAGAAGGCTGCCAACTCGCTCGCTGACCCAGCCGAGTATGACAACTTGTTCCCGGACTTTGAGCTGGTATGTGACCGAGCTAGGCGACAAGGAGTGCACTTGTGTGATTGTCTTACTTATTCTGCTGGTTCAACCCGTTCATCAGGCACTGAAAGCCGAGCAATTGTTCCAACGCAAGCGACGCCCTGCTACACAATTCCAAGCTGCTCAGCAAGAGATCAACGTCGATCTGATCGAAGCCGCCGCATCACATGCTGGAGGTGCATCGTTCGCTCCGGCTACCGAGACTGCCAGCGTACTGGCGGCTGTACCGCCTTCGCCGGTTGCGGCAGCCTCAACCTCACCGGTTGCAGCGGCGGCACCTACGTCACCAGTGGCCGTCGCTCCGTCGTCTCCGGCCCAAGTCGCTCCAGCCGCCACGGCACCGGCAGCTGATGCCGAGGCACCGGTTGTCGACGACTTTGATGAGGAGGCGCTGATGCGCGAGGTCGAGCAGAGTACGGTCGAGATTGGTGATGAGGAGGCGAGCGAATTGTTGAGCAAGAGTATCGACGAGCTGCTGGAGAAGGACGGCGAGTAGAGATACGCAGCTATCTTGCTCGAGCGATCGTTCCCTCCTTCTCTATCCTTCTCTCCCTCGCCACACACGCACGCCCAACAACGTCAAGTCATATCGGCTTGTTCGCTGCTGCTGCTCCCTCTCCCTCACACCCGCTGTCTTCTTCCTCGACGCACACGAGCCGTATCGCAAGCAACAACCTCACCCACCACGCCCACGCCCACCATCTCAAGTAATATGAATACATGGCCAGCGATTTTGATGCATCATTATTGATACTGGAAGATAGACAGATCAGAATCGATCTATCTCGATCTCTCACTCGATTGGCTTTCCCGCCATTTCAGCGACCGTTGCGTCTTCGCGCCAAAACCCGATCGTCACAGCGCGTACATCAAGTAACGCGCCATCGTCACTCGAGCACGTTGCTCGTTATTACTTTGCGTCTCCCATCTCCATCATCTCTCGCACACCTACGCGCGCCTTCTCTTGTTGTACTGGTTCGAACATGGATGGTGGTGACAACATCAACGTCGCGATCCGCGTTCGACCGTTGAACCGACGCGAGATCGAGAGCGACACGTTGATCGGTTGGGAGATCGAACAGCAATCGATCGTACAACTGCACCCGAGCGAAGACCGTCCTATGGGTCCGCCGTATCTCTTTGATCACGTGTTTGGACCTGATGTATGCACCAACCAGGTGTACGACGACGTCGCTCATCGCATCGTGTGCTCGGCCATGGATGGCATCAACGGCACGATCTTTGCGTATGGCCAGACGTCGAGTGGTAAGACACACACGATGCGTGGCAACCACATTGAGCCTGGCTTGATTCCGATGGCTGTACGCAACATCTTCAACGTCATCCAACAGACTCCCGAGCGAGAGTTCTTGCTTCGTGTGAGTTATATGGAGATCTACAACGAGGTCATCACCGATTTGTTGCAGCCTAATTCGACCAATCTCAAGGTATTTCCATCCTTACAAGTGATCGCGAGTTGAGATTGACTGAATGACTGCATGAACGATGCTTGCTGCCTGTTATTTCGAACCTTACTTACTCACTCACTTGCATCAATAGATTCATGAGGATATCGAACGAGGAGTGATTGTTGGTAAATTGAAGGAGGTAATGTATTGCATGATGTTGGTAGTAATGCGCTGCCATGATTCTGATAGTCGGAATGAACGAGTACAGGAGATCGTCATTTCGCCAGATCAAGTTCTTGAGTTGATGCAACAGGGCGAGGCTCATCGACATGTTGGTCGTACCAACATGAATGAGTTCTCGTCGCGATCGCACACCATCTTCCGTATGATCATCGAGAGTCGAGAGGTCGAGAGCGCCGAGTCAGCTGAGAAGAAGACCCAAGCTCGTCGAGCAAGCCGTGCTGGAGGTCGAATCGGTCTCGAAGGAGCTGTCAAGGTCTCGTTGTTGGTACGTCGATGATGCGAGCGCTTGGAAGTAGTCTGTGGCCACATTACTTATGATGATCCAATCTTGTCGCTGTGATTTAGAATCTCGTTGATCTTGCTGGTAGTGAGCGAGCCCAGAACACAGGAGCCGAAGGACTCCGATTGCGAGAGGGCTCTCATATCAACAAGAGCTTGCTCACATTGAGTTCGGTCATCTCGAAACTTGCTGATCCTTCTCAATCTCGGTACGCACGCTCGCTCGCGCGCTCTGCCTTTCATGAGCGAAAACGTCATGCGCTGACTGTGATGTTGTTTGCTTGGATAGTGGCCACATTCCTTTCCGTGACAGCAAGCTGACGCGTATCTTACAACCGGCACTTGGAGGCAATACCAAGACTGCCATCATTTGTACCGTGACGCCAGCAGCATCATTCAGCGACGAGACTCATTCGACACTCAAATTCGCATCTCGGTACGAGATCATATCGGAGTTCGAGTCATCGGGGTTCAGGTCATTGACTCATGGGGATTATCGATCAACAGTGCCAAGAAGATCCAGAACAAACCCAAGGTCAACGAGGTGATGGATGACCATGCGTTGTTGCGTCGCCAGATGAAGGAACTCGAGGATGCCAAGAAGCGTATGCTTGAGGACAAGGAGGCAATGATGCATCAGCTCGAGGAGCATGAAAAGTACGTGCGTGTACCATGAGGTCGTGCGAGCGAGTGAGCGACTCGTATATTGATGCCTTGTGTCACTGTCTTGTAGGTTGAAGGATCGACATGAGAACATCATTGCGCGATTGACCGAGTTCCTCGTGAGTGCAGCCAACGTCAAGACTCACGAATCAGCCTACAAGAAACAAGCCAAGGCCGCTCGTCGACGACATCGAGAGACTTGGTGTCCAGGTGAAGGCAAGCCACTGCCTGGCACGGCATCGAACGGCAACGGCGATGGTGGTAGTCGCGAAGCCGACGACGACGATGCCGAGAACCAACACGGCAACCAAGACAAGATGCTGGCGTTCGGGTCGTTCTCGTCGGGCGACATTGCAGCGCCGTTCCATCGAACATCGGCAGCACCATCGTCATCGTCGAATCGAAGCTTTGGCGCGTTGAGCTCGCGTAGTAGCTCACTAGCAGCTCTTGTTGATTCTCCCGAGCGTACGGATGCCACTGTAACGACAGCACACGAGTCGTTCGGATCGACGCTCGAGATTCCCCATAGCCACAACACGCTCTCGACGCAAGACTCGATCTCGTTGCTCGAGCGAAACAGCGAGCTCGAGGCCGAGGTTGCGAGCTTGCGAGCCGAGCTGGCACGAGCGGCCGAGGTGCAATCGGAGCTCGAGAGCGAGTGCAGCGAGGCACAACGTCTTGTACAAGAGACGCAACAAGAGTGCGAGGAGCTGAAGCACAAGCTCGACGACGCATCGGTGCAGATCGAGGACCTCCGAGAGACCGTGGGCATGCTCGAGCAGGAGAACGAGAGCTTGTCGCTCACGTCGCAATCAGCCATCGCAGCCTTGGAGGAACGCGAGGAGCAGTGCATTGCGCTCGAGAACAGCCTTCGTGCGTTGCGTGGTGGTCCGGCGCCAGTGGGCGTCGCTGCCAAGCGAGAGGCCAAGTCATCCTCACAGCAGTACGTACTCGGGCGAGAGAGTGTGAGTGCGTGGTCGACACCTGACTCATTCATTCATCGTGATATACACGATTGATTGACACAATAGACAACAATTAGTTAGCAAACAACGAGATGCTGCTGTCCGAGTACAACAACAACTTCAAGAGAAGATCGACAAGTTGCAAGCCAAGCTGACGGCCGTCATCAAGGAGCGCTCGCAAGACGTACAGACCAAGGCGACGATGGAGCGCGAGTTCAAGACCATGCAGCGTCAGCTCGAGGTTCTCGAGAAGGAGCGTAGCAAGACGGCACAGTCGGTCATCAAGCTCAAGGAGACGCTGGCGACGCTGAGCAAGACTCAAAAGACGCTCGAGATTGCCGAGAAGCGAGCCGAGGGCTTTGAACGTCGTTGTGGCGAGTTGGAGCTGCAGTGCGCGTCGTACCAGGAGCACATCAAGCAGTTCGAGCGCGAGTACGCGCAACTCGAGGCCAATTACCAGCAGGCACTCGAGCAATGCGAGCGACTCGAGGCCGACAAGGCACAGCTCGGCAACGAGGTGATGCAACGCGACGGCCAGCTGCACAGCGAGCGAGCCGAGGCGCAGAAGCGCACGCAAGAGTTCGAGCATCGTCTGGCGCAAGTGATGGCGGCCATGGAGGCACAAGCGGCCGACGCCGACTCGGTGGTGGCACAGCTCGAGGCCGAGCTCAATGCCACGCACCAAGAGCTCGCGACTCGCACGAGCGAGCTCGAAGAGTCGATGACGGCGGCGCTGGAGCTCGAGCAGCAGCTCAACAACGCCACCGAGGACTGGAACGTGGCGCGTACCGAGTTCGAGCAACGCATCGAGCAGCTCCAGGCCGAGCAGCGCGAGCAGCAGTCGCACGCACACGGCGTCGAGCAGACGCTCCGTGGCGAGATCGAGCAGCACGTGGCACAGATTGCGACGCTCAACGACTCGTGCTTTGCGCTCGAGGCCGAGAAGGCGCGCATGTTGACCGAGCTGACCGAGCTCAACTTCCAGATCGAAGAGGAGCGCGCCGAGTCGAAGAGCCGCGCTCTCGAGTGGGAGGCACAGCATGCGGCTCGTGGTGAGGCGCTCGCTCATGCCAGCAGCACCAACGAGCGACTCGAGCAGCAGGCGGCACAGCTGCGCGACGAGATTGCGCAGCTGCAGGCGGCGGCGCTCGCGGCTTCCAACGAGCATGCGCGCGCACTCGAAGCGCACAGCAACGCCGAGCGCGTGTGGCACTCGGAGCGCGAGCAACTCGAGGCGCTCTTGCAACGCATCGGCAACGAACGCGAGCAGCTCGGAGACACTGCGGCCTCGGTGCAGGTGGCCCTCGAGCGTACGCAGATTGCGCTCGAGACGGCGCGTGCCGAGTGGGAGATCCGCGAGGCCAAGTTCCGCGACGAGGAGCGCGAGCGTGCGGCCGAGGCGGCCGAGAAGGAGGCTGAGCAGCGGCTGCGTGAGCAGCACCTGCGCGAGCGCATCGACGAGGTGACCGAGGAGCTCAAGTTGCGCGAGGAGGACCTCGAGATGAAGGAGACCGAGTGGCTCGCGAGCGAACAGCGCTACAAGACGCAGCTCGACGACATGACGGCGCTGCACGAGCGACTCCAACAAGAGATGGCCGAGCGTCAGACCAAGGTGCGCGAGGGCGTGGCACGTATCGCCGAGCTCGAGCTCGCGATGGCGACCGCCACCGAGGAGTGGGCCGCCAAACGTCGCCAGTATCTCGAGCTCATGAAGGAGAAGAAGGCCTCGTGGCAGCGTCGCGAGGAGCAGCACCTCGAGAAGCACCGCGCACTCGCCAAGCAAGTGCAGCAGCTGCGCGTCGAATGGGCCAACCGCCAAGAGGAGCACCAGCGCTCGATCGACGAGCTACAGGCATCGTTGAGCGAACGAGAGGCACAGCACGCCGCCGTGCTCAAGTCGCACACCGATCTCAAGGCTCAAGTGCGTCGATGGTTGCCGGCACTGCAGCAATGCGGCTTGCTTCCGGCATCGGCGGCCGTCGCGCCATCGGCTGCCATCGAGACTCCTCGTTTGTTGCCAACCACACCGTCGATCGTTCTCGGTGATTGCTCAAACCAGCAGTAACGGTAGCCTCTGCTCAGAGTTGTGTTTGTAAGTATATCCAACCAATCAACCAATCAAGCAACCAATCATACAAGACAGAAACGATGAGAATGAATGAGAGAGATCGATCAATCGATAGATCGATTGCAGAGTTCATGGATAGATGGATAGATAAGCCAACACATGTATCCACGATGATCTCACTCACACTCACTCTCGACAATCTCAATACAATTACACATATGCACTTCCATCAACACACATGGCACAAATCACATCATCGACAACAACACAGCCGTTGTTGGATTCAGCGCTTCTTGTCTGCGAGGAGCTTGCGCACTTCGGCGCGCAGTTCCTCGAGCGCTCGCGACTGTTCGGCAGCGTACTCTTGGAAGCGACGCTCCGAGTCAGCCTTCTCTTGCTCGCGGCGAACACGCGCCTCCTCGAGCAAGCGTGTGCGTTCGTCCACGAGAGCCGCGACGGCTTGGTTGAGGCGAGTGATGGCTTCATCCATGCGAACGAGCGTTGGGTCGAGATGGCTCTTGCGCGCTCGCTTGGCTGATGGCGGTTGCAGTAGCAGCGAATCATAACCATTGATGAGCGACGCTGCAATGTCCGACGGTGCACCGGTCGATGTGGCGAGAGGCGATGCGGAGGCTCTTGTTGTTGATGATGATATCGGGCTTGTGTCAGTGGTTGTCGTCGTTGTTGTGGTGGTGTTTGTCGTCGTGGCAGCAGGCGAGGAGGGTAGGTCGGCTGAGAGTGAGCCGATGGCAGTTGGAGAGGCCTCGAGCTTGGCCATCAACGGCGATGGTGTGCCGATACTCTCCATGACAACAAGCTTGCGCTTGCGTCCGAGGACTGGCGTCAGTGGATCGTCGGACCGCTCGGAGCCTGAGTGGTGGTTCTCGAGCTCGAATTGATGCACGGCACTCTCGATCGATCGCACGCATTGCCTGACATACTCGACACACTTGCGATTGCTCGCGACCAAGGATTTCCACCGATCGACTTGTGGTGAGGCAGGAGGTGGTGGCAGTGACGCATCCGATGGCAGAGTGGCTTGCGAATCGGACGGCGGCGAGGACGGCGGCGTGGACGACGATGATGTGGCATCGTCTGCTGATGGCTTCTTGCTGCTGCCATTGATGGCAGACTTGCGCTTGGAGGAGGGAGTACTGGGTTGTGATGGTGTTCCCATGGAATCTTCTGACATCATTGTGGTCGAGGAAGAGCTCGGTGAGGTGTTCGAGGAGGCAGTAGTAGCAACAGATGGCGTCGTTGGCATCGAGAGTGCTTCGACGTCGGTCTCGTGCTCGTGGTCGTGCTCGTGCTGCTCGTCGTCATCGATGACGATATCGACCAACTCGAGTCCTCGTGCAGGAGTGGCCCATCGTAGTTGATTCTCGGCGAACTTTGACTGCTCACAAGAGAGCCGCGATCCCGAGAGCGAGCGAGAGATATCGAGCATTCAATCAAATGATGCTCTCCATTCGATGGCGACGACGGCGAGTGCCACGTACCATGAGCGATAGAACGCGACTCTTGATGGTCGATACTCGTGACCAACTGCATGCATTGGGCGAGGGATCGAGTTCATGCAGCTCTCGACGGAAGCGACTAAACACTCGCTCCCAGGTGTCGCACACTTGGCCGTATCGCACCGTGAAGGGATTGGCGAACAGCACCGATTCGAGCAGCACGGCGTCGACGACCGTGATGCGCTTCGATGAGAAGCGTCGATGGGACTTGGAGATTTGCATATGTATGCTGATGATGTTACTGGTGATGATGCTGTTACTGGTGATGTTACGGGTGATGCAGCTACAACGAGGCAACGAAGCAACAACGACGTTGATGCGATCGATGTTTGATGGCGTCATCGTCTTCATCGCCCGCAGCACGTCGCAACACGTACTCATCCATCAGCAAGTACCATCCATCATCATCAAGTACCTTCAATCATCATCAAGGATCACCAATCAGCAAGTACCTTCAATCATCATCAAGTACCACCAATCATCCAGTACCATCAATCATCAAGTACCATCAATCATCCAGTACCACCAATCATCCAGTACCTTCAATCATCATCCAGTACCATCAATCA
>Ga0097681_1003734_pt1 | contig 11750 bp, 11 predicted proteins | sample ThiBiot_750_plan_FD_72845 | JGI IMG/M metagenome (GOLD analysis project Ga0097681, IMG submission 72845) | Wastewater bioreactor microbial communities from Cape Town, South Africa - Thiocy_cont_750_plan - 1398105538144 (version 2) (version 2) ... | reverse complement strand
AACCATCTTTGGTGACTATAACACCAGAACCTATACCAGATTGTACCTCAGGAGGAAGTTGGTTACGCAGATCGCCAAAGAAATAGCGAAATACGGGATCCCTAGCCAGCGCATTCTGATCAGTTGGAATTTGCTTTGTTGAATGGATACTAACAACTGTTGGTGTCGCACGAGCAATCGCTTCTGCAAACGAACCAGGCGGTGTTTCATATTTGATAGGTTCATTGGCTTTTTGGAATTTCGGCATCGCATGGCTTGCACCCCAAAAACCTATTTTTGCGAGAATAATTGGTGAAATGGTTGCAATAGCAAAAAAGACGATAAAAATCTTTATTTGTTTTAAAAAAAAGGATTTCTTTAACATATTCTTCACCCTGTCGTTTAGAACGTCAACGCCTCTTTTTGGCTAATTTTATGTTAACAATTGCCTCAAAAAATGCTGATTTACCAAGGTAAGCTCCGCTTTTTTCGATAATTTTTAACATAAACATATCACAAATAGAATCGTTTTCTGCGATTTTCAAATCGAGCTGAATAGAAACAAAAGAATTTATTATGCCTTTAAGGGGCTAATGTGTGCAATGGCGGCCCCCGTGTGGTCAGGCTGTCCGACCAGTTTTAATCGCTTTAGATGCAAGATTTGCTCGAAGAATAACTTGAATGGGGGTATAATGCCGCCACTGCCAACCCTAAGGCATTGTTTATAGTTTGAGAAACAAGGGTGGATGAGAACATTGAAGAAGCTAAAACTCCATGGTTTTAATAATTTAACCAAGAATTTAAGTTTTAATATTTATGATATCTGTTATGCCAAAACTGCGCAGCAGAGAAAAGACTACATCGAGTACATTGATGAAGCCTATAATGCTAAGCGGCTAACTGAGATCCTGACAGAAGTGACGAATATTATAGGCGCTTATATCTTGAATGTGGCCCATCAAGATTATGATCCCCAAGGGGCAAGCGTAACAATGTTGATTGCTGAAGAGCCTGTTGAGAAGCCATGCGTTCAGACGGAATCTCCAGGACCGCTTCCTCAAAGCGTTGTTGCACATCTTGATAAAAGTCATATTGCAGTGCATACCTATCCTGAAAGTCATCCAGATAATGGTATTTGTACTTTTAGGGCTGATATCGACGTATCAACCTGTGGTGTGATTTCACCGCTCAAAGCACTGAATTTTCTCATTCATATGTTTGAATCTGATATCGTGACTGTGGATTATCGTGTGCGCGGTTTTACACGAGATATTAATGGTGAAAAGCTTTTCATTGATCATAGCATTCATTCTATTCAAAATTACTTCACCAAAGAATCGTCTGATGCTTATGAAATGATAGACGTCAATGTTTATCAAGAAAATATTTTTCATACCAAAATGTTATTAAAAGAATTTGATCTAGATAACTACTTGTTTGGTGTGAAAAAAGGTGATCTTTCAGAAAAAGAAGCTGCAACAATTCGTGGTCAGCTCAAACGTGAAATGTTGGAAATATTTTACGGTCGCAATTTGCCTCGTGAATCTAAAGAAGTTTGAAGCTCAAGAGGGTGAAGGCAGATATGTCTTCACCCGGTTTTGTCAAATGAAGTGACGATTCAAAGCAAGCAACAACGTCTACTTATCATCAACAAGACTTAATCCAGGTTTTTCATCGTCGTCTTTTTTATTGGTAGGCACTGGTGGGGATTTGGGATTATTTTTTTCTGGATGATCCGGATCTTCTAATTGTAGTTCTTCAGTATGTACTTCCGGAGCCGATTTGTTTGAAGCATTGATTTTCAATCTCAGGTTATTTCTTGAATCAGCATTGCGTAATGCCTCTTCTAGGGAAATTTTCCCCTCAAAATAAAGTTTTTCCAATGATTGATCGAAAGTTTGCATTCCTAAGTTAATAGACTTCTCCATGGTTTCTTTTATCTCATCAAACTCTCCTCGTCTGATTAACGAAAGAATAAGAGGGGTTCCCAGTAAGATTTCTACTGCAGCAACCCTTTTTCCATCTAACGTGGGAATAAGACGTTGTGAAACAATGGCTTTGATATTAAAAGAAAGATCTAATAAAAGTTGATTTCTTTTCTCTTCTGGAAAAAAATTGATAATGCGATCGAAGGCTTGGTTTGCATTGTTGGCATGCAATGTTGAAAGACAAAGATGTCCAGTTTCCGCAAAAGAAATAGCATGTTCCATGGTCTCTCGAGAGCGGATTTCGCCGATGAGGATAACATCAGGTGCTTGGCGCAATGTGTTTTTGAGTGCTTTCCTATAGCTGTGTGTATCCATCCCTACTTCGCGTTGATTGATAATAGATTTCTTGTGTGGATGAACAAACTCAATGGGATCTTCAATGGTAATGATATGGCCTGCACTATTTTCATTGCGATGATTAATTAATGCCGCTAAAGTTGTCGATTTACCCGAACCTGTTGCGCCGACAATTAAAATGAGTCCTCTTTTTTCCATAATAATGTCTGGCATAATGCTGGGTAATTTAAGAGAGGCTAATGTAGGAATTTCTGTTTGAATAAGGCGGATAACCATCGCTACATCGGCTCGCTGCATGAACACGCTCACACGAAACCGTCCCAGATCAGGATCCGCTAAGGCTAAACTCATCTCTAATTTTTTTTCAAATTCGGCAATTTTTTCTTTGTCCATTGTTTCATAAGCGAGCGCTTTAATTTCATCTCGAGTAAGCGGTATATCATTCAGCGGTAACATTTTCCCATAGGCTTTCACAGACGCAGGCGCCCCTGTGGTAAAAAACAGATCAGAAGCGTTATAATCTTTCATGATAGAAAGATATTTTTTTAGCTCCATTGTAGCCTCAAGAAAAAATGAAGGTATTGCTATAATTATTAGGCCGATTATATTAATTTGCTAACTTTTTATGGCAAAATCTGGTTTAAACGTCAGTCATAAGAGTTTTCTCAAAGCGTGATTTTTCGTACAAGACTATAGGGCCACCATAGTAAATCAGTATGGAGCGTAAATAAGCGTTTTGAGCGATGGTAGGAGAATAAGTATGGATTTTGGTGTTGTAGTACTCTTAATAGTTGTTTTAGCCATTTTTGTCATTTTGATGGCCGTAAAGCAAGTCCCTCAAGGATATGAATGGACAGTAGAGCGTTTTGGGCGGTATGTACAGACATTAAGTCCAGGCCTATCTCTCATTGTTCCTTTTATTGACAAAATCGGAACAAAATTAAATATGATGGAACAGGTGATAGATATCCCTTCTCAGGAAATTATCACCAAAGATAATGCAATGGTAAAAGTAGATGGGATCTGCTTTTTCCAAGTCGTTGATGCGCCTAAAGCAGCCTATGAAGTGAGCGAATTGGACAGAGCACTTCGAGCGCTGACGATGACAAATATTCGTACAGTGTTAGGGTCAATGGCCTTAGATGAGGCTTTATCTAATCGTGATCACATTAATACAAAATTACTGGCTGTGGTAGATGAGGCAACCACGCCTTGGGGCGTGAAGGTGACACGTGTTGAGATTAAGGATATTAGCCCCCCCAAAGATTTAGTCAATGCCATGGCTGCGCAAATGAAGGCTGAGCGAGAAAAACGAGCCAAGGTATTGGAAGCAGAGGGGCATCGAGCGGCTGCAATATTAAAAGCTGAAGGAGACAAGCAGGCGGTTGTGTTAAATGCTGAAGGTCGTAAAGAAGCTGCATTTCGTGACGCTGAAGCGCGTGAAAGAACAGCTGCTGCCGAAGCAAAAGCAACTGATGTGCTCTCAGAATCATTGGCAAAAGGGAATATCAATGCACTCAATTATTTTGTGGCACAACGCTATGTAGATGCCTTAGGGAAGATTGCAAGTGCTGAAAATCAAAAATTAATATTAATGCCATTAGAAGCTGCAGGCGTTATTGGTTCAGTGGCAGGTATTGCAGAGATTGCCAAACAAAGTTTTGGCATGAAAGCAAAGGAATAACATAATGGATATCCTATTCTCAAAACTGGTGTTTTGGCATTGGTTTGCACTTGCTGTGATACTGGGCATTTTGGATGTTGCCACTGGTGCAAATTTTTTATTCGTTTGGTGCGGAATTTCTGCCGCTATCGTCGGCATATTAATGCTAATTATTCCTAATATGCTATGGGAATACCAACTTCTCATCTTTGGCATTGGGGTTATGGCAAGTTTGGTTGTATGGCGCCGATATTTGAAAAACCAACCCCAAACAGATAATCCCAATTTAAACCGACGTGCACAGCAATATGTGAATAGGATCTTTACACTTGATGAACCTATTGTGAATGGCAGAGGCAAGGTAAAGGTGGACGATTCCACTTGGCGCGTGGAAGGTGAAGATCTGCCCGTAGGTACTAAAGTACGTGTTGTGAGTGTGGATGGTGTGGTGTTAAAAGTTGAGAAAGCCTAGCATGCATGCTTTTCCCATTTTTTTTTTATGCTCCCGCCTACGCTTTATAGCTTCGGCGTGGCTGGTATTAGGCCTTGCCGTAGCTTTAGCGAAGGCAGGTTGTTGACTGCATCTCCTGTGACAGTCATGTACTAAATGTATACTCCTGTCATAAAAACAAAATGGTTTGAGCATGTATAGTCTTCGCTCATGAGTTTTCGGGGGTTGTCTTCTCCATAGAGAGCTCGACGCTTACCCAAAAAATCATGAGTTGTGGCTGCATTTCTGTTTGTATTTGAAAAATAAATTAGTTTGAGTTCATATGGATATTGCATTTCACAGTCAGGATTTGCAGGAGTTGCTGGATAATTTTCTTCATACATTGCCCGGATCCATGCAAAAACCTTTGTTAAGACATTGGCAACAGTATTGTCTGGCCGCGGAACAAATTCAATACGCTATTCCTACGGATACAGCATTTCTTCATGCCTTTTGGAAGGTAATGGCGCTAAGCGATTATTGCGCGCAGGTTTTTTGTACAAATGTAGAATATCCTCATGAATTTTACCAGCAGGCCTTTAATCGTTCCTATTCCCATCAAGATTTTCGTATAGAGTGGAGCGCTTTTGCACAAGCTGTCACTGATGAAAGCAGTCTTATGCAGAATTTGCGTCGATTTCGCCATAAAGCTATTTCTCGTATTATTTGGCGTGAACTTCTTTCGCTTTGCACTTTTGCTCAACACTTGGAAGAATTGTCTGCGTTAGCAGATGTGTGTGTACAACTTACCGTGGATTATCTTTATCAGCAGTTAATTCAGGAATGGGGGATCCCTTGTAATGAAAAAAATGAGGGGCAACATTTTGTTGTTTTGGCTGTAGGTAAATTAGGCGCCAGCGAATTAAATTTATCTTCTGATATTGATTTAATTTTTACCTATCCAGAAGAGGGCATGACGCAACATCAGTCAGTGCGTAAAACCAATGATGCTTTCTTTACAAGAATAGGGCAGCAGCTAATTAAAGTTTTGACTGAGATCACGGCAGATGGTTTCGTTTATCGGGTCGATATGCGCCTTAGACCACACGGTAAAAGTGGCAAGTTAGTAATGAACTTTGATGCACTGGAAAATTACTACCAATATCATGGTCGTGAATGGGAAAGGTATGCACTGATTAAAGCTCGTCCTATTACGGGAACCGAAGAAGAGGGGAAACACTTACTTTCATTGTTACAACCCTTTGTTTATCGAAGATATTTAGATTATGGTGCTTTTGATGCTCTACGAGAAATGCGAGAGCTTGTTGCCAATGAGGTTAAGCGTCGTCGCATCAAAAAAGATCTGAAACAGGGACCAGGCGGGATCCGCCAAATTGAGTTTTTAGTGCAAGCATTTCAATTAATCAGAGGGGGGCAAAATCCACAATTTCAGCATCGTCAATTGATGATCATTTTGGCACGTTTAGCCAAATCAGGATATCTTGCTGAAAACGTTTGTAATGAATTAGAAAAGGCGTATCTCTTTTTGCGTCGGTGTGAGCATGTTATTCAGATGATGCATGATAGCCAGACACATCAATTACCTCGCGATCCGACTGATCGATCGCGGCTGTATTATGCTATGAATTATCAAAATTGGACAGCATTACAAAAAGAACTAAAAATACATACTGCGCGTGTCTTAAAACATTTTGATATGATATCCGCAACACCCAATTCATTTGTGAAAGAAGTAGAAGGCTCCTATGCTCTTGAACAGATTTTGGTATGGTCAAAACTCGAAGATGTTGAAACGCTTAAAACTTTAGAGAAAATTGGCTACAAACAAGCCGCAGAAGTGGAAGCGCAATTATTGCAATTTAAGAATGGCAGATTATGTCAAGGGCTTAAAAAACATGCCAGAGAGCGCCTAGATAAAATTATGCCGCTTCTCATTATTATGCTGGCAAAAAAGAAATCTCCACTCGTGCTTTTAACGCGAATGTTACGTTTGATGCAGGCAATAGGACGACGTTCCGCTTACTTAGCATTGTTGCTTGAAAGACCGCAAGCCTTGTCTTATTTAATCAATATTGTAGAAAAGAGCGAATGGATTTTAGAGCAACTTTGTTCCTATCCGGTTCTGTTAGATGAGCTCCTTAGTCCTCCTAGGCTACATGATATTACCGATAAAGCTTTTTTAGCGAATGAATTAGAACAACGTCTCAATTGGTTGCCAACCAATGATTTAGAAGCGCAAATGGATCATTTACGTCAGTTTAAATTAGCTTGCTTTATGCACTTGGCCACTTTCGAAATGCTAACTGAATTATCCATAGACATCCCACTTGTTTTAAATGATATAACAGAAATTATTTTGGCAAAAATTTACGATCTCAGCTTGAATTTTATGATAACCCATTATCATCTTCGTGAAAGTGTAGAAGAAATAAAACAAAAGATCCCTTTTGGCATTATTGCTTATGGGAAATTGGGTGCCAGAGAGTTGAATTATGCTTCTGATTTGGATTTAGTGTTTCTATATAATGCTACGGATACAGATCTTATTATAGGACAAGAGAAGAATCTTACCTCCGCAGAGTTTAGCTTAAGACTTGCTCAGAGAATAATTCATATGCTGAGCACACATACTTCTTGCGGTACTTTATACGAAGTCGATGTGCGTTTAAGGCCTGGCGGTAGTGCAGGCTTACTGGTAAGTCCTTTTGATGCTTTTTCACGCTACTTACATCAAAATGCATGGACTTTTGAGCATCAAGCTATTGTTAAGGCACGGATGGTCATTGGTCCTAAAATATTTGAAGAAATCTTTGAAAAATTGCGCGCAACAATCCTTTGTTTAGCACGAGATGATGCAAGCTTACGTCATGACATAGTCACCATGCGTGATAAGTTACATGAGCACCATTTTGAGAGGAAAGATCAGCTTAAAATCACTAAAGGAGGATTGTCTGATATCGATTTTATAGTACAGTATCATGTTTTGCGCTTTGCAAGGATGTATCCATCGCTTTTATTAGAACGTAGTACATTGAAAATCATTCAGCAATTAATGCAAGATCAATTAATCGAATACGAAGATGGAGAATTACTCGTATCCGCCTATTCGTACTATCAATTCTTAGTGAGACGAAAGATTTTACAGCCAGAATTTGAATTAAATAGTTCGACTCACTTAATGCACTATTTGCAGTCAGTTTGTCTTATTTGGGATAAATTTTTTCAAAACGTCTGATATAAAAATATTTTTTCCATTGGCCTTTCCTTAACACAAATTTTCTGAGGTAACCTTAACATTTTTTGCGGTAGAGATAAATTATATTCGTAAGAAAACTAACAATGGTTATTTTTTAATAGATTGGGTATACTCTAGACTCGAAAGAAAAGCGAAGGAAGATTGACCGTGACAATGGCAGATAAAGAAGGCTTTATTTGGATGGATGGACAGTGGCTGAAATGGAAAGATGCCAATATCCATGTTTTAACTCACTCTCTTCATTATGGCATGGGAATTTATGAAGGATTGCGCGCCTATGCTACATTAAATGGCCCGGCGATTTTTCGTTTAGACGATCACACCGCGCGTTTCTTTCGCTCTGCTCATATTTTGAAAATGCAGATTCCCTTTGATAAAGAAACCTTGAATCAAGCTCAAAAGGAAGTGATTATCAAAAATGGCTTAAAGGCATGCTACATTCGTCCCATTTGTTTTTATGGTAGTGAGGGGATGGGGTTAAGAGCTGATAATTTGAAAGCACATGTCGCTATTGCAGCTTGGGAGTGGGGCGCCTACATGGGAGAAGAGAATTTAAAGCGTGGGATTAAAGTGCGAACCTCTTCTTATACACGCCATCATGTCAACATTATGATGACTAAGGCGAAAGCGACAGGCAATTATGTTAACTCGATGTTGGCCTTACAAGAGGCTCTTTCCAGTGGTGCAGATGAGGCATTGTTGCTAGATCCCGAAGGATATGTTGCCGAAGGAAGTGGTGAAAATTTCTTTTTGATCCGCAATGGCGTGTTGCATACCCCACAATTAACTTCCTGTTTAGAAGGGATCACTCGCGACACCATCATCACGCTGGCTAGAGAGTTGGGTATGACGGTGACTGAACGATCTATTACTCGAGATGAAGTTTATGTCGCTGATGAATGCTTCTTCACTGGGACTGCTGCTGAAGTGACCCCTATTCGCGAAGTTGATAGCCGCATTATTGGAAATGGTGGCCGAGGCCCGATTACCGAGAAATTGCAAACCCTCTTTTTTGATCATGTTTATGGTAGAGCGCATGATCATCAAGAATGGTTAACTTACGTCGCCTGATCTTGAATGAAGGCGGTCTTCTTATTTCTGTTGACCGCCTATTTCTTTCTCAGCAAACTTTCTAAAATAGCCTTGATGCCTCTTTAAAGGGTGGGAACACACTAAAGGGGAGTGTTACAATGGCGGCTTTAATGTAATGGGACATTAGGGCATGACAGCAAACAACGAAGGCATTCCTGCCAGCACAGAAAAACAATACGAAGTCACTTACCAAGATTTACCATTATCTTGTCCTATGCCCAAAATGACTTTATGGAACTCCCATCCTCGCGTGTATTTACCAATTGAAGAAACGGGTTTTGCTAAATGTCCTTACTGTGGTTCGTCTTTTACGTTGAAAGATTTTCATAAAGAGACCCATATATAACAGGATTTTGATTTTGCTAGCTTTTCCTGCTCTTTTTGAGATGAACGAGGTTAATGTTGTCAGATAAAACGCTCATTGTTGGACCCTCTTGGGTAGGGGATATGGTAATGGCGCAGGCCTTATTTAAGGCTATAAAAGCGCGCTACCCTAATACTATGATAGAGGTATTAGCTCCAGAGTGGAGTCGACCTTAACTGAGCGAATGCCCGAAGTTTCAGCGAGCATTGCGATGCCATTAAAGCATGGCGAGATGAAATTAAAAACTCGTTACAAGTTAGGTAAGGAACTATCGTCGACACAATACCGGCGATGTTATGTTTTGCCAAACTCATTTAAATCTGCCCTTATTCCTTTTTGGGCCAAAGTGCCTCAACGAATAGGTTGGAGAGGAGAATGGCGATATGGATTATTAAATGATGTCCATGTTTTGGATAAGCAAAAGATGCCATTGATGGTCCAGCGTTATGTTGCCTTGGCTTATGATAAAAGCCAACCATTACCTCAAAAGTTGCCTAGACCAGCTCTCGTTGTGCGACAAGAAGAAGTGAATGCAGCACTTTTGCGTTATCAGTTATCTTCAGAACGTCCCATTATGGTGTTATGTCCTGGAGCAGAATTTGGACCCTCTAAGCGTTGGCCGGAGAGTCATTATGCAACGCTTGCTAATCATTATTTAGCACAAGGATGGCAAATTTGGATCTTAGGTTCAGCAAAAGATGCTGAGGTGGCAGGTGCTATCCAAGCGCAAACACAAGGACAATGCGTGGATTTAACGGGTCGTACGGCTTTGGGTGAAGCGATTGATCTGATGTCTTTGGCAAAGATAGTCGTCACTAATGATTCAGGATTGATGCACATAGCGGCTGCATTAAATATACCGCTTGTGGCAGTTTATGGTTCAACGGATCCTGGTTTTACGCCTCCCTTGAATGAAAATGTTGCGATTGTGAAAGAAAAAATAGCTTGTAGTCCTTGCTTTGAGCGGCTCTGTCCTTTAGGACATCATGAATGTATGCAGAAATTACCTGCAACAAAAGTTATTCAAGCAGTTGATATGTTGGTTAGTGTATGAAGCGTGTGTTACTTATTAAGATGTCCTCAATGGGAGATGTTATTCATACGCTTCCAGCGTTGACGGATGCACAACGTGTGTTTCCTGATATTCAATTTGATTGGGTGGTAGAGCCTGGTTTTGCTGAAATTCCACATTGGCATCCGGCAGTCAAAAATGTGCTACAGGCGAGTATCAGACGTTGGCGAAAAGATCCTTGGCAATCTTTCAAGCAAGGGGAATGGCAGACATTTCTTCGAAAGTTACGCTACACCACTTACGATGCCGTGATTGATGCGCAAGGATTAGTAAAAAGTGCATTAGTAACGAGATTTGCGAAGGGACCCACATACGGACTAGGTTATAAAAGTACCCGTGGAAAGCTTGTTAGTATTGCGTATCAGCATCCTTTTGATGTAGCACAAGATCAACATGCCGTTGAAAAAACGCGGCAATTATTTTCTCAAGTATTTCATTATCCGCATCCTAAAACAGCGCCAGATTATGGGATTGATAAGAAAAGACTCGCTGATATTTCTTATGGGGAAAATACGGTTATTTTTTTACATGGAACAACTTGGGTAACCAAGCATTGGCCGCAGCAGTATTGGCAAGAATTAGCTTATTTAGTGGTGCAACAAGGTTTACGTGTTTTGCTGCCTTGGGGAAATGATAAGGAATTGCAAAGAGCACAAAGTATACGGACATTTTGTCAGCAAAGAGGCGGATCAAACTTACCTGAAGTGTTACCAAAATTAACACTGGGAGAAATCACCAGCTTGCTGAGTAAGGCTAAAGGGATTGTTGGGGTTGATACAGGTTTTTCTCATATTGCAGCTGCAATGGCTGTACCAACAATTTCCTTATATGGACCAACAGATCCTGCGTTAATAGGAGCGTATGGTCCTAACCAACAACATTTAAAAGTGAATGCGCCTTGTGCCCCTTGCTTTGGGCGTGAATGTAAATTAGGAACCGATTTCGCAACCATACCGCCGTGTTTTGAAACGCTGCCGGCGGAAAAGGTATATCACGCCTTGATGAAGATAATACCGAAATCACATCAAATTAATTTTTTTGAACCTGCAGAAAAAGAGCAAAATGGCAGTGATACATAAATTTAATCATTTCGCTTTGGGGTGGGACAAGATAGGACAAGTAGCTGCAATCAGTTTAGCTTTTGTTATTCCTATCTCTACTGCGCTGACATCAATATTTGCAGGTCTGGTTCTGCTTTCATGGCTATTGGGACCTAACCAAACAGAGAAAAGGCGTATTTTGTGCCATCACCCCTTGGTTGGTTGGCTCTATCCTTTGGTGATATTGACGTTACTGGGGATCTTTTATTCGTCAGGCGATCCACAAAATATACGTCATAGCGTTGGGGATGGTTTGCGTTTATGTTTCATTCCTATTTTTATCTATTGCTATCAGTCCAAAGTAGTTTCTAAGGCAGCGCTTTGGGCTTTCGCTAGCGCAATGATCCTGACTCTAATATTGGCTTTCTTAAAAGTATATGCGGGACTACCTATAGGTTTGAAATATACTACCGGTGCCGTTTTTAAAAGCCATATTAAAACAAGCTATTTTATGGCGATAGCTGCTTTCTTTTTAGCATTTCAGCTTC
>Ga0097681_1003731_pt1 | contig 11756 bp, 14 predicted proteins | sample ThiBiot_750_plan_FD_72845 | JGI IMG/M metagenome (GOLD analysis project Ga0097681, IMG submission 72845) | Wastewater bioreactor microbial communities from Cape Town, South Africa - Thiocy_cont_750_plan - 1398105538144 (version 2) (version 2) ... | reverse complement strand
ATCGGCATTCCGATCAAGAAGAAGATTGATGCATTGATGATGACCATTCCACGATGCATCATGAAGAGGTGTGCCTCCATCCTTGTCGCGAGCATTGATATCGGCATTTCGATCAAGAAGGAGATTGATGCATTGATGATGGCCTCTCGATGTTGCATCATGAAGAGGTGTGTTGTTGTTGTTGTTTTCACGAGCATTGATGTCGGCATTTCGATCAAGAAGGAGATCGATGCATTGATGATGGCCTCTCGATGATGCAAGATGAAGAGGTGTGTTGTTTTGTCTATTTAGAGCATTGGTGTCGGCATTTCGATCAAGAAGGAGATTGATGCATTGATGATGGCCTCTCAATGTTGCATGATGAAGAGGTGTGTTGTTGTTATCTAGAGCATTGATATCGGCATTTCGATCAAGAAGGAGCTCGATGCATTGATGATGGCCATTCCACGATGCATCATGAAGAGGTGTGTTGTTGTTGTTGTCGAGAGCATTGAGATCGGCATTCCGATCAAGAAGAAGATTGATGCATTGATGATGACCATTCCACGATGCATCATGAAGAGGTGTACCTCCATCCTTGTCGCGAGCATTGATGTCGGCATTTCGATCAAGAAGAAGATTGATGCATTGATGATGACCATTCCACGATGCATCATGAAGAGGTGTGTTTTTGTTGTTATCGCGAGCATTGATGTCGGCATTTCGATCAAGAAGGAGATCGATGCATTGATGACGGCCATTCCATGATGCAAGATGAAGAGGTGTGTTGTTTTGTCTATTGAGAGCATTGATGTCGGCATGTCGATCAAGAAGGAGATTGATGCATTGATGATGGCCATTCGACGATGCATCATGAAGAGGCGTGTTGTTGTTGTTATCGCGAGCATTGATGTCGGCATTTCGATCAAGAAGGAGATTGATGCATTGATGATGGCCATTCCATGATGCATCATGAAGAGGTGTGTTGTTTTGTCTATTGAGAGCATTGATGTCGGCATTTCGATCAAGAAGGAGATTGATGCATTGATGATGGCCAATCCACGATGCAAGACGAAGAGGAGTATTGTTTTTGTTGTTATCGCGAGCATTGATGTCGGCATTTCGATCGAAAAGTGATTGGATCTCGGAGATCGAACCCTTGCGTGCTGCCGCAATGAGTGCCTCATCGAGCAATGTTGTCGGTGCTTTCGTCGGTGTTGTGCTTGTATCCATGATATTGTTATTGAGTGAGTTTGAGAGTCAAGGAGCTTCTCGACACTGCAGTGCTGGTGCGAGAGCGGTCTCAGGTACTTGCGGGGTTTCTGGCCTGGTAAACGCCGGTGGTGCGGCGGAGGGTGTGGTTCGTGTGCTGTGTTGCGGTTAGTGAAGGTAGTGTGCTGCGCGCTTAGTGCGTGCGTAGTGTGCTTAGTGTGTGTGCTTGGTGCTTGGTGTGCGCGCACGTAGTCGGCGAGTGGTGGATGTAGGGTTGGACTGGAGGAGGAGCGTGCGGGAGAGGGAGCCAACACAATGGCGGCAGCGCGCCGCATGCCTCGGGGTACCTTGCTCGCTGACCTCCAGCGGGCTAATCGTGCCACGATTGGAGCGATGGACTATTAATCTTGGGGACCCAAACCCAAACAACGGAGAGGATGCATCTGGTATTGAGAAGGCGTGGACAATAGACAGTGACTACTGATGCGTGTGCGCAGAATTGTTGCGATGGCAGAATCGGAGTGAGCGGCTGAGGTGAGCAAGGAATGGTACTCGTGAGCAGAGCGGAGGAAGAGGTAGCGCGGTCTTTCGAGCGTCAGACTAGCAAGAGACGAATCGTGAGCACAAGGCAAGCTGACACCCATCGGCCACGCACGCCGTGTAGGCAAAGACGCTGGCCGCGACTGCCAGGATCGCGAGCGAGATGGCTGCCGTTCGGAGGGTGTCGGCCTTGTTGATGCGCTTGATCAGCTCTTTGCACGTGATAGTACACATCTTCAGGTCTTCGCGTTGTAGCTGTAGCTTCAGCGGCTCTTTCTGCAGTAGCGGATGAGAATGGGATGAGACAATAGGCTTGTGTAGAAAGTGTGCAGGAGTCGAAAGGGAGGTGAGGGTGGTACGTACGGAGTTCTTTGGCAAGCGGATCTTGTACTTGCCTGCAGCCAGCTGCTTGTTGATGGAGATCACAGATTGCGCCAACTGTAATACCGTTGATTTTGGCAACTAGATTCGAGCGATAGACCAATGTTCGGATTGATTTGCAAGCGAGTACGAGAGAATGAACGTGTGAGTGATAGAGAGTGTAACAAAGTGCACGCGTGCGCACACGATGGAGTAGAGGTGTAACGAGTACCTGCGAGCTCAAAGAATCCCAATCCAAACAGATATACAGCAAAAGGTTGTTTGATTGCGCAACAAAATGGACATATCGTTCTTCCCAGATCTTGAAACACTCATTATCAAGGGCCAACGACGAGACCAGCAATACAAGGAGCTGAGTGGTTTCTCGATCGATCAGTACAATACAACAATCTCTCTCTCTCTCTCTCTCACACACAGAGTATCGCTTGATATATGGGCAGAATGCGTACGGGATCACGTAATTCGGTGATGCTTGTAGCCGCATGACTGAGCAGCAGAGCAAAGTAATGCGTAGGATTGAGATTGACAGTCAGCTCCAGCAGACCCTCATATGTCTCGATGCATTCGTCGGACCTTTGAGATGGTTAGTAGGTGAGGATTCGCGAGAGAGAGAGAGAGAGAGAGAGAGAGAGAGAGAGATGGTTAACGACATACTCATGCTCCGACAAGAAGGTAGCCGAGTAGGAGAGATAAAGCATTCGCTCCAAGGCGGTTCGAGAGAGGGCCTTATCGAGCTTCAACTTTTGTAGAGCCTCGGCACTGTGCGAAGATCGATGAGAACCGACGAAGGGCGAGTAGAGTCTGTACGCCATCTCTCGTACCTTCTCGCAAAGAGCGTGATAAAGTACTTGAAAACGAGCGAGCGATGCGAGGCCGTCGTTCGGCTGTAACACGCGAGTGGAAGGAGGTACTGATACCACACTGGTACGCATGCCCGCAAGGTCGTTGTCAGCATCGAACAGCAGCAGCATTAGCAGCGAGGGGGCTGCAATCGCGATCCACATACTGTAGAGTGCACTCTTGATGTCACAAAAGATGAATTGCCCAAAGATCCACACCCACACCGGAAGATCGACCGATTGGATTCCATTCTATTGAATTATTGTACAGAAGCGAAGGCACGCAGTAGTGTTAGTGGATTGATCGTATGGATCGTTGGTGTGCAGGTGAGTGGAGAACGCGAGAGAGAGAGAGAGAGACAAGTCGTACGACTTCGGTAATGGCCAATCCAGGTTGCAGGTCCAATGGCACTTGCAAGTACGGCTCCATTCTCTCATGGAACTGAGCAACGTTGCGCTGTAGTGTGATGGTCTTGGGATCGGCTCGAACGAGGACTTGCAACAATGCACGCAGGCCATTTCCATTGGTCGGTCGTGGCAGAGGTTTTGCTGCAGTGCGGGAGAGGCGTGTGAGCGAGTGATCGTAGTGAGGCTCATTGGGATCGGATAGTGGGGGAGATCACGGGAGAGTGCAGTACTTGGACCAGCAGCGGTAAGCTGCGAGATGAGGAACCAATAGAACTCGACGAGCTCCTCCTTGGGGAGCTGGTTGAGCCATTGCGTCACGCAAGCTCGGACTTCCTTGGTCAGATACTTGTTGGGGATCGCTGTCATAGGGTATGATGGTCAGTCAGTGAGTGAGTGAGTCATTCAGTCAGTCGGATGTCACAGCCAGCAAATGGCAGCGACGTACTGAGAATGGAGGTGAATGGCTCCTTGTCGACACGCGCCTCGAGTGCCGTCGCCGGATTGAACTCTTCAACATCGCCGTACGTTTTCTGTCATACAACACCATCGACAATCAGCGGCGAGATGAAGGCGCAAGAGGGAGATGGTATGAGCGAGGTCTTTGTGATCGAGTCGACACGCGCGAGGAGCATGAGCAAGTACCTCAAAGAACTCGGCAAGCGACTTGAGTTGAACATCGTAGTTGGAGGGATAGCGCTCGGAGATACCACTCAGCACGGTTTTGATTTGATCGACAGTCAATGGCAGCTATCGGTGAGGGAGGAGAACGCGAGAGCAAGGGCGAGAGAGAGACACACACAGAGAGAGATGCGTGCGTGGTGTGGCACATTGATAAGTACGAGCGAGACTACCGACAAGTAGCATCTCATGAGATCGATCGAACGATTGATGGAGCATACGAGAGAGAAGGGTTCAGGAGCTCGTGGACGAGGCTTGGCGGCGGCTCGAGCGGCCGAGGCGGCCTTCTTCTTGGCGGCGGCGGCAGCAGCGGCGTTGGCGGCGGCTCGAGCAGCACGCGCAGCAGCCTTGGCGCTCGGTGGCTTCTTCTGCTCCTCGAACACGTAGAACATGTTCTCCGAGGTGCGGATGGCACTCTGAGGAGCAACACGAGAGGCGCTGGCGCTCGAAGAGCTCGAGGCATTGGCAGCGAGCGGTGGATGGCTGCGCTGCAGCTCGAGGCGCGCCTCCTCGCGCTCCTTACGCTTCTGCTGCAGCTTCTGCAGCCGCTTTTGCTTCGTATTGACCTCGACCCACGGTTCGGAACTCATGGTGTTGCCAATCGACGCCAAGATACTGCACGAAAGAACGAAGCGTGTCCACAGGAGGGAGAGCGCGCACACACAGAGCGTGCGTAGCGATGCGTGTGTGTGTGTGTGTTGGAGAGGGAGGAAGGAGAGAGGAACTGAGGATGAAAAAGCGTCGCCGCCGATTGTCGTGTGCGCTCTATCGCGCTTTCGCGTTATTGCGGAAGCGATGTTCCGTCTTGCGGACCGCACCGTGCGACTACCACACTCCCTCATAACCCCACTCCTCCTCTCTCACACACTCGCATCTCCCTCCCTCTCTCTCGTGTACCACATCCATCGAACAGCAAGCAAACCCACTCACACCAACCAATCATTTGAGTCTTATAGAGGATAACGACGACGACGATGATGTCTCAGTGGTTACGACGGTGTCGTTCATCAACCTGGGCATCGTGTTTGGCGGTGGTACGTCGTAGTACTCTCTGTTCTTCATCAGCTCCTCCAACACCACCGCCGCCGCCGACCTCAGTAGCATCTCCTGCAGTCGCAGCCTTACACGCTCGAGCGATATCTCGGCAATCGCTACTGCCGGTGTATCATCGACGATTCCTCACAACGACACGAGCTAAGGGCTCCAAGCGCACTACCTCTTCCCGCGACACTACCTCCACTACCTCCACTACCTCCACTACCTCCACTACCTCCACTACCTCCAGCACCACTAGTGCAGCAACAATCACTCGACATGTTGTCGATGGCAAAGCGGTATCTGGTGAGATTCTCTCCCGTGTGCAGGATGCCCTCCACGAGCACCGTGAGCACGCTCGTGTGATGCACGGTTGCGAGCTCGAACGCGCCGGTCTCGTGGTGGTGATGGTCGACGCCAACCAAGAATCACGCAGCTACGTGCGCCTCAAGCAACAAGCGTGCTTCCGTGTCGGGTTGCTGTCGCACTGTATCGACTTTCGAATCGTTCCAAGTACCACGACCGGTGCCAACTCGAATGTTGCGTCCAATACGGATCGGAGTGCTGTTTCGACGTGGTTCAGCAGGAGCGGCAGCGGCAGCGGCAGTGACAGCGGCAGCGGCAGCGACAGCGACCAAGCACAAGATACAACCGCGAAATCGCGGAACGAAGAGCAAGGAGTCGAGTACTGCATGTCGAATCAAGTGGTGGAAGTGACGGAGCAAGAGGCGCAACGAGCGGTGCTCGAGACGATTGAGCGGCTGAATAGCAACCGACGCGTACACGGCATTCTGACGCAACTGCCGCTCCCGTCGTGCATCGATACGGATCTCGTACTGAGCCGCGTGTCGATCGCCAAGGACGTGGACGGCTTGCACCCGTACCACATTGGCAAGCAACTCGGACTCGAGCGCAAGTCGCGCGAGCTGGCGCAGTACTACCAGTGGAACACGAGCATCGGCAGCGCAGGCGGCGACGGGACGCTGTTTCTGACGGGAGCCGCGCGAGCGGTGCTGTATCTGTTACAGCACTATGGCGTCGACACGCGCAAGGGCGTGCTGGTGGTCGGACGCGGCAAGACGGCCGGCATGCCGATTCTGGTGGCGCTGCTGGCGCTCGCCAACATCAAGAAGCTCAGCAGCGTCAACTTTCTCGACTCGCCGCGAGCCATACACGACGCCATTCGGCGCGCCTCGGTGCTGGTGACGGCGGCCGGCGTGCCGGGGCTCGTGCAGGCGTCGTGGCTGGCCCAAGACGCGGCCGTGATCGACGTGGGCTGCACCGCGGTGCCCAGGCCCGATGGCAAGGGCCACCAGCTCAAGGGCGATGCGGAGCCGGCGGTCGCCGCCAAGTGCTCGCTGTATACGCCAGTGCCGGGAGGGCTCGGGCCGATCACGGTGGCGATGCTGATACAAAACACGTTCGAGGCGTATCGAGCGCAGACCAACAAGCGCCTCCAAGTTGCCAGCTCGTACACCACCACCACCACCAACAACACCACGAGCAACACCACCGTTGTATCACGTTGACGCGTGAGTGTTGGTTAAATTGTAAAAGGAGGTGTGAAGGTTTAATTTAGGTGAAGCGAGAGGTGTACAAGGGCGAGTACAAGGTTACAGGGGGCAGTGAACAATGGGTTACGTGGGGTGAGATAGACAAGAACAATACATGCAACGTGCAAGGAAAACGAGGGGTAGCAGAGGGGAGTATAACAAGTGATGGAGCAAACAACAAACGACTACAAGCATCAACAACCGAATAACGACAAGGTGATAGCAACAACGATGACGACACAATAATAACAAGAGATCAAGAGACGATCGATCGATCAATCAATCACTCAATCAATCAACTACAAGTGGGGTGGGTGAGTGGGTTCACGACGTATATGCAGCGATACACGAGATTACAACAAACTAGACGAGGAAGGGGCCGATTCACAAAACACAACAACAACAACAACAACAATATGATCATTCACAATTCACAAAGGGGAATTGAATACAGGTAATGAGACACTGCGCTTCTACAGCGCTCGTTTGATCGGCATACTACGCGAGACCAGTGAACACACACATTGGCACAAAAATGACAGCTCCAGAGGAGGGTAACTCACAAACAATGAATCGAACAGTACAGGACAGGAGTCGAGCCTCAAGAGCACCAACCACCAACCACCAACAGCGCCACTGCCACCACCGAGCGATCGGTGATGGTGAAGGCAGTGATGATTGAAAGAGAAGAGAAGAGAACGAACGATAGAACGTGTCCCCGATTTCTCGGTAGGAGCACTACACTACCGGCGTCGTTGTCGTCGCTGCCGTCGTCTTATCAGGACAGACGGAGGGTGACGCAAGAGCGCAACAAAACACAAAGAGCAGTACTTGACAGGCGACCGAAACTAGACGACAAGACGAGAGCGAGAAGCCGCTAAGCATTCTCGACGCAGCGGCCTTGGAGCAAGGCCACCGAACGTCTCGTGCGAGAGTCAGTCTAGAAGGCAGCAAGCTGCTTTTGCGCGTGTTGGTGGTGGTGGTGGTAGAGGCCGACACCGCCGCCAGTGCTGGCGTGGCGGTGATGGTGGTGGTACATGGCGGCGGCCGCAGCGGCATCCGAGGCCCAGGCGCCCGACGACGACGATGAGGCGTCGTAGATGGCGGGCGTCGAGAGCGCGTGGGTGTTGTAGTACAACTGCTGGTGCGACGCGTCGTCGGTGGCGGCCGTCGCAAGGCGCTCATGATCGGCGGCCGTGTAGAGGCCGCGAGTGTTGAAGGGTGCCGCGGCAGCGACGAGCGGCGGGCTCCTGCGGCTCTGGAATGGAGCAGCCGAGGCCGAGAGCGAGCCGGCGGTGGCGGCAGCCGAGGCCTTGCTGGAGGCGGCGGTGGCGGCACGGCGTCCGGAGCGGGCACGGTAGAGCACGAGCTCGCGCGCACGACCGCGGATGGGCTCGACGCTCACTTCGCCGGGGTCGCACCACATGCGCAGGCCGTTCTGGCGCGGCAGGTGCGACGCGAGGTCCGAGATGTGCGCACGCGACGCGGCGAGCAACAGCACGTCGTCGATGAGGCCGTTCTCAAAGTCGGCGAGGATCGAGCGGTACGCCTGGCCCTTGATGGGGTTCGACTCGTACCAATGGCTGGCGTAGCGCTCCTGCAGCACGGCCATGAGGGCGCTCTCAAAGACGCTCACCTGCGAGGGCTCCAACGGCAGAACCGAGAGTGCCGTTGGCTGCGAGAGTTGCAGCTGTTGAGCCCAGTAGCGAGCGGCGGTGGTGATTTCAACGAGCATGATGAAGGAGGAGGATATGGTGTGTGCGTGTGTGGAGGAATGAGAGTGAGTGAGTGAGTGGCAGGGTGTTGGTTGGTGGGCGAGGTGGAGCGAGGAGGAGAGTGGTGTGTGGGGCAGAGGGGGAACAGAAGAAGGGAGTGCAGAGCAACGGCGACGAGAAGTGGTGTGGGTGGTGGTGTGGTAGAGGGAGAGGAGCAGAAGCCACCACTGCGCCAAACGCCCGACATAAAAAGGCCTCGCTCGAGATTTCTGCGTTTGTTCCGTCGCCTATCCCTATCCTCTCCTCTGCCGCACGTGCGTGCGTCGTTGCCACGGGCGACCGCTTTTCGCGGTACCGTCTTCTCTGTGGAGTTTTCTTCCTCCGGGGCACGCAGGATATCGCACGGGGCACGATACCTCTCTTTCGGTCGCTCGTCGCCTCTCTCGGTGCCTCGCTGCCCTCCTCGTCCTCTTGCTGTGGCGACCGGCCTCCCGCTCTATGGCTGACCGATTGCATTGCGTTCTGGCCCACCTCGTTGCTGGTGCAGCGGCGGCTCCTGTGGCGACACCACTCGTCGAGGGCTGCTGGTGGCGGTCGTGATGTTGCGGCGTACGCGCGCGCTCTCCGCGAGTGTCGCGACGAGCTGGCGGCCTTCATCGACCAGCAGAATTGCCATCCGATCATGATTCGTCTCGCGTGGCACGATAGCGGCACCTACGACAAGCACTCTGGCACCGGTGGCGCCGACGGCAGCATTCGCTTCGAGGCCGAGCTGGCTCACGGCGCCAACGCCGGCCTCGTCAAGGCCGTCCGCTTCCTGGCGCCCTTCCGCGCCAAGCACTCGCTGCTCTCGTGGGCCGACGTCATCCAGCTCGCGTCTGCCGTCGCGATCGAGCTCGCCGGCGGCCCGAAGCTTGCCATGCGCTACGGCCGTCTCGACGCCCCGGCCGCCAGCGCCGACGGCCGCCTCCCGGCCGCGCTGCACGCCTCGAGCACAGACGCCGCCGCGCACCTGCGCGCCGTCTTCCATCGCATGGGCTTCTCGGACCAGGAGATCGTCGCGCTCTCGGGCGCCCACACGCTCGGCCGCGCCTTCCACGACCGCTCGGGCGTCGTGCCCGAGCGCGCCGGCGCCGGCAACGGCACGCGCTTCACCTCCTCGCCCGACGCCGTCGTGCGCCGCGACGGCCACGCCGGCGTCGGCATGCCGGGCGGCCGCTCGTGGACCACGCAGTGGCTCTCGTTCGACAACGCCTACTTTAAGCGCTTCGCCAACGACGCCGCCACCAACGACGCCCTCCTGTGGCTGCCGACCGATCAGGCGCTCTTCGACGACCCCGACTTTCGACCCTTCTTCCAGCTCTACGCCCTCGACAACGAGCGCTTCAAGCAGGACTACGCCGTCGCGCACGTCAAGCTCAGCGAGCTCGGCGCCCGCTTCGACCCGCCCGAGGGCATCCTCATCGCCTGAGCCTGCCCACTCGCTCGACACCGACACCGACACTAGCTTGCGTGCCGTTCCAGCGATCATCGCAATCTGCTGTACCACCACCATCGACTATCGTCCTCTTCCTTCCCTTCTCGCGCGTTTATCTATCAATCAATCTATCCCCAGAGATGCTACAATCAATCCATCCATCCTAGTGCCATATCCACGTGAACTACTTGCCTGCCTGTTGCTAGTCATCGTCAACTCCTCGTTTACTCGAGCATATCGTCTGCCGGCGTGTGCTTCTCGCTACGTCGCCGACGCTTCTTCTCTTGTTGCAAGAGCGAGCGACTGCGCTTGCGCTTGGTTCCTACTGCATCCATCGCCATGGCAGCTGCGCGAATCTCACTGGGTGAGACCGATGGCATAAACACGATCGAAGAAGACGATGGTGGTGCTGTCGTTGTCGATGTTGTGGAGGTTGTAGAGCTGCTGCTGCTGCTCGTCGTGCTCGTCGATGTCTCGACACTCATAGCCGGCTATACACCCATTCACAAGCACGCATGTCATCGTGGCACTCAGTTCGCGGTGTCGCAGTATAGAGATTGATCGAGTCGCAGCACGCTCGCGTCTCGAGAGAGATCGGATTGAGTACCTGCTGCCTTCGCTCGCGTCGTTGCCTGAGCCGCTCCTCCTCTTGGCGCTCAGCCTCGAGCAGTTGCTCGTGGCGCTTCTTCTTCAACTCACGGCTGTTCTTGCGAGCCTGCACACATAAACAAACAAACACACGATCAATCGCACTGCCGTCAGACAGAGGAGTGGGCCAACCGATACCCAGCGACTATCGTGATATGTATCTCACAATATCCAGCTCTCTCACGCGCACGCACGCACACACGAACCATCTGTATCTGATTCAAGGAGTTTGGTATGTACGTATGAAAGTGACGCCCTGCGACGATCGATATATACGATCAAGTCACGAAGCCTTCCACCTGATGGCGATGATAGACAGCAACCAAGCAACGAGAGCGTGTCAGCCACAGCGCACTGTTCTTTGCGCGGGGTCGGTAGCGACCTGACCCACGACAGGTACCTCAGCCGGCCTGGGCTCTGGACCACCTCTCTTCTCTCTGCATCGCGAGTCATGATCGTTCATGGCGAGACCGTGGCTGGTGGCGCGCTGCTCTCGGTCTGGGGCTGGATCGTCGGACATTAATGCCGCGCGTTCCGCCACTACCACGCCGGAACCCTGAGAACCAACACGTGTTGATTCTCACGCTCTGCATACATACGCAAGCTCTCGCGCATCTCAAACTCTCTCATCAGCTCGTTGCTGTCGCTGTCCCACCACTGCCTCCTCATTCAAAACCATCATCATGACTCGAGCTGTCGTCAAGTTGTTCCATGAGCCTGACTCGCACACTGGACAGTATGTCGTCCACTGTCCCGACACCAAGGAGGCCGCCATCATCGATTCGGTCTCGGTCTTCGATCCCATCCATGGCACACTCAAGTTCGTGCGCAATCATCCCGCAACTGCATCGGAGGTGCTCGCTGAAGATGACTGAACCACTGCCGACAGCACGGGACATCTGCAGGAGATCTTCGACTACATTGCTGCCGAGGGCCTCACGGTCAAGTACATCCTCGAGACCCATGCCCACGCTGGTCCGTCTCGCCTCGCCGCTGCTTGCTGCCTGTCTGCCTGCTTGGCTCTCGTCTGACTCCTCTCGTGCTCTGGCTGCTCGAGCAGACCACGTGTCGGGCGCAGTGTTGCTCAAGGAGAAGTACCACGCCCCGGTTTGCATCGGAGAGAATATCCGCCTTGTGCAGGCCGCTCTCGGAGGAGCTTTCAATCTCAAGGACCTCCAGACCGACGGCTCGCAGTTCGACATCTTGTGGAAGGACGATCAGACCTTCAACCTCGGCCACCTCGTGTGCCGTGTGCTGTACACGCCAGGCCACACTCCAGCATGCGTGTCGT
>Ga0097681_1003730_pt1 | contig 11757 bp, 8 predicted proteins | sample ThiBiot_750_plan_FD_72845 | JGI IMG/M metagenome (GOLD analysis project Ga0097681, IMG submission 72845) | Wastewater bioreactor microbial communities from Cape Town, South Africa - Thiocy_cont_750_plan - 1398105538144 (version 2) (version 2) ... | reverse complement strand
AAATTTATGGGATCCTTCTATTGCGATAAAAGCCCAAAAAGCGATAGACAAGGAAAATGCTCTTAATGATGTAGAAAACAAAGTGACTGAAAAAGGTGAAACACAAGAACTGGCAGAAAGAAAGCCGAGCCTATCTAATTATTATAATTCAAAGAAAGATGAACTTGTGCCTCCAGAGCCTTTACAATCACAACAAGAAAAAGCGCAAGATCCAAAGATGAAATCACCCAAAGGATCAAAATTTTCCTAAATAGATGAGGATTTTTGTTATTTCATTCCATGGCTACTTGAACTCGGGGTTTCTTTAGCGTCTGAGTCTAACTCTCTTTTTAGGCTATTATTTGCTGTCATTTTAGAAAGATATTTGGTCAGACTTGATGTATACAGCTCGACATCATCATCTAAGGTCGAAGGCAAAACAGCTTTGGTTTCTTTTCTTAAGGAAGGATCATTAACAATTTTTTGTAAGCAGAGAAAAACTAATGAAGGTATTCGTTTTGTTTTATCCAAATTTTGTGCATCACCTGTGAGCCTTATTGCTGGCCCCTTCTCGCTGAGACTTAACAACATTTGTTTATTTACAGGGCTCTCTTCTTTCGCGACGTTGATAGGGATCTTTTTTTCATTGTTTTGCAGAAAAGCTAAATTTTGATCAAAGTTTAGCAAAAATCGCGCTATTTCGGGTTTTCCTTCTAGCGCAGCAAGGTGTAAAGGCGTATTGCCAAAATTATCTTTTTCCGTCAGCAATTCTCTTTTTAAATTGACCAAAAGCACAATAATATCTTCCCGACTCTCAATTTCTCCAAATGAGCCTGCGGCAGCATGATGTAAAGCTGTTTTTCCAGACAGATCATTTTTTTCTAGACAACTGGGATCTGATTCCAATATTGCAGCAACCAAATTAAATCCACCTAAACTACAGGCAGCAAGCAAAGGCGTAATGCCTCGAAGATTTTTTCCAGGAATGCTAAATTGGCTATTTAATTTCAAGCCCTGTTTGTTTACCTTTAAAAAGTCAATTGCTTCAACAAATTGCCCCTTAAAAATCAAATTTATAAATAATTTTTCTGGTTCAGGCATACATCACCGAGCAATTCAAATAACTAATAACCTAGCATATTTTACTTTATGAATGAAGTAAACTGGGGATAATCACTATATTTGCTGGTGGCTAGAGAAGGTTAAGTATTCTGCTATACAAATACACAGGTTTTTAAAGAATGGAAAAGATGCGCGCCTGTTTGGCGCGCAAATGAGAACGATTATACGTCTAGATTTTCAACATGAAGCGCATTTGTTTCAATAAAGTCACGCCGTGGCTCCACTTGATCTCCCATGAGTGTGGTAAAGATCTGATCAGCAGAAATAGCATCTTCGATTCTGACTTGCAATAATCTCCTTGTAAGCGGATCCATTGTTGTTGACCATAATTGATCCGCATTCATTTCACCCAATCCTTTATAACGAGAAATTTGTTGTCCTCGTTTCGCTTCTTGCATTAACCACTCTAACATAGATTTAAAGTCGGTCGCAGGCATTTGTTTGTCAGCACGAACAATATAGGCACCAGGTTCAAGCAAATGCGCAACCTCTTTTCCAACTTGCATCAAGAAGAGATATTCTGAAGAATGGAAAAAGTCAGGATTAAAGTGATAAGTATTTTCCACACCATGCACACAAACCCGTGCAACGGGAATAAAGCATTTAAGCTCAGAATATTCTTCGGTAAACAATTCATAAGTATTATTGTCTGTCGCTTTTTCAGCATGAAGCTGAGCCCTACATTTTTCAAGCCACCCTTCCACTTGTTTTTGATCTTTAAGCATTGCTTCTGTTAATGGCGGAATATGTAACATTGCCTCCAAAATGGGGCCTGGATAACGTTTCGACAAACGTTGGATCAGCGCAGTTGCCTTGGTGAAGCGTGCAACCAATTGTTCTAATGCAAGCCCCTGGATCGCAGGCGCTTGAGGATTGACAAACAATTTTGCCTCTTCCAATGCTATTTGCGTTAAATAATTAGAAAGCGCTTCTTCATCTTTAACATAGTTTTCTTGTTTACCACGCTTCACGCGGAACAAAGGAGGTTGTGCGATATAGATATGACCGCGTTCAATTAACTCTGGCATTTGTCGAAAAAAGAAGGTCAATAATAGTGTTCTAATATGCGAACCATCGACGTCCGCGTCAGTCATGATAATAATATGATGGTAACGAAGTTTGTCTGGATTATATTCTTCCCGACCAATACCACATCCTAATGCTGTAATAAGCGTTCCAACCTCTTGAGAAGAAAGCATTTTATCAAAGCGCGCTTTCTCCACGTTTAAGATCTTACCCTTCAACGGTAAAATAGCTTGTGTACGGCGATCACGCCCTTGTTTAGCCGATCCACCTGCAGAATCACCCTCTACCAAATAAAGTTCAGAAAGCGCAGGATCACGCTCCTGACAATCGGCTAATTTTCCTGGTAAGCCTGCAATATCTAAAGCGCCCTTTCGACGTGTCATTTCGCGCGCTTTTCGTGCAGCTTCTCTTGCTCTAGCCGCTTCGATCATTTTGTTGGTAATCGCTTTTGCTTCAGCTGGACGTTCTAGCAAGAACCCATTAAAAGCATCACTTAATGTGGATTCCACCACCGCTTTCACTTCGGAAGAAACCAACTTATCTTTGGTTTGTGAAGAGAACTTTGGATCAGGCAGCTTCACAGATAAAACGGCCGTTAACCCTTCTCTGGCATCGTCGCCGGTAGTAGCCACTTTTGTTTTCTTTAACACCCCTTCTTGTTCAAGGTACTGATTAAGGGTTCGAGTTAAAGCACCTCTAAAGCCTGATAAGTGCGTACCACCATCACGCTGGGGAATATTGTTAGTAAAACAGAAAATGTTTTCCTGATAGGAATCATTCCACTGTAATGCCACTTCCACCATAACACTATCTTTTTCTTTACTAAAGAAGAATACCGTCGGGTGGATAGGGGTTTTGTTTCTGTTTAAGAATTCCACAAATGCCCGAATTCCACCCTCATAGCAAAACTCATCCTTTTTGCCTGTACGCTCATCTTTAAGATGAATCTTTACCCCTGAATTGAGAAACGATAACTCGCGAAGACGTCTAGCCAAAATATCGTAGCTAAATTCCACACTGGTAAACGTTTCCCGGCTGGGTTTAAACCAAATTTCGGTACCTGTGGTGGCTGAATCTTCAATGGGTGTTAAAGGCGCCTGTGGTTCACCATGACGGTATTCCTGATAGTGAACCTTTCCTTCACGTCGAATCGTGAGATGTAAGGATTCGGAGAGGGCATTGACGACAGAAACCCCTACACCGTGTAATCCGCCTGATACCTTATAGGAGTTATCATCGAATTTTCCGCCAGCATGGAGAATCGTCATGATAACCTCTGCGGCAGAACGCCCCTCCTCGGCATGGATATCAACGGGGATGCCTCTTCCGTTATCTTTAACCGTAATGGATTCATCCGGATGAATTATTACTTGAATCAGCGAGCAATGCCCAGCCAATGCCTCATCCACAGAATTATCCACCACTTCAAAAACCATGTGGTGTAAGCCAGTACCATCATCAGTATCACCAATGTACATACCAGGACGCTTTCTAACGGCATCTAAACCTTTAAGGACCTTAATATTTGATGAATCGTATGTCATCTCTGAAGTCATTCGTTTCTCCATTTCGACACAACGCGAGCGCTTAGAGGTTCCACGTGAAACATTTTGCTCTCATTCTAAGGCGCGGGAATTGTTCTTTAAAGGGTTAAAAAACAAGGCTAAATATAGGAATATTCTACCATATTCAGCCGTTTAGCTCTTCTTTTTTCTTGTTTTTTTAGGAAATAAGGGCGTCAAAACTTAGTTACCAAACACTTAACAAGGGCATCTCAAAAGTTAACTTACAAAATAGGTGAGGCTTCCCGCTATTCATGCTTTTTCAGTCCTTTTTTGTCGCCCAGCAGCATTCGTACCTTATCAGTCTCAAAAGAAAGTGTTTACATTTGCCCACTTAATTTTCCAGCAAGAGAGCTCTTGTGTCCTATAAGCGAACGAAAACGCTGCGGCCATATTTCCTTGCATCGCCTCAGTGAACAAGCATGGAGATATTCTTCACTTTCTTGAGAAAGGCTCTGAACAAAAGGAAAAGCTTGCTCGCTGAACTTTGATTAGCGCTCACCTTTTAATGCCTAGCGATAAATTCTTTCTTCGTTTTCTACTTTTTTGCTCTAGGTTGATTTAAATCTGGGCTTTCCTTGCACCATCAACCAATGGGAGATTAAGCCTCCCCCAAGATCATTCTACCCTATGAGATTAAGACGCCAGGGAATAATACCTTTGGTAGGGCTGAGAATGCATGCATCTTTAAAGAATTTGAAGAGCGGGGCCCAAGAAAAGGGGGGAGGCAGTATCAGAGCATCCGCAAAGCCATTGCAGCAGGAATATCAAGGCTGAGCCCTTTAAAATCAAGCCTGCAGACACAATCCTTGTATCTGGCCTTGTTCCACGTGAAACATTTCACCCCCAAATTGCTCACAAACCGCCTGCCAGCCTTGAGCATCTACGCCCGTTAGAAACACTTGGTGCTGCTGAGCGGCAAGCAGGCTCAATAAGCGCGCACGATTAGTACTATCGAGCTCTGAGGCTAAATCATCGATAAGATAAATACACTTCTTGCCTGTCGCCGCAAAGAGCTGCTGCGCTTGGGCCAAATGGAGAGCGCAAACCAATAACTTCTGCTGCCCACGTGACAAAACATGATGGGCCGCGAACCCTTCTAAATTCACCTCTACTTCAGCCCGATGCGGTCCCACGCTAGTATACCCCCAGCGCTCATCTTGAGATGCTGCGTCAAATAGAGCCGCCTCTAGCGTTTTGCCTGCAGGCCAGCCTTGCGCATACTCGAATTGGATAGGATGCGAGGGTAACAGCGCAAGCCTTGCCTCCTCTAAAAAAGGTTTCAATGCAACTAAGTGGGCTTGGCGGTGGACTGTTATCTTCTCCCCCACTGCCGCCAGCTCCTTTTCCCACACCTGCAATGGTGATGATTTCGCTGATTTGCTTTGCTTTAAAGCGGCATTACGTTGCTTTAACAGGCGCTGGTATCGCTGGCATAGGCCTGAAAAGGTATGTTCCACGTGGAACACCCCCCAATCAAGGAATTTGCGTCGCTCTTCTGGCCCTGCCACCAAAAGTTTAAACGTTTCTGGCGTAATTAACTGCAAGGGTAACAAGCTTGCAAAAACAGAAAGCCGTTCACAACTTTCCCCAGCAACCTTGCACCGCACTTCTCCCTGGCGGTTTTTCTCAATCCCTAAAGAGGTCTTGATGCCATGTGCATCATGCATTTCCCCAAAGCATGCTAAGGTGTTCTTTTGATGCGCGATAAGCGTTTGGATTTGCCTAGTTCGAAAAGACCGCCCCACCGCTAAAAGATGGATCCCTTCTAAAAGACTTGTTTTCCCGCTGCCATTACTACCAAAAAAGAAATTAAATTGGGGGTGTGGAAAAAGAGTCGCTTCATGAAGATTGCGTAAAGAATGAATATTGAGGCGTGTCAGATACATGTTCGTGCCCTTCAAGCTATCAAAACATAATTATTCCCTCATTAGAAAGGGAGGGCGCGCTTTAGTTGTAAGTCTTTGGTTGTCAGAAAGGCTATAACCGCATTGGCATGACAACATATGAATGCTGCTCTGCTTCGCCTAAAGTCGCTTCGAATAGAATAACATGATGAGGATCAGAAAAGGCAACTCGCACCATTTCTGCTTTAACTGTATTAAGATATTCAATGAGATAACTTGCGTTCACCCCAATTTCTAATGAAGGACCTTGATAAACTATTTCTACTTCATCTTCTACTTCATCTTTATCCGGTGTCACCGCAATAATACGCAACAAATTTGTCGTAAATTGCAGCCCAACACCACGATATTTATCGGTAAATAAGGCCGAAACACGTAAAAGCGCCTGCTTTAAAAGTTCGCGAGACACTTCAAATTGATGCGGCGCGCTTTGCGGTAAAACACGTTGATAGTCAGGGAATTTGCCTTCAATCAGCTTGGTGATAAAACTGGAATGCGTCATCACAGCACGCAAATGATTTTTTCCAATAACCAACCCTATTTCTTCATCGCCTTCGGCAAATAAACGCTGCATTTCCAAAACAGCTTTACGCGGCACAATAACATTTAAAGGTTGGGTCAAATGAGAGCGCATGGAATGCGCTTGCGTTGCCAAACGATGACCATCGGTTGCCACCATCCGCACTTCTTCATGATTAAACGCCATAAGCACGCCATTTAAGTAATAGCGCACATCTTGTTGAGCCATAGCAAAACAAGTAACATCCAGAAGTTGGCGCAAAACGGATTGCCTGACCGATAGCTCAACATCACCAGGACTTTCTTCTACCTTAGGGAAATTCTCCGCTTCCAGACACGCCAAGCTATAGCGGCTTCTACCAGAGCGTACAACCACCTTGTTTTGGTCCATTTCAAAAGAAATTTGTGCCTGTTCTGGTAACGCTTTGCAAATATCGATTAATTTTTTACCAGGAATAGTAATCGCGCCAGGCTGGGCAGGTTGCATTAAAGGAATGCGCGCTATCATTTCAATTTCAAGATCAGTGCCCGTTAAAGACAGCAACTGACTTTTCACCGTGACTAAAATATTGGACAAAATAGGTAATGTTTGACGACGTTCGACAGCCCCTGCCACGCGCTGCAGGGGTTTTAGTAATGCTTCACGGTGAATAGTAAATTGCATTTTTTAAACTTTATGTTGATAAGATACGAATTAAATTAGAAAAATCTTCACCAATATCTGCATCCGACTCACGCATTTTCTTAATTGTGCGACAAGCATGCAACACAGTAGTGTGATCACGGCCACCAAAAGCATCACCAATTTCAGGTAAACTATGATTGGTCAGCTCTTTACATAAAGTCATTGCCACCTGACGTGGTCTTGCTACAGAGCGATTTCGGCGCTTGGATAAAAGATCAGCCACTTTGATTTTGTAATATTCGGCGACCATTCGCAAAATATTATCTATAGAAACCAGTTTATCTTGCAATGCTAAGACATCTTTTAATGCTTCTTGCACAAACTCTAGTGTGATTTCGCTACCCGTAAACTGCGCATTAGCAATAATTCGCTTCAGCGCCCCTTCAAGCTCTCTTACGTTGGAGCGAATACGTTTAGCGATGAAAAACGCCACTTCATGTGGCAGAGTTATCCCACTATGCTCTGCTTTGCTTATAAGGATAGCAACCCGCGTTTCAAGCTCTGGTGGTTCTACTGCGACGGTCAATCCAGAACCAAAACGAGATTGCAATCTTTCTTCAATCCCATTAATTTCTTTGGGATACCTATCAGAGGTCAAAATAATTTGCTGCTGTCCTTCAAGCAGTGCGTTGAAGGTGTGAAAAAATTCTTCTTGGGAACGCTCTTTTCCAGCAAAAAACTGAATATCGTCAATAAGTAATGCATCAACAGAACGATAAAAGCGTTTAAACTCATTAATCGCATTGCTTTGTAGCGCTTTTACCATGTCAGCAACAAAACGTTCCGAGTGTAGATAAACAACATTCGCCTCTTTTTCTCGGCGTGCCAAAATGGCGTTACCAATAGCATGCATTAAATGGGTTTTACCCAACCCTACTCCGCCATATAAAAACAGCGGGTTATATGCGCCACCTGGATTTTCAGCAACCTGCTTTGCTGCCGCCTCAGCAAGTTGGTTAGATTTCCCAACGACAAAGTTTTCAAACACAAAACTGGAGTTCAAGTTACTTTGATGAGACACCTTAGGTGGCGTGGATACAGATTGTCTTGGGGCTGATTGTTGAAGGGCAGGCACTTCCTCGGAGGGCATATGCCTTTCTCCAATGCCTATGGTGACACGCAAAGGCTGCCCATGGTTCAATTCCGCAAGCAATTGAGAAATCCGCGCCAGGTAGTCCTGAGAGATGCCATCAAGCACATATTGATTGGGTGCCCATAGTATCAGGCCGCTTTGTGTTTCTTCCGCTTGTAAGGGGCTAATCCACTGATTAAATGCAGATTGGGCAACCTCTTCTTTAAGGCGCTGCAAGCATTGCTGCCAAAGTGATAACTCCACTGCTCTCTCAACTCCTCACCGACATTCTTCATATTATTTTGAAGCAAAAAGCATCGCCGCATTTGCAATGCAAAATTAAATTAAGTTGGAAATTTAAAATAATACTTTCAGTTTTTCTATCATTCAAAACAGCTGAAAGCTATGCGTCTTCATTTTTAATGAAGGGAAAACGACAGGAGCCTAGTTTACCCCCCTTCTCTCAAGTTATCCACACTGTTTTTTTAAATCATTTTAAAGTTATCCACCGAGTGTCGTTGATGTGCTGTGGTTAAAGCGCATTTCTATTGTTGATAAAAATGGAAGTTATCCCAATGCACTCATCACTTTATTGGTTATTCACAATTTATCCTTATTGAGTACCTTATCCATACACAGGCATTTAAGGAAAGTAATTATTTGATAACAAAAAAAAATTTATAGTTATCCACAGTTTTTGCTTTCCTCATATTCATAATCAAAGATCAAATTGATCAATGATCATTATTATTGGTGTTTCTTTTTTTTTAATATTATTTATCCACACATTGATAAGCAAAAGCTCTGTATAAGATGTTGCTAGCTGTGAAAAAAACGCACGCTTATCCCCATTTTGGCGCCGCCCTTAAACTTATCCACTGATGATCCCCTGCTTGTCCCCTGCTAGTGCGCTATCGTTTAAAAATTTTAATTACTTGTTTAATATAAAAAAAAACAAGTTATCCACAGAAAATTGTGACGTAATAATAATCATCATTTAAAACATAAAGAATATTAATCATATTTGAAGATTGTGGGATGACGCTAAACTGCACCCTATCCCTTTTTTCGCTATTCAAAACAAAAAATTGTGGATAACCCTTTGTGTTTTACACATCTTGAGCTGTGAGTAAAAAAGCTTTTTACCCCCAAATCGCAAAATGTTCATTTTATCCACAGCTTTAGATGCACGTTATCTGTAACAAATCCACAGCTTTGCTATTGCTGTAATTATTTGATTTTTATTATTTTTTTTAGCTTATCCGCCGTGAAGCTCGCCCCTAATCACTATCTTAAGATTTAACATTCTTGATCATCATTTATTTAATTTAAGAAATGATTTGAACTTTAAACGTTAACTTGACTTTACGTGGGTGATCGCATACAGTTAACCGCCTAATTTTTAGGGATTTATTTTTAAAAAGTTATTCAACTCATGGAGTCACCATGAAAAGACCTTTTCAGAGAAAAAGTCAGTTAAGAAGAGCAAGAACGCATGGTTTTCGTGCGCGAATGAAAACTAAAGGCGGTAGAGCAGTACTTGCTAATCGTCGTCGTAAAGGACGAGCTCGATTAGCTCCTGTGGGCGGAACAAAGAAGTAATATTTTGCTTGTGTTGCTTCAGAATTGATGTGATGGACAGTTTTCACTGTCTGCATGGGGTATTAAGCTGACACGCATTCACAATAATTGCTTAGTTTTCCCCAAGAAAAGTCGATTGCTTATTCCTAGCGATTTTCAGCGCGTATTTAAGCATGGGCGCAAGAATAGAGGGGCGTTATTTACTCTCATCTATTGTAAAAATGGGGGGAAGGGCGCTCGCTTGGGGTTAGCAATAGCTAAGCGACATGTTCCTCTGGCTGTAGAGCGAAATCGAGTACGCCGAATTATTCGCGAAAGTTTTCGACAACATCAGCTTGCTTTAAGTGGGCACGATTTTGTTGTAATTGCGCAAAATACTTTGCTTGAATTAAGCAACGCGCGTCTACAAGAGGATTTAAACCAGCAATGGAAAACCTTGGCCAACTATTTCGTGGGTTCCTCTTAGGGGGGATCCATTTTTATCGTTGGTGTTTAAGTCCATTGCTTGGGAACAGGTGCCGTTTTTATCCCTCATGTTCTCAGTATGCTATTGAGGCCTTAGAAAAGCATGGGGTATGTTACGGCTGTTTTTTAACTGTAAAACGACTTTCCAAGTGTCATCCTTGGCATTTGGGAGGTGTTGATCACGTCCCCTAAGTCCTGACAGGATTAAATGGCATGGAATTACAACGTACCCGATTATTTTTATTGATCTCATTGTTAGTGGTGGGATTAGCGCTATTCAGTGCTTGGCAACAAGAACATCCTGTTGTTTCGACGAAAGCGGAAGAAACATTAGGCAAAACTTCCCAAGAAACAAAAGGGGAAAGTGATATCCCCAATGTGTCTATGGGGACACCCACTACACTCACACCCGTAACTCAAACAGTTTCTGCAGATCTTATTAATATTCATACGGATGTATTGAATGTAAAAATCGATCCTCGTGGTGGTGATATTGTTCGTGCAGAATTGGTTAAATATCCGCTAGAGTTAAATGCTCCAGATAAAGGCGGAGTAGTGCTGCTTGATAGAAGCGAACAACGTGATTACATCGCACAATCTGGATTGATTGGTAAAGATGAAAGAGGGCCTGACTCTAGGCAAGCTGGAAGAGCACATTATTCTGTCGAACAAAAAGAATACTCGCTGGGGCATCAGCAACAATTAGATGTTAATTTGCATTGGCTAGGGCATTCTGGCGTAAAAGTAACTAAAACTTATACTTTTAAACCTGGAAGTTACTTGGTTGATGTAAGCTATAAAATTCACAATCCAACTGATGCACCTTGGTTAGGAAGTTTTTACGGCCAAATTCAACGTGAGCACACTAAAGAAAAATCAAGCGGTATGCTTGGGGTGCAAATGTATCAAGGGGCTGCAGCATTTACTGAAGCTAAACCCTTCAAGAAAATCACTTATCAAGACATGAAAAAAGCGCCCTTTAAAGAGCAATTGCAGGGCGGTTGGGTAGCGCAACTTGAGCATTATTTCTTATGTGCGTTTATTCCCAATGCAGATACAAACAATAGTTTTTATACCCGTGTCGATAATGAAAATATTTATAATATTGGGGGCGTAACACCTGTTGAAGTAGCGCCGCAATCAACACAAGAAATTAAAGGAAATTTCTACGTTGGACCAGAAATAGCCGATACGTTGAAGCAAATTTCCCCAGGATTAAATTTAACTATCGACTACGGTATTTTATGGCCGATTTCTCAATTGCTATTTTGGTTGTTAAAAACTATCAATTCATATGTAGGCAACTGGGGATGGTCAATTATTTTAGTCACCCTGGTGATTAAAGTACTTTTTTACAAGCTTTCAGCCTCAAGTTATCGTTCAATGGGTAAAATGCGTTTATTACAACCACGCATTGAATTACTTAAAGAAAGACATAAAGACGATAAGCAGCAATTTAGCACAGCTCTAATGGAGCTTTACCGCAAGGAAAAAATGAATCCATTAGGCGGATGTTTGCCTATCCTTATCCAGATCCCTGTTTTTATCGCCTTATATTATGTTTTGCTGGAAAGCGTAGAGTTAAGACATGCTCCCTTTATGTTTTGGATCCAAGACTTATCAAGCAAGGATCCCTATTACGTGCTTCCTTTGATTATGGGCGCAACCATGTTCTTGCAACAAAGAATGAACCCTGCGCCACCTGATCCGGTTCAAGCTAAAGTCATGATGCTGATGCCTGTTGTCTTTACTGTATTATTCCTGTCATTTCCATCGGGATTAGTATTGTACTGGACGGTTAATAATCTTCTTTCAATTGCGCAACAATGGTTCATCACG
>Ga0097681_1003718_pt1 | contig 11791 bp, 8 predicted proteins | sample ThiBiot_750_plan_FD_72845 | JGI IMG/M metagenome (GOLD analysis project Ga0097681, IMG submission 72845) | Wastewater bioreactor microbial communities from Cape Town, South Africa - Thiocy_cont_750_plan - 1398105538144 (version 2) (version 2) ... | reverse complement strand
TGTCCGGGAAGCAGTACGACACGTAAGGAAGAAGCTCTTGGTGGATCTTGGGCGCTGGCGTGTTGGCAGCGAGATTCGACACTGCAATGAGGAACTGAGCCAGCTGGCCGTTATCGAGCAAGAGCAATCGTGGTTGTTGGGCAATCGTGCCATTCAGTTCGCGATTCCAGGTCTCGAGTTCTTGCACCAACATGGCGAGACTGTCTTGCAGCGACTGAGCACTAAGATCCGCAGATCCGCCGTTGAGTCGCTCCGAGGTGCCTTGGAACCGAGGATGGCCGGCAGCCTCGAGTGCCAAGCGTGTCTCGTGTGCCTTTCCAGCGATCTGGAAGCTTGCGACAAAGTCACGAAGTTGACGCTGCTTGGTGTCCTCGATTCCATTGTTGTCGACGAAGACTGTGATGGCACCGAGCAAATGCTGCATGTTGGATGGTGGCAGCACGTGAGTCTCGTCGTGGAGCTGACTGTCGCGATCTCGAACAGTCTCAGTGTAGCAAAGAGTGAGCTGCGCCCCGAGTTCGTGGCGAGACAGGCGGCTCTCAAAGTAACCAGAGCGGAGGAGACGATCGACGAAGGGCAAGATGGTGTCGAGCGACATTCCCGATCCCGAGAACCACACGCGCAGGTCCTGGATGTGCTCCTTGACATTGGTGGCGTTGATCTCCTTGAGTTGCAGTGCCTCGTCGGTGAGGTCTCTGATCACTTCTTGAGCTTGTTGACACAGCTCCTCGAGCGAGATGTCGAACGTTTTCAGGCGAACAATCTCGATGAATGGCTTGAAGAATCCCCTGAAGTCCATCGTGTTGTTGAGGAGCTGGAGTCCGAACGGGTAGCCTTGCAGCTGACCAGCAAGCAAGTTGGCTGTGCCATCAAAGTCCTCCTGCTTGGCGAGGAACTCGATGAGCTCCTTGCAGTCGGTGGCGAGTTTGAAGTATCCCAAGTTGTTTGCTCGGATGCCCACAAACACTCGCTGGATCTGTGATTCCACGTGCAAACAACGACGACAAGCAAGACGATGATGGGAGTGAGAACCACCACAGAAGCAAGAGTGAAATGCCGCTGTCGAACGAGTGTACGGACCTCCTTCAAGAGGCCGGGGACCTGGTGCAGCTTGATTCGATCCTCGCCGCGTAATCGCTTGGTATACTGCTCGATCTTGTCAGGACTCAAGCGATACGCCTCGAGACAGGCCTTGAGAGAATCGAGGTTCTTGCGGAACGATAGCAGCTCGAACGCACCACACAGCAGCTGGATGCGGCCTTGGATGTCGAGGCGCTCGTTGTCGCGCCAGAACTGTTCCACGATGGCGAGTTCTTGCTCGACCGCTTGCCGCCTCACTCCAGAGAGCAAGGCGCGCATCTCCTCGACCTTGGAGAGCTTCAACTCCGGATCCAGCAGGTCGCGCAAGAAGTCCAGCGCTCGAACAATGAATGAATCGATCTCCTCGAGCCGCAACTGGCGTGTGTGTCGTTTCGACTTTTCGACTGCGGCGTGGAACAGCGCACTATTGTTCCTCAAGAAGTGGCGGAGTGCGCTGACGCTCATTTCACTCAAGCCGGTCGCGCCGTAAAAGATGTCGATCAACAATCTCACATCATGCAGTCGAAGTTCTCGCAACTGCTGTGCAGCCGGGAATGGTTCGCCGATGACCAAGTTGAACTTGGCGAGCCAGCGGCGAATGACGGCAGCGTCCTCAAGCGCTTGTTCGAGCTCGACCAGCTCCCGATGAGCCATCTCGATGTTGGGACGCTCGCGCATTTTGAGTCGATTCGCAAGTTGTTCGATGGCAGCCGACGAAGAGTATGCGGCTTGCAGGTGGCCGAGTAGAATCGTGCCTTCACGTAGTTCATCGTCGAGAGCTCGGATTGCTTGGGCCAAATGTTCCTTCTGGCGATCGTAATGCTCGAACACCTCGCGGGCGGCCGTGGTTGCAAACTCTGCGTCGGGTGAAAGTTGCAGAAGCTGCGGTAGGTTCTGAGGTGGTCGCAGCACGATCTGCTCAGCAGCTTCGATGGTGTACTCGAGTGTCGAGAGATACAGCTGACACACGAAGGTACTCGGGTCTGGTGACTGAGCCTTGCCGCGCCGTGAGGCCGGCAAGCTCTCCAACCACATCGCGAGCTTCGCTACGGTGGCGACTTGCGGCGGTAGCGGTGCCTCTCCCTCTGGCACAGGATCTCGAGGTTCATTCGCTCGACCAGCAGCACGTCGGTCGTTCTTGCGATTCTTGTTGTTGGCAGGCATCCACTGGTGTTGTTGCTGCTGCTGCTGTTGTTGTTGCTGCTGAGCTTCGGCAACTTGACGAATCAGAGCCTTGGCGACTGCACGAGAGAGTAGCGCGTAGAGCGGAAGTGACCCTTCTCGGGAAGCTCGCCCTTCGGCATCGAACAACTGGCTGAAATCGATGCCTGCAGTGACGATAGCTGCGGCAGGAAGAGCGGCGCAGATGACTTTGAGCTGCTCGTCGGAGGTAGCATCGAATCGTGCGCTGAACGTCGGACACGACAGCGGGAACCGAAGAAATCCAGTGAGCGATGCGGAGGTGGCCATGGCATTGCCTGTCACGATGGAGCGCAGCATCAAGCTCAAGGTTGGGAGCAAGCGCTCTTCGGGAACCTTGAGCTTCTCGAGGATGGCTGCTGCTCGAGCGGGATCACGTTCGTTGTGAATGAGAGCTTCGAGAGTTGCTTGCACACGTTTGTGTTCGTGCAGCTCCGGCGGAATCTTGGGATAAATCAAAGTCATGAACGAGTTGTCATCCTTGTGAGTCTCGATCCAATGCAAGACACCTGGCAGGAACTGCTTCGGATCAGAACTTTTCCGCAATACATCCATCACGCCGGTTGCAAAAGTAGTTCCCGGCACGTTGAAGACCTTGGTGATCAGTGGCGAGAGTATTACACCCCATGTGCGTCGCCGAGATTCGTCATCGATGGCGGCACTTGCGATGATGCTGGTGAGTGCAGCGGCGCTCACGAGCTCCTTGGCAACGTTGTTCTTGTTCGAGTACGAGTCGAGATGGCCCAACCCACGCTGGAATGCGTGCGATGCGGCATTCATCATCTCCTCGGTGCAGAGTACAGGTATCGGATTGAACAAGGAGATGATGTCGTCGTTCTTGAGCTTCCACTTGTTGACGAACGGCAGCAAGTCGGCCATGAGCGATTGCTGCAACCGGTCTTGCAACTCAGTCATAGAGGCCTCACACTCGGCGTAGAGTGGAAGCACCAAGCCTTGTGGCAAGTTCGTTCGAGACAGGACTTTCTCATGAGCGCTACCCCACAGTCCAGAGGCCTTGGCCAGGCGATTGTTGTTTGAATCGTCGGCCAAGTGCGCGAAGGCGCCGAGTATGGTGAGATGCAAGAAGAACCGATAGCCAAAATCGGTGGACATGAGGTCGGTGTTGAACAGGAAGAACTCGCACATCGAAGCGAGTTGAGGCGCAAAGTGTGGCAGCTTGCTCACCGAGAGGCACGAATCAGTGAAGTGGGGTGCCAGAGTTCGCGCAAGGCGAAGCCGAAGTGACCGAAGCGAGTCCTCCGAACCTCGCTTGACATGATCGGGGAGCAAGTTGTTGTACTGCCAAACCTTGCCGAGGAACCAGAGGTAGAACAGGAGATCGGCTTGCAACAGCTCGTCGATCGCAGTGAGGCTGGTGAGCAGCTGCACCAGCAGCGCAACGTCGTTGGCGAAGTTCTCGTTGTGGCGAGCTCGGTTGGCAAGGTCGTAGTTCTCGAGTATAGCACGGATAGGACCAAAGACGCTACGGGAGGTGTAGTGGCCGGTTGGAGCACGGAGTAGCACATCGGCAATCTCCTGCACCAGCTGGCTCACGTAGACGACCTCGTTCGAGCTAATTCCGAGGAAGCCTTTTGCTGCTGAAACCACCCGGCCAACGATGGTACGGGTTGCGCTTTGAGTCTTTCCTTCGGCTTCCTTGCGTGGAGGGGCAACAGCAGCCAGCAGGATGGCGTTCTTGCGCTCTACCGAAATGGGTTCTCTGGGTGGAGGGGAGTCGTCGGTTCGTTGCTGTTGTTGGCGCTCAGCTTCTTCGCGTTGTTGTTGCTCTCGTTGTTCTCGTTGGCGCTCAGCTTCTTCGCGTTGTTGTTGCTCTCGTTGTTGTTGCTCTCGTTGCTCTGGTTGTTCTCCTTGGCGCTCAGCTTCTTCACGTTGGCGCTCAGCTTCTTCGCGTTGTTGTTGCTCTCGTTGGCGCTCGGCTTCTTCGCGTTGTTGTTGCTCTCGATGCGCGGCTTCTTCGCGTTGTTGTTGCTCTCGTTGGGGCGTGGCTTCTTCACGTTGCTCTCCTTGGTGAGCTTGGCTGCCAGGAGGATATCCCACGCTGATTGCTGCTCCCGACTGGACGTGCTGTGGTGGTTGATGATACTGGCCACCAGCCAAGGGAGTCGGCGGTGCATCTTGTTGTTGTGGATGGTGCTGCTGAAGCTCACTCCTTGCTTGTTGATACTGCTGTTCGAGGTCCTGCATGAACGAAGCAAGTTCGGGATCCTTTTCGTGGTGTTGTTGAAGGTACTCTTCCTTTCGCCGCTCGAAGGTACGGCGCAACTCTTGAAGCGCCGCCTGCGAAGGAGAGTCCATTGCTGAGTATGGAACGGGATAGAACAGAACCAAAACACAAGATCAAGCAACGAGAAGGAACAGGGTGAGTGAGTTGACCTCAAGAACAGAGATCCCGAGTATTGCTGGCGAGGTGCCGTACCAGACCGCGACAACAGAAGACGCGTCAACGATGACCGCCAAGATATCTCGCGCTCTGATGTAGTGCTCGATATTCACAAGTTCGTCCGGCAGCTACGTCGATACTTCGCTCGATAACAAATCAAGTGCCACACGATGCCTCACGCCTAGCGAGTACACGATGATGAGGAGCGGAAGGGGATAGTCTTGGTGTAGGAGAGGTGGGCGAGCGAGAGGGGAAGGATGACAAGGCGCTCCTCAGCCGATGGGTACGATGGTGTGGTCGATCTCTCATCAGTCTCTCTCGTCCCTCTCGCACAGCTGCGCCGCGTGTCTCGCTCGTCGCTTGCGCGTGGCTTTTGTGGGACACCCACCGCCGCGGATGGTGCTCTGCCCGGGCCGGCTCTGTTACTCTTGCGGTTGTGCTGCTGTGCGTCCAACTTCTTCTTCCCAGTCGGAATGTAATATCTCAAAGGCTAGACCGAGATCGTGCGTTGTGCCTTTCGCGTGGCATATCGCGATCACGCGCAGCAACGCTAACTAATCATCACACTGCCCACGGCCAACCTCGTTCGTCATACTCCCGCGTACGGCATTGGTTGACTCAATCTACCGATATGTGAGCTATCGATCATACCACTGCGTTCGGGAGAGTATGAATGGAGTACGCCTTGCTGTGTACTCTCGAGAGATCCAGACGAGGCGCGGGCACCCCTTGCGCGCACGTTGTGGTTGATTACTGCACGTCGATATCGATATCACACAGACTGGCCTCTGATATTGTCCTCGTTGATGCATTGCTGCAACGACAAGGATCGCAAGCACAAGCTCACGGAGAGAATAGCGTGATTACGCTTCCATCTACTGGTGAACGCAGCAGAGCTGGTTCTATCGTGCCTTATTCATTGCAGTACCGGTCTGTTCTTGATTCAACGATAGCGCGTCTCGAACAATATGGCCCTCCCGATCGAGCAGACCATCGCGCTACGCCATCTCCACTACCTACCGGCACGAGCAGACTCCAACGCAATCCCTCCGCTTCGTCATGTACGGCCCTCTCAACGGTACGAAAAAAATCCTTCATCCTTCATTATCGAACACACACGAGCACATTAGCTTGCGAACTGGTTTAGAGTGTATCCCGGTCGATTTCATGCATACTTATGATTTTTCTCGTGCCATCGAGATTTCCTCAGGCGGCAGTACATAGCATCGTACCCCGTAATAGGAAGGTCGCTCGCGTCTAGGCTGTCGATAATCGAATCAACGCCAACAAGGCCACTTTATTTCTCACATTTGTGGTGCTTCGATGTACCTAGGTCGAGACTGTCGTTTGCCACACGAGAGAGCGCCATGGTGGTAGATTTCGATTTATCGGCTGAGTTTTTGGACTGCTGCCTTGTGCGCGCAAGTGGATTTGGTACGTGCCTGTGTAGTTGGTTGTAGTTGGTTGTTGATTTTGTGTCTACCAATGCCGTATACCTCTTGATACGCTAGGACTTTGTATTGATGACCTTTGGAACGATAGGTAGATTTTTATCTTGAGCGCAGATTTTTGTATTGGGATGCTTGAGGAATACGCGCATTGCAGCCGCTGCTGCTAGGCGCTGTTCCGAGACTGGACTGCGCTATCTCACCGCTGCACATACTTGAGTCACCAAACTTCTTCCCGAGCACTGCAGTATGGTTTTTGGATTTTTTCGAGCCACCTGCTGGTGTAACGGGCATCACGCACCTCCAATGCGCGTTGATATGATATGGTATGCTGAGCGCAATAGTGGTAACCATCAACCAGCGGTAGATATCAATGGTTTAGTCACGGTACGATAATAACACTCAACAACACATCGTATATTTGATAGGTTCGTGGTTATTTACTCGATTGTTGTTGTGAAGATACGTTATTTCGCGCACAAGGGCACTTTTGAGCGCCGGCATACGCAATTTCTCAAGCGTACGACGATTTAATTCCGTACAGCACCCAATTACCACCAAACGAGCTCCTATCGCTATGAATCGCTTAACTAGAGCATGTACTTGAAATACCGAGCGATTTGGATTTTTTGATTGATGCAAGCAGGTATATACCGCAATTTGTATCACCAACACACCGAGTACCTAGGTAAAGCAATCGAGAGCTTAATCCAATCTCACTCGACAACGCAAAAAGAAGCGGTATCAGCTCAAAGAACCCACGCTTCTACACCTGGACACGATTATTAACATATCATGTGGGCAATGGCCTGTGGTTTCTCTCGATATCGTCGTGTAAATGAAGCTCACGCAACTTATCTGCTGCAACTTGTGTGCTGCGACTCAGCAATTCGCGTACACCGGCATTTATCGTGTCTTGTTGCTACAGGCCCATTGCAGCCACTCAACGTTGCGCCAACTGCTCGAGATTTAGCAGAGCCGTAGCCGTAGCCAGAGCCAGAGCCGTATCAGATCGTGAATCTCCCTCCGTAGAGCAAGAGGAGCTCAAGCAGTAAAGCGTTAGTAGGCCCTAAAACGGGGCACGAACACGATCGTTCTGATCTCTCCGCTCGCACTTTCGCTCTCTCACTTTCGCTCTTTCGCTCGTGCTGCTCGTGTCTCTGCTCGCGCTCTACCTGCACGTGGGTCTGCCTGCCCTCGCCCTCTCGCTCTCTTGGTGGTGCCTCGTATCGTCTTGGCAGATTTATTAGCGACCGAGTGAGTGACTCGATAATTGTGTTTGTATTTTCTTTTGATTTTTTTGGGGGAGTGAGGGAGCGAGTGAGCTTGTGTATCTCGTTGGATCGAAGCGATGGCTCCCAAGAAGCGACGCACACGCAAGAAGAAGTCCAAGTCGGCGCCGCCGCCCGAGGAGGCTCCGCCGGTGGTCGACGAGCAGGCTATTGCGGCACTGCAACAGGTCGAGATCGGCGATGTGAGTAAGGCCAACGCCAACGAGATCTCGACCTACGGCATGTCGTGGGCCTTCCCCGAGGAGGCGCTGCCCGAGGAGCCGCAGTTGGTGCACGAGTTCTTGGTCGACGTCGCGTGGGACGAGCTGTGGACGCGGCTGCTGTCGGACCAGGCGCCGTTCGGTCTCGAGATGCTCAAGCAGTTCGGCAACACCGACATTGTGGTCGGCAACTGGCGCGGCGCTGATGGCTCGCCGTACAATGCCTCCTCGACCGTGCTGACGCGCACCAACAACACCTCGGCGCCCGTGCCGACCGTCAATCTGCCGGGCTTCCCGACCCACTCGCCGATCGTCGACTTTCAAGAGCTCACGATCATTGACGCCGACTCCAAGCGCTTCCGTTCGTGCATCTTTAGTGTCGGCGTGCCGTACGGCCGCGATATTCGCATCCTCTCGGAGCTGACGTACACGCGCGAGGTGCTCGACGACGCCGATGCCTCGTCGCCCGACACTGCCACCAGCTCGGCGTCGGCGCCCGCCATCGTACCGACGTCGCACGAGCTCGACGCCACCGACGACACTGACACGGCCTCGGCTCCGGCGTCCTCCTCGTCGTCCTCCAAGAAGAAGAAAAAGAAGAAGAAGAAGAAGAGCGGCACCGCGTCGGCGTCGACCTCGGCCGTGCTGCCCAAGGTCAAGCCGTACGTGATACGTGTCGACGTGCGGTACGGCATACACTTTGACAAGAAGCCCTTCTTGGTCTCGAGCATCATTCGCTACACTGCCATGTCCGCCTTGCGAAAGACCTGGGTCGATTGGGAGCCTCTCATTCGCAAGGTGGCGCAAGAGTTTGGTTACTCGGCCCTCAAGCCGCCGGAAGACGACTGACGAGCGTCACTCACGCCCACGCCCTCGCTCTCGCGCTCTCTCGACATATCTATCAGCGTCGTCGATATCATCAGCTCTACCTACCTCGATCAGATTCAACAATACCTGCAACCTCTATCACACACTCACTCGCTCTATCGCTCTGTCCTTCTATCCAACTATCCAACTATCTATTCATCGACGTGTTTCACTCTTCAACTCATTGGTACCACATCCAAACACGCGTGCGTGGCATTGCGCCTTCTATACATCCCCATCAATCTATCAATATGCCGCGCTAAACTCTTCTTACTCCTCCTCCTACTCCTGGAGGCCGCTATCCACCCCAAAAAAACCCCACCGCAGAGCTGATATTAATAGCCTCGAGGTCCCACACACAGCGTGTTCGTCAAGCTCGGGGATAGAGAGAGAGGAGTAGTAGAGGAGTTGTAGTTGTGGTTGTTTGTTGTTGGCTGCCTCGTGTGTGCGTGTGGGCTTGTTTGTTTGATTCTACTTGCTGTGGCTGTGGCCGTGTGTGGGAGGACCAGTCTAGCTAGTAGACGCGGTTCTATACGATATCGTATCGCGCGTATATCGTGCATATGTTTGTATGATTTATAGTGTTGTGGTTGGTTGCTTTGTTGTTGAGTACGCTCCAGTTAGTTAGTTTGTTTGGTTGTGTGCGTGCGCGAGCGATCGATATCGATCAAACTATATCCATATCCTCCCTCTCCTTGAGACCTACTTATTCAACTCCTACACACACTGCAGGTTGTGTAGTGATTGTAATCTTGTTGTTATTATTATTCTTCTTTCTGCTGTCTATACGTCTTGTTGTATGTATACAATATCTTTGACTTTATTGTTCTTGGTTATCTTGGCATATCTCTCGTAATATCTCGATCATGATGATCTACACAAGTACTACAAGTCATCGTCGTTGCTGTCGACGTGGATACTCGACTACCACCACGACAGCCTCCATACTCTTCAAACTCCTTTGTATGTTTGTTGTTCTTCTCCTTCTTGTGGAACCAAGTACTCAACACACCAACGCAGCCGATGGATCTTATCCGATGATCGAACTCAATGTATTCCTTCAAGACTTGGATGATTACGGGCGTGTGGCGACTGCCGGTGCTGACTGGGCCAAGATGAGTGGCGTACACCTCAACCTGACGGTCGGCAACGCGACTCTCGTGTCGCTCAACGAGGCCATCAACTCGGGCAACTACGACGTCTACATCTATCACGCACGCCACATGATCACGTTGCACGACTCGTTTCTACCGCTCGATACCTACGTGGCGTCCGACACGACGATCGCGTGGTCCGACATCTTTCCGTATCTACGCTCGTTCGTGGCGAGCTTCGACAACGTCATCTACGGCATACCGCTCGATGGACCGATCTACCACATGATCTACCGCAACGATCTGCTACAAGCGAATCAACTGCCACTACCGGGATCGTGGCCCGAGTTCAACTACATTGCAAAGTACTACCATACGCACGATCTCAACAGCGACGGTAAGCCCGACTATGGCGTGTGTATCGCATGGGCCGATCCAGCCGTGGCACTCGATTACTTTTTCGCCGTCTTTGCATCGTATGCTCAAACCAACTCGACAACACAAGGAATCTACTTTAATCTCGAGAACCTTGAGCCATTGATATCGAATGATGCCTTTCGGGCTACTCTTGGAGTATGTTATACTCTCTCTCTCTCTCTCTCTCTCTCTCTCTCTCTCTCTTTTTCTACACTACTCTCTACTCTCTTGCTATGACAGTTTGTTTCTCTAACATTCACTTGGTTTGTTATAGTTTCTATTAGATTCATTATCGGTTAGTACTCCATTGAATACGACACAAGAACAAGCTCGACAACTCTTTCTTACAGGTCGATGTGCCTTGTTGCTCGATCTCGCATCCGTCTTCGTCTCGGCATTGAACAAACAACCGATTTCGACACAAGCCGCCATCGCCATGGTGCCTGGATCCAAGGAGGTGCTGGATCGTTCGATCGAGGCGCTGCGCTTCTGCTCGCCGACACTATGCTTGGGTACCACCAACATTGCACCGTTCATGAGTTCGCAGAGCATTCTCGGCTCGGTGCACCGCCGACTCGACGCCTACACGGCACAGATGGCGTACGACTTTTTGTCGTACCTCTCGGGCCCGTCGTACTCGAGCTCGCAGATACTCGAAAACTCGTTCGACATCTCGCCGTTTCGGTACTCGCATGCGAGCCGTGACATTTGGGAGGTGTCGTTCAACGCCTCGGCGCAACGCGAGCAGTTCATCGAGACGACGTTGACCGCCAACACGCATACCAACATTGCACTCGGGCTCTTGATTCCGCAGAACGGCGCCTACCAACGCGCCGTCAACGTCAACCTCCTTCCGCTGCTGCGGGGCGAGATCAACGAGACGCAGGCCGTCGCTAACATCTCGCAAGCCTGGCATCACATCTCGACCCAGGCCGGTGTCGAGCAACAGCGCATCTACTACCTCAAGAGCCTCCATGCCTTCTGGCTACTGCCGCCAGCATCAAGTGGCACACCGTCGACCCGTCGTACCGATATTACCGTGATTGCCGTCGTCGTGCCAATCATCGCCTCGCTGCTGCTGCTCGTCATTGGCGTCATGGTGGTGCTGGCGCTCGCTGCCATCTACTGGTATCGCAAACGAGGCGCCACCGTCACGCTTCGAATCGCCAACGCCGGCTGGATCCTCGACTACCAAGACCTTGAGCTCCTCGAGCGCATCGGCGTCGGCAGCTACGGAGATGTCTACCGCGGTATCTACCGCGGTACCGAGGTCGCTGCCAAGAAGCTGCGCGGCATCCACACGGTCGACAGCATGCAACAGTTCCTCGACGAGATGGCCGTCATGTGCGAGTTGCGCCATCCGAACGTGCTGCTCTTCATGGGCGCTTGTATCGAACCCAATCACCAGAGTATCGTCACCGAGTACATGCCTCGCGGCAGTCTCTACGAGGTGCTGCACGATGATATGCTCGTACTCGACTGGCAACTCTTGCGTCACATGGCACTCGATGCTGCGCGTGGTCTCGAGTTTCTCCACAGCGCTGATCCTGCCGTACTCCATCGAGATCTCAAGTCACTCAATCTCTTGATCGACAAAAAGTGGAATCTCAAGGTCGCTGACTTTGGCTTAACCTCACTCGCTGACTTTCAACGCAAGAGTGGTGGTTCATTGGCTTGGAGTGCTCCTGAAGTCTTGAATGGTGAAGAGTATACTGTCAAATCTGATGTTTATAGGTATTGTTTAACTCTAACTCTCTCTCTCTCTCTCTCTCTCTCTCTCTCTCTCGTATGT
>Ga0097681_1003705_pt1 | contig 11850 bp, 15 predicted proteins | sample ThiBiot_750_plan_FD_72845 | JGI IMG/M metagenome (GOLD analysis project Ga0097681, IMG submission 72845) | Wastewater bioreactor microbial communities from Cape Town, South Africa - Thiocy_cont_750_plan - 1398105538144 (version 2) (version 2) ... | reverse complement strand
CTCTCACTCACTCATGAACTTGGTTCAGCAACACGATACATGATTGCATTCGAGATTGCACACCATCCGTACGTTCGTCAACGAATTCGAGATTTGTTCGACGCCAAGAGCGTTACGATATCGACCGAGCCCACTGCACGCGGTCGCAGCATCATCGACAGGTCTCATGAGTTGTTTGTACGTACCCTTGCTACCTCTCTCACTCTCTTGTTTGTTCTGTTCTCTAACTGATGAATAGCGAGTGAAACGCCTTCAACGAGTCTTGACGAATAAGCTCGATCGAACGGAATTCCTCAAGATCATCAAGGGCAAGGAAGATGGATTGCTCAAGTTGAAGCTCGAGGGCGGCACGGATCGAGACAAGATGCTGCCCGACATTTACGATCTGTACCTGACGTCGGGCAGCGGCGTGTTGTCGCGCAAGTGGAACGAGCAGCGCAAGCAGATACTCGACGTGGCGCTCGACAAGTGGCTGTTTCCCATGTTGCGCCAAGAGGTCGAGACGCAACTGCGGCGCACGGCCGAGAGCTGGGTCGAGTTCGAGTACAACGGCAAGGTTCGCGAGCTCGTGTCGACCGGGCCGTACCGGCTGCCGGAGATCGACGAGCTGCGCGTCATGGCGTGCCACTGGCCCGAGCGCAACGAGGCGGCGGTCGTGGTGACGCTGGACGCCGAGGGCCAGGTGGTGGACTTTCTGACGCTGCCGGCCAACAGCGTCTCGCAACCGACGGTGGCCGACGAGCAGAAGCTCGAGCAGTTCATCGTGCGAACGCAGCCGCGTGTGATCGCGGTCGCGACCGGCAGCATGTCGTCGCGCAACATGAAGGAGCGCCTCGACCGCATGACCGAGTACATGAAGCGCGAGTACGAGATGGCGCCCAAGGCCATCTACGTGGACGCGCGTGTGGCGCGAGTGCGCGGAGCCTCGGAGGCAGTGGTCAAGGAGTTCCCGTCGTACTCGGTCAGCCTGCGCCTCGCCATCTCGCTGGCGCGCTTCATCCAGGAGCCGCTGAGCGAGTTGGCGGCGCTGCACAATGGCGCTCGCGAGCTCGCGTGCCTGGCGCTGCATCCGTTGCAGAGCACGCTCGCGCGCGACGTGGTCGACCGCGTGACGGCGCGAGCGCTGATCGACACGGTGAGCGCGGTCGGCGTCGATCTCAACCGCATCCGCGCCTATCCACACATGGCGGCGACGTTGCGCTTCGTGGCCGGCCTCGGCGCGCGCAAGGCCGTCGGGCTGCTGCGCAACTTGCGACCGAACAAGAAGGTGCGCTCGCGTGACGAGCTGCGCGCCGTGCTGCCCGAGCACGTGTGGAGCAACGCCATCGGCTTCCTGCGCATCTCGACCAAGTACTGCCCCAAGAGCATCACGGTGCTCGACGACACGCGCGTGCACCCCGAGGACTACGTGTTCGCCACGACGATGGTGCACGACGCGCTCGACATTGACGTCGAGATGAACAACACCGAAGAGTTGCACCAGCTCATCAAGGACGTGATCGAGCAGCCGCATCGGCTCAAGGCGCTCGAGGACATTGATCTCGATGACTTTGCCGAGGGCTGGGAGCAGCAGCACCACGTGCGCAAGCGCCTGACGCTCTACAAGATCCAGGACGAGCTCAAGGCGCCGTACGCCGACCACCGGCCGGCGCTGCTCGAGCCCTCGAGCGAGCGGCTCTTTGAGCTGCTGACCGGCGAGTCGGATGCGACGCTCGGCCGCGATCAGCCGGTGACGGCCGTCGTGGCCGCCGTCGACGATCGCAAGGCGCGCTGTCGTCTCGATTCGGGCCTCACGGCCTTTGTGTACCTCAACGACCTGCCGCCCGACGTGTCGCCCGCGAGCCTACAGGTCGGCACGGCCCTTTCGTGCCGCGTCAAGGAGCTCTACAAGGACCGCTTCCTCGCCATCCTGGTGCCGATCTCTCCCTCCGAGGAACGCCAGCAGCGCCTCGGAGGTGGGCGCGGTGACGACGACGACGATGACGCTGCCGCCAATGGTGCCGGCGGCAGCAGCAAGCGCGACGAGACACGCTCGCAGTTGCATCGCTTCATTGTGCATCCGCTGTTCAAGAACGTCTCGAGCAAGGGCGCCGAGGAGCTGCTGCGCGACAAGCCGACGGGCGAGGTCGTGTTCCGGCCGGCGAAGGACTCGCATCACATTGTGCTCACGTACAAGTTCCACGACGCCGTGGTCAACGTGCTCGTGAGCGAGCAGAACAAGCCCAACGACTTTGCGCTCGGCAAGATGCTCACCATCAACGAGTACACGTTCGAGGACCTGAACGAGATTGTGGCGCGCTACGTCGATCCGATCGCCATGTACGCGCAGGAGATGAGCGACTACCGCAAGTTCGTCAATCTGCCACGTGCCGAGGTCGAGGCCAAGCTGCGCGACGACAAGGCCGCCGAGCCACGCTCGTTGCCGTACTACTTTGCGCCGAGTACCGACTATCCCGGCCGCTACATGCTCTTCTACATGCCGCACTCGAACATTAAGCGTGAGGCCGTCACCGTACTGCCATCGGGCTATCGCTTCCGAGGCGAGCGCTTCAAGTCGCCCGAGGACCTCTCCAAGTACTTTAAGAAGCACTGGCGCAGTGGCCCGGCATCCTCCGCCTCCTCCTCCTCGTCGGCAGCGGCCGCAGCAGCAGCGGCCGCCAACATGGCCCCGCACGCCCGCTCGACCTCGGCACTCATCGGCACCAAGCACATGGCAGGCGCAACGCCATGGGTGCCATCGACCACGGCGACGTTGCCGCACTGGAACGCGCCACCACCACAACAGCATCACCAACTTCAGCAGCACCACCATCATATCCAATACCCGCCGCCGCCGCAACCCATGCCGCCGTATGGCGGTATGCCACACCATCATCCGCCGCCACCACAACATCCAGGCGTACATTATCCACCGCCACCACAAGCTCCGCACTGGGCTCAACCGCCACCTCCAGCATACGGAATCCCGCATCCACCAAGGCGATAGAGAGACGCACTCGCAACCACCAATCTCATCCGAATCCACCATCACCACCACCACCTTCAAATCTCGCACTCTACTCTACTCGACCACCATATCTCCTCTACTATCCATCTCGTCATATGCTACAAAAAGTAAAAGTAAAATGAATTGATTGTATACGATTGACGCGATACTCGAGAGAGAGAGCGAGCTAGAGCGAGCTGGATGGTGTCGGTGTTGTTTGCTTGTCGCTCGCTCGCTCGCGCATCTCCCGCCATGGTGGGCGCCACATCACCTCCCTTGTGGGGTTGGATCTTCTCGGCCGTCTTCTGGCTGGCGACCACGGCGTTCGTGTACTCGTTGTTGCAGCAGCAGAACCCCAAGTTGAGCGAGGACTACTTCCTCGTGTGGCTGTCGGGCGTGTACCTGTGGATGTACCACAACATGGCCACCATCGGCGGCGCGCTCTTTGCCGGGCTCGGTATCTTGAACGCCTATGGTACGTCGAAGAGCTCCAACAACGAGTCAGAGCATGGCTTACGATTGTGATTGATGAATCGTTGGACGGGTTGTTGTGCAGCCATGCTCGACAAGGAGAAGAAGCCCAAGAAGAAGGCTGCTGGTGCTGCTGGTGCGCCTGCTCCTATCGCTGCTGCTGCTGCCGCCGCCAAATAGCCGGAAGCCACAAGGACGCGCGCACACACGTGTATGCAAGAGGCCTCAGGCTTGTACATTGATTCATATCCGGAACGCTGCTCTTGATTGCTCGTGAACGCGAAACCTCTCATCTGCGCGCCAGCGAGAGAGTATCTCGTAGACTTTATCGACAGTATATACAAGATGCATGGCTACAACCGACACGAGCGCGCCTACTGCTCTTGCTCGCCAGTGTCCATCGATGCTGGCGGCGGAGTGTCGCAGCGCTCGGCCAACGCAGGCACCTCGGCGTCAGCAGACGCTTGTGGCATTGGAGAGTCGGGCCGCGTGTGCGGTACTCGCAATGCCGCCGCTGCTCTGTGATGCCGGTGCGGTCGCTGCACCTCGGTCGATGCCAAGCGACTGAGAGCGTCGTCGACTGGTGGTCCTCGGCCCTTGCCACTCACCATTGGCTCGACCGACGACTTGGCCTTGCTGGCAGTCGTGGAGGTGGTGGTGGTGGCAGTAGCGCTCGACGAGGTCGAACCATTGGGCGGTCCTTCGAACGTGTGCTTGGGCGAGGTGACTCGCACCTCGCGCTTCATGCGAGACACTGGTTGAGACGCCGATCGACTGAAGTCGGGCTTCCCACTCGCTCCAGACTCGGACTGTCTGCGTTTAGGTCGATGCTGCAGCTCTGGGTTCGACTCCTGAACAGTAGGCATGCGAGCTGTCAGTTCCAGACACACGCACACACGGCATCATGTCCTTCTTCTTCTCGTACCCATTGCGAGAGGTACTGGCGGATTGCAGCAGTGTGCATCGAGCTATCGTGCTTGTAGCGATTCAAGCTCGCCTGATAGATCTTGGCAGCGCGCGCCGGGAAGTCCTTCATCAACGCCTCCAAGTCGTCGCTGAATAGACGGCCATCGTGGGTCCGATTAGCAGTCACGAGCAGTCTCGAGCAGCTACGAGAGTGGGCAAGAGTAACGCGTACCGTGCAAGCACAAAGAGATCACAGAAGCTGACAGCACGTATCGTCGCAGTACGTGGAGTGTTGAAGAGCCTGTAGCGATGGCGCAAGAGCTTGGTCACTCAATCTCGCCCACGCGGTACAGAAGAGCCACTCACTCGCGCCCCGAACGTACAGAGCGAGTTCGCCAAAGTACTGCATGGCACCGAGCGTGTTGACGACCGAGCCACCGATCTCGATCTCGACCGAGCCTCGCACGATAAAGTACATCTCCTTGCCGAGCTCTCCTTCAAAGATGATGATGTCTCGCGGCGCATAGAGCCTCGGCTGGAGCAGCTCGACCAGGCGCGCAGTGAACGACGGTTCGCAGTCCTTGAAGATTGGCACCTGCATCGAGCGCCAGAATCGTCAAGTCCAGTCGTCAGGTCAGCGACTCGACAACGAGCACGGCTCGTTGTGTGGCGTGCGTGATTGAGACGGGCACCTTGCGAACGACATCGCCCGTGAGAGCCATTGCGACCTCGTTGCGAAGGTTGGAAGGGAGGTCCTCGAGGATGCTGTGCACGTCCATTCCCTACACGACGCCACGACAGGCGATGCACCGATGAGTATCGACGACAGCGCTCCCTGGCCAATGCGCGGGATGCGCGGCGTCGAATGCCGAGGCTTCGAAGGGGATGATGGGGAGATACCTTGTGGCGGTCCCAGAGGTAATCGTAGTACTGCAAGATGCGCTGCTGCAAGGTCTTGGGCAGCGATACTCCTTGCATGAATCGTTGCAGCAAGAGCATCTTCTCGTGGAAAGCCAACGAGGCCGAGTCTGCGGCCGACAGAATCGACGAGAACGATCCTGTTGTTGCGCCATGTCATCGAGAGTGAGTGTGGCTGAGTGTGAGTAGAGTGTGTGTGGTATGGATGTGTGAGCACACGGTACCGATCAAGGTGCAGAAGGTGAAGGCTCCCAGCAACATGATGAGGATCGAGAAGACGATCTCGACCTCGGTCTCGGGCTGTCGAATGTCGCCCGTGAGGCTGCTGAAGGCCCAGAACAGCGAGTGCAGATAGACCGAGCGAGGCGGCTGCGCCATGATCGAGCACGACAGCACCCAGCCGCTCGAGGCGCAGCCTTCGTACACGCACACGAGATGGTACGCACACGTGACCCAATGCTGTTCATTTGCATTTGTTCGAACGAGATCGAATGAGAGAGTGATCATGAGTGATCGATGGATCAATATCGAGAGTAGATTGAGTGAGTGAGTGAGTGATCGTGAGTGATCAAGAGTGATCGAGTGAGTGAGTATCGACATGTCGATCGTACCAGCACGATACACGCCCACAGAATCAAGTGCACGAGACGCGCCGATGTCGGATGCAACTTGGTGAGTCGCTTGATCTTCTCGTCGAGATCCATGCGGAACAGAAACGAGAGTCGCGCGAGCACGAGCAACAACGGCGGCGGCGCGAGGCCCGCGCTAACGGGCTTGAGCAGCAGCGGCAGCTCGAGCGTCGGCATGAGCCACGTCGACAGCAGCACGAACGGCGTCTGCGGCACCATGGCGGCGACGTTGGTGAGCGTGCCGCTGAAGCGAGCGACCGACCAGCGAGCGGCGTCGTCGTCGTCGTCGTAGAGATTCAGCAGCGCCTCGGTGGATTGGAGGTCCGAGTCGGAGGACGACGTGCGCTCGGGCGACGGCGACGGCGAGGCGCTCGGGGCCGACGACGACGACGGACTCGGCAGCGGCGACGGCAGCGGCGGCGGATCCGAGGCGTCGCGCGCCACGCCCCAGCCAGTGAGGGCCTCGAACGACACGAGATGTACGGTGTAGAAGATGTCGCACAGCAGCGTGGCGAGCGCGACGGTCCAATCGATGGCGCCGTACTCGAAGAAGGTCACGTGCAGCGGCAGCCACATGGCGATGAACACCACGGGCACGATGAAGAGGTTCCGCTGGTGTTGGCGCACTCGTCGATACAGCGTCTGGCTGAGCGCATTCTCGGTGAGCTCGTTCTCGGTCACCTCCATCGAGAGAGAGCGAGCACGAGAGAGTGAGAGGGAGAGAGAGAGAGTGCTCGCTCGGCAGCAGTAGCGCGGTATCTATCGAAGCCTCCACGCAACAGTCGCCTCATCGGAGAGTGAGTGCTGCTCTCCTCTGCTGCTCCCCACCACTACGCTCCCGCCATAACCTCCTCACGCCGCGCCATGACCTCGACTCCCATCGAGCCACCGGAGCACCTCGACGCCACGCAACCGCTCCCCCCACATGATACCCAGCCGATCCACCTGTCGGTTAGTTAGGCAGCGCGTCCGCCAGAAATTGGGTCCGAACCACACAAATACGGACAGGCGATAAAATCTCTCCCTCTGACTTTCGGTGTTTCGCAGTTTCGGTTTGTCTTTGTTGCTGCCGCTCTCTCGGGTACGTCGCTGCTGCTGCTCGATGTCGCTGCTCGGATGGCGGTATCGCGCGCTCTGCTGCTGCGTGGAGGTCTCGCCAATGACGTGCCACACGAGCAACAATGACGGGCGATGAGGTGGTGTTGATATCGAGTGATCCAAGCGCGTTCCAGCTGACTAACCAACCACACACGATCACGATCACGATCACACGATCTCTCTCGATCAGCGCCCCATCCTCCCATCGATGGCCGACAGCTCGCGGTCCACGAGACCGATCGACATGGTGGTGCACCACCACGTCGGCTCGTTCAACTTCTTTCTCGAGCAAGGCCTCGAGCGCGCGGTCGAGCTGCTCGAGCCCGAGGAGGTGTCGCTGACGCCGCCCGAGCAGGCCGCCAAGCTCGCGCCCAAGGACCGTACGTGGCTGCGCTTCTGGATCGAGGACGTCAAGATCTCGACGCCGTCCAAGGCCGCCGTGACGCAGAAGCTCTATCCGTCCGAGTGTCGCGTCAGTGGCTCGACGTACGCGGCGCCGTTCTTCGCCGTCATCGCGTCGCAGATCAACGACGGCCCCATCACGCGCCTCAACCGCCTCATGGGCCGCCTGCCCATCATGCTGCGCGTACGCCCCTTGCTGCTGCTGCTGCTCGTTGTCTTGGATGCTAACACACGCGCCGCGATGTAGTCGAACAAGTGCAACCTTGCGGGCTTGAACAACGACGAGCTGGTGCGCCACGGCGAGGAGCTCAACGAGATGGGCGGCTTCTTCGTGTGCAACGGCAACGAGAAGCTCATCCGCATCATCGTGGCGCCTCGCGCCAACCTGGTACCGATCCATCCATCGCAACCAATCAATCAATCAACTCATCCATCCATTCTTATACTCACACGCTATCTATCTATCGTGATCTATCTCTCTCTCTCTCTCTCTCGGTTGCTAGCCAATGGCGATGAAGATGAACCGCAACGCATCGCGCGGACCGCTGTACACCGAGTACGGCGTGAGCATCCGCTGCATGCGACGCGACCTCACCACGCAGTCGGTGACGCTGCATTACCTCTCGAACGGCACCTGCACGCTGCGCTTCGTGATACGCAAGCAAGAGTTCCTCGTGCCGGTCGTCATCTTGCTCAAGGTTCGTGCTCCGACGTCCATACTACATAGCTCGTTGCTGGTTGCTCGTCGCTCACGATCGCCACCCTGCGAACCAGGCCATGACCGATACTACCGATCGCGAGATCTACGAGAAGATGACGCACGGAAGCAACGTGCCATTCGTTTCGGATCGTGTCGAGCTGATGCTCCGTGATGCCAAGGTGCTGCCGCAATGCCACCACCCAGCTCGCTCTCTCTCTCTCTCGTATCTCTGTGCATGTGTTAATCGTTCGATTCCTTGGTATCACGCACGCGTGCAGTCGCACAAGGTCTTTACTCGCAACGAGTGCCTCGCATACCTCGGTGCTCGATTCCGCATCGCCATGAAGGTGTCAGAGCGCCTGACCGATATCGAAGTCGGCCAGCGTCTACTGCGCAACCACGTACTGGTGCATCTCGATTCGCCTTACGACAAGTTCCACTTGCTGCTGTACGCACTGCCGCCATGCCGCTACACAGCACACGCGAACCACCGCTGACGACACGCTGCTCACATTGCATGCCGTGCTGCACGACACAGACACATGATCCAGAAGCTGTTTGCTCTCGTGCGCGGCGACATCGTCGAGGACAACCCCGATGCCGTCTCGAACCAAGAACTGTGGCTGCCTGGCCAGCTGTACCTCGCCATGTTCAAGGAGAAGCTGCAAGAGTGGCTTGCGGGAGTCGGTGCACAGATTGCCAAGACCCTGCGCGAGGGCAAGACCGTCAACTTTGACGGTACGCCCTTGAGGCAGTAGTGATTGCTCGGCCGACCATCACGAGTGCTGTTGCTGATGTTGCTGTTGCTGATAATGTTACTGCCTGTACATCAGAGGCCTTCTTCAAAAAGTCAATGGAACGTTCGATCGATATCGGTGCGCGTATGGAGTTCTTCCTCGCAACGGGAAACGTCATTAGCTCCACTGGCTTGGACCTGATGCAGGTGCGTCGTGTATTTGTGCTTGAGTGTACTCGCTCGCTCGCTCGCTCCCTTGCTTGCGTGAGTGCTCACTCGGCAGCTACCAGAAAACGGGCTTCAGTATCATGGCCGAGCGATTGAACTTTCTGCGCTTCATTGCGCACTTTCGCGGCGTGCATCGCGGTCAGTTCTTCACGACCATGAAGACCACCAAGGTGCGCAAGCTGCTGCCTGAAGCCTTTGGTTATCTCTGCCCGGTGCATACGCCCGATGGTGGCCCTTGTGGTTTGTTGAATCATATTGCATCAGCTTGTGTGGTACGTCGTCGCATCCAGACGCCATGACCCAGCAAGCTCACTCATTCACTCACTCACTCATTCACTCACTCGAAACCTTCGTGTCATTACCAGGTGGTACTGGATGAAGAGCCAACCAATAGTCTTCCGGCACTACTGGCATCGCTCGGTATGAGCAGCTTGTCGTCGGCCGTGTCGTTTCCTGCCAACTATCTGCCGGTGATCCTCAACGGCCAGATCATCGGATACGTCGCCGACGCCATGGCCGAGACGCTGGCCGCTCGGCTGCGATACATGAAGGTCATGGGCCTCGGCCAGGTGCCGTCGCGCATGGAGATTGTGCTCATCGACGGCAAGGCGACGCCACAATTCCCGTCGCTGTCGCTCTTTACCAACATGTGCCGCATGGTCCGCCCGACCATTTACCTGCCGACCAAGACCGTCGAGTACATTGGGTCTCTCGAGCAAATCTACCTGAGTATCGCGTGCTTGCCCGAGGACATTGATGCCACACGCCACACGCACCTCGAGACCAAGCCGACCAACATGCTGAGCATGGTAGCGCGCTTGACGCCTTTCAGTGACTTTAACCAGAGTCCGCGTAATATGTACCAGTGTCAAGTATGCTTAGCCTCTCTCTCTCTCTCTCTCTCTCTCTCTCTCTCTCTCTCTCTCGTGCTCTATCAATAGTACCCTAGGGTAGTGAGGGAGCAGAAACACAATGGATATTGACCAACTTGTATGATGGCTTGCACAGATGGGAAAGCAATCGATGGCAACTGCAGTGTATTCGTACGTTCACCGTTGCGACAATAAGCTCTACCGCATCCAAACGCCGCAGCGGCCGATCGTGGCCACCGATGCACAAGAGGAGTACGAGATCAACGAGTATCCGACCGGCGCCAACGCCGTCGTGGCCGTCATCAGTTACACGGGCTACGACATGGAGGACGCCATGATCATCAACAAGTCGAGCTTCGAGCGTGGCTTCGGGCACGGCACCATCTACAAGACGGTGGTACGGCATGCGTGTGCTCACTCGTCATGGTGGTGATACTAAGACCGAGCGTCTCTTCAATGATGCATGCACAGTTGGTGGATCTCGATGAAGGTGGTCGAGCACGTCGGCTACACCGCTTCTTTACGAACCCCATCAAGAAGACGCCACAAGGCAAGACGGTGCGCTTCGCACCCGAGCTCGACGACGACGGCCTGCCGCCGGTCGGCACACGCCTCACCAAGGGCGACGCCTTCTACAGCTACGTCGATGGCCCGAGCCATCGGCCGGTGCTGAAGCGCTACTCGTACTCGGAGGACGCGTACGTCGACCAGGTGCGCGTCATCGGCAGCACGACCGGCTCCGACAGCCACATCAAGATGGTGTCGTTCAAGTTGCGCATCAACCGCAACCCGATCATTGGAGACAAGTTCTCGTCGCGCCACGGCCAGAAGGGAGTGCTCGGCAAGCTGTGGCCTACGATCGACATGCCGTTCACCGAGAGCGGCCTCACGCCCGACGTCATCATCAACCCACACGCCTTCCCGTCTCGCATGACGATCGGCATGTTGGTCGAGAGCATGGCCGCCAAGTCTGGCTCGCTGCATGGCATCTTTCAAGACGCAACTCCCTTCAAGTATGCCCGCACACACTCACTCGCACGCGCGCACGGGCGCACCCACACCCTACCGCATGGTCCTCACCCACCTGCTGCCTCGCCTTCCGCCGTAGATTCGACGAGAAGCAACGAGCCGTGGACTTTTTCGGTGAGCAACTCGTACGCGCAGGCTACAACTATTACGGCAACGAGGTCATGTACTCGGGCGTCTCGGGAACCGAGATGAAGTGTGAGATCTTCTTTGGTGTACGTACAACAATCCTCGTGCTAACGACGTGGCCAAGATAGCGCGGCGAATCGGTCAGTATGCTCACTCGACGCTATCGTCCATCATGATGGCTCCTTCTCGTGCACAGGTGGTGTACTACCAGCGTCTGAGGCACATGGTGAGCGACAAGTACCAAGTGCGCTCGACCGGCCCGAACCACAACCTCACGCGCCAGCCGGTCAAGGGCCGCAAGATGGGCGGAGGTATCCGTCTCGGAGAGATGGAGCGCGACTCGATGCTCGCGCACGGAGCCGCCTACATGCTGTACGACCGTCTCATGAACTGCTCGGACTCGCACAAGGCGCAGGTGTGCCGTACGTGCGGAAGCGTCTTGTCGCCGCTGATGCGCACGAGCACCAACGGCGCAAAGAAGCCGTACTGCCAGTTCTGCGACTCGTACGACAACATTCGCTCCGTCTACTTGCCGTTCGTCTTTCGCTACCTCGTCAACGAGCTCGCTGCCATGAGCATTCGGCTGCGTGTCGTGCTCGATAGCACGTGAACGAGCGAGCGAGCGAGAGCTTCGTCTTCTTTTTGAATCCCATCCCGGCCCGGCAAATAGTTACACACAGCAAGAGAGGCACCACATCCACCCCCGCGCATTCATTCATCCACCCATCATTCATTCATTCATTCATTCA
>Ga0097681_1003702_pt1 | contig 11854 bp, 10 predicted proteins | sample ThiBiot_750_plan_FD_72845 | JGI IMG/M metagenome (GOLD analysis project Ga0097681, IMG submission 72845) | Wastewater bioreactor microbial communities from Cape Town, South Africa - Thiocy_cont_750_plan - 1398105538144 (version 2) (version 2) ... | reverse complement strand
AGAGAGAGCGCGAGCACCACCGAGTTGGGATCGGTGGAACCGCGAGTGCAGCAGAGGTAGTGCAGTGCCGTGTTGCCGTCGTTGTTCTGCTTGGTGACGTCGAGGTTCTTGGCCGTGTTGAGCAGCAGTTCGGCGTACGGCAGAAGTTCGTGGTTGCTGCACGCCAAGTGGAACGCCGTCCAGCCGAGGTTGTCTTGGCCGTTGACGTCAAAGGTCGGATCGGCGAGCAGCGACGCGATGCGCTCCTTCAGGTCCGATCGGTCGCTTTGCGAGAGCGCCACAAGGAGTGCACGGCTCTTCGCGGTCGCTGAAGAGCCCGACGACGACGACAACGAGGAGGAGGACGAGGAAGATGAGGATGACGACGAGGGTTGCTCTCCGAGCTGCAGTGATGCGCTCGGTGGGCGTAAGACACGCTGCCAGAGTTCGACCGCCGTCTTGCATTCGTTCTCGAGGCGCACAAAGCACGACAGCACCAGGCCGCTGATGGGTACAATGTGGAACGAGTTGGCGTTGGCCTTGGCGTATCGTGCATCCTCGAGCTTGCGCATCTCGATCAGATACTGCAAGTCCATCGCCAACGTCTCGACCCACTGCCGATCGCTCGGAACAATGTTCGAAAGCTGAGACTGCACGGTCTGTAGAATGGTCTCCTCGGGCAAGTCGGTGCCGAGCGTGTCGCACAAGATGCATTTGCCGTTCTCGAGGAACTCGGCGATTCGCGGGTGGATGAGCTGCTGCAGGCGCACGATCAGCTTTTGCACGTTATACTTGTCGAACTTGGGGTTGAGCACGTCGCGCAAGATGGCGACATTCGCGTGCACGGCATCCAGGTCGTTCGGCGGTTCGTCGACGTAGTTATCAGGCAATGCGCCATGGCGGTAGCCAATGTTGTCGAGGAATTGCAGGACCTTGGTTGGGTGCACGACGAGAGAGAGAGAGAACAGGTATGAGTGACAAATACAACAGCTTGCATTGCGTCGCAGTGCACTTCACATACCTTTTGCTCGATGATATCTAACCACCATTCGGTTAGTTCTCGCTTCTTGGAGCCATCGATCCAACTGCGCTTCGAGCTTTCGAGTTGCTTGGCAGCAGCGAGTAGCACGGCTTGTAGCGACAGGAACGAGTTGCGCACAATGTCGACCGTATTGCTCTTGGCGACGCGATGGAGCGTGAGGTTGCGCGTGGGAGCAAAGGCCGCCGTGCAGCGATGAAGCGTGGCAAAGACCTCGTGCACGCGGCTCGCGAGCTCCGAGTACAGTTGCTGCAACCACGGCGACGACGGGAGGTCAAACTCGGTGTTCATGTCGGCGAGCACCTTGGTGGCCTTGGTGAGCACGGCCTTGTCCTTGAAGGTGTTGGCCGACGCCACGGCGCGGTCGTAGATCTCGCGCGAAAAGTGGCACTCGGACGCGAGGCGCTCGCAGAGGCGCATCTCGACCAGCTGCACGAGCGACGAGTTGAGGTCCTCGAGCGGCGACTCGGTGATGGCCTCGAGCTGGTACACTGGCTTGTACTGTACGCGCTCGAGCAGGCGCGAGTTGAGCGGGAAAACCGAGTCGATCGGCAACGCGAGTACCGTGGCGTTCAAGCTCTCGGGCTCGTAGCCCACGAGCACCGACACGGTACGCTCGCCGTGTCGCTCACCCGTGTAGCGGCCGTATACATAGTGGTAAGCGTCGGATGATGGAGATACCGATGACGATGAGGACGATGATGCTGATGATAGCACGTCGTTGCGTAGCTGTACCACTACCAGCTCGCCGTTCTCCATGGTCGTGACGCCACGTAGAATGGCGGCGAACGAGCGCACGCGTGCCTGCAACTCCTCGAGCGCCGACATCGAGGCCCACTCAAAGACCTTGAGAACGAGCGCCTTGTGATCGAAGACGCGCGCCGCATTGGCCGCCAGCTGCTCGAGCTCGAGCGACTCGTGCTCGTGCACCTGGCGCAGTTGCTCGAGCACCGACGGCGCCACGCGTTGTCCAATCACGCAACCGAACGGATCCGAGTGGTGCGTGCGCAGGAAGGCCGCGAGCGTCACGCTCAGGTGCACGTACTCGGTCGGGAACGGCGAGCCGGCGCCGCTCTGCTCATGCGACAGCGTCACGACCGCGTTGAACACCGACTCGTAGTGCGTCGTCTCGGCCTTGTTGCTGAGAAAATCCCACCATGCGATACGACGCTCGAGGTCACGCTCGGGCTTGTAGTGGTCGCGATAGAACTCGAACACTCGCTGCGTATCGGACGACGCTCCTCCCGCCGACGACGACGCGGCACCATCCAGCAGCAGGTCGCTCTCGATGGATGATGGCACGCTCGACGACGATCCGGCCGCCGATGAGCTCGGCGACGAACTCGATGACGGCGAGGCGGTGGCCGAGGCGGTGCCGGTGGCCGGACTGCCGCTGGTACTCGACGGCTCGGCGCACAGCACCGACACCATGTATCGATGAAAGATCTCGTCCCACGGTCGGTTCTGGTTCTGGTGCACCTTGACCTTGTGCAGCAACGCGAGGCCCTTGCGTATCTCGGTGATGAAGTCGTTGACGGCCGCCTCTTCCTTGCTCGATCGTTGTGCCTTGTCGATGGCCTTGCTCGGTACGTGTATGAGACTCAAGAAGCGAAAGATGTACTCGAGGTTGCCGGTCTTGGCGCCCATCTGCAGATAGTATCGAGGATTGCCATCCTGCGGCAACGACGAGCCAGCGCCAGCGCCATCACCCGACGTCGCTCCTTCGGCTGTAAACGAGAGTCCGCCACCACTGCTGTTGCTACGCTCGATGCTCCCATACAATGAGGGCGTGCGAGAGCCACCAGTACGTGAGGTACGTGAGGACGACGACGACGACGATGCTGACGTAGTCGCGCTCGAATTGGTAGCCGCCGCTGCCGCTGCCGCCAAAGAGGCAGCTGTAGAGGTTGTGGTCGCCATCGTGCCAGGATGTCGTCACACCGACGATGGATTGATTGATAGGACGGTCTTATCAATCCAAGCGACCACACTACCTTGCGAAAGCAGCAAGCGAGCAAGAGCGAGAGCGAGATGATGCGCTGGCGGAGAGGGAACGAGCAGAATGAGCGGGCGAGCTCTCGTCGCTCACTCTTCGGGTGTCGCCAGGTCGTTTGCGGACTGACACCTGGTGCGGGGCGGGTACGCTACGATCGTGTGAGGGTTGATGGTTGATGGTTGATTCGTATTGAGATACTTGGAGATAGAGATAGAGAGAGACCGAGACTGAGAGAGAGCTGCCAAAGGTTTGGTTGGATCATGAGACAGACAGATGAAAGGATGACAGGATGACAGGAGAGTTTGGCTTGCATATCTGAGTGAGAGAGAGAGGAGGGTAGGGTGTGTACGTAGAGATGGCAGTGGCAGAATAGTGTACATATGCGATGTTTGAGCGGTGCAATCAAGGAGGAGGAGCTGGAGGAGCTGATATGTAGGCAACCGTATTCGTGAGCAGGCGCGCGTTCGTTCTCGCTTGTGGGTTTGTCGCTCGCTCTTCTCTCTCACTTGCTCAATCCGAGTCATCCTCGTCGTCACTGGCCTTGACGTATTCATCCGAATCGTAGTCGGGCTCGTCTGTGAAGGTTGTGAGAATGAAATGAATGAATGAATGAACGAGTGAGTGAACTATCGATCGTATCGTGTATCTCTCTCGATTCGTTGCATACCATCGGAATCGTCATCGTCCTCCTCGGGCTCGTCGTCATCGTCAGGCTCATCCTCGGGCTCGTCGTCCGCATCGCTGTCGCTCCACTCTTCGTCGCTGCCGTAACCCTTGGCTTCCTTGGCGAGTCGCTCGGCTTGCCATTTCGCCTCCTCCTCCGCCATCAGACGCTTCTGCTCAGCCTCCTTGCGCTTGCGCTCGTCCTCGATGCGCTTGCGTTCCTCCTCCTCCTTGTTGAACTTGGAGCTGCCGCCAAAGAGGCGTGCCAGCTGGTCCGAGCGCTTGGTGCCTTGCAACAACATGACACTCTGACGCTTGGCGAGGTTGGACTCGAGGTTGGCGGCGCCCGACTTGGTGAGCAACTCCTTGAGCTTGGCGGCACGGTTCTCGTCAGCCTTGGAGAGTTGCTCGAGTGTCGCGCTCTTGCGGTTGCTCGGATCGGTGGCCTTGATCGGCTTTCGTCGCTCGACCTCAGCAGCCAATCGGCGTTGCTGGCACATGAAGCAAGCGAGCATCGATCGTTGTCATCGTTGTTGTTGTGGTGGTGGTGGTGACAGTAGTGCGTTAGTGACACTGCGATGCAGGCCGCGCACAGTGCGGCCATGCGATGCTGATGCAATCTATGAGCGATACCTCTTCCTCCTCGGCCGCGAGGCGAGCCTCTTCCTCGATTCGTAACCGCTCTTGCTCCTCGGCTTGTAGACGCTCCTGCTCCTCGGCGAGTCGCTTGGCCTCCTCGGCCTCGGCGGTCTGCTTCTCCTTGGCGTCGGCGTGACGCTTGGCCCTCTCCTCGGCACGCTTCTGGCGACGCTCGAGTCGGCGCTGCTTGCGTTGCTCCTCCTTGAGCTTGCGCTTATCCTCGCGGCGCTGCTGTCGACGAGCCTCACGGCGTTGCTGCTTCTCTTGCTCCTTGCGCTGGTGGCGCTGCATCTTGCGAATGCGACGCTCCTCCTGGCGCAGGCGCTTGGCCTCGAGCTCGCGCAGGCGCTCCTCGGGTGACTGCTTGGCCTTGGCCTCGCGCAGCTCCTCCATCTCGGCCATGGTGCGGCGACGCATGCCGAACAGCTCGGGTGGCACGTTCTTCTTCTTGCGCGGACGCAGCTTCACCTCGTCGGTGTTGATGGGCTGGTTGTCGTTGGCGGCAGCGGCCGCCGCGGCGATGGCCGACATGCCCGAGCGCGGCGATGAGGCGGCCGACGCTCCGAGCGAACCGTTGTCGTCGGCGAGCAGCGGCGACTGCGGGCGCGAGACGCGGCGCATCGTGTCGCGCTTGGACTTGTCGGACTTCTTCTTGCGCTTGCTGCCGTCGTCGTCGGGCGACGATGAGCTCAGGTTGGAGGACGACGACGCCTCGAGCGCCGCCTTGGTCTCCTTGCTGCTGATGCTGTTGCTGCTGATGAGCTCCTTGGCCTTGGCGGCCTTCTCCTCCTTGGCGGCGGCCTTCTCCTCCTTGGCACGCTCCTTCTCCTTGGCCTTGTCCTCCTTGGCACGCTCCTTCTCGCGAGCCTTCTCCTCCTTCTCGCGCGCCTTGTCCTCCTTCTCCTTCTCGCGCTTGGTGCGCTTGTCGGCCACCTGCGGGCTGCGTGGCGACGACGGCGACGGTGATGCCGCGGTGGCCGACGTGCTCGATGCTGCCGACGAGCTCGTCGATGTCGTCGTCGATGCAGTAGCGGTAGCAGTAGCAGTAGCACCGGCGGCCGATGATGACAAGGCCGACGACGATGGAAGCGAGCTCCATGCCGGAGAGTCGCTCGATTCCGAGAGCACCTTCTGGAGAGCCTGGCGCTTCTCCTGCTCGATGCGCTTCTTGGCAGCGAGCTTCTCGGCGGCGAGTTGCTTCTGCCGCTCGATCTTGGCTTTGGCGGTCTCGGCCTTGCTGCGTGGCGACGTGAGCGAATCCACCAGCGGCGACGACGACGGCGATAGCGACGACGACGACGACAGCGACAGTGAGTGGAGGTCCGAGTCGTCGCGCGAGACGCTCGCCAGCGGCGACGGCGACGGCATCGAGCTCGATAGGTCGGTGACCGTGCGCTTGCGAGCCTTCTCGCGCTCCTTCTCGCGCTCCTTCTCGCGCTCGCGCTCACGCTCCTTCTCCTTCTCGCGCTCGCGCTCACGCTCCTTCTCCTTCTCTCGCTCGCGCTCACGCTCCTTCTCGGCCTCGGCCTCGCGCTCGCGTGCCGCAGCAAGCTCGCGCTTGGCGGTATCGAGCGACGTGCGCAAGGTCGATACGAGCATCAAGGCCTCTTGCAGTCGCTCGGTCAGGCGATTGACCTCCATCTCGTAGAGCTGTACATCGGGCGGAGCTTGGCCCTCGGCGAGCTCGCTCGTATCCATCAGCAACACCAATCGCTCACAATCTCACAAGTGCACTGCCACTGCCGTTGCCGCCACCACCACCGCACACACTACCACCATACACCGAACGATCGGTGCCACAATGGAATGATCGATCACTGAGTGCTGGCGGCACAACGACAACGAACGACAACGTCTCCGAGCAGCAGCTGGTCGGACGCGCGAGGGAGAGCAAGTAAACGAGATAGCGTCCACCCAACTAACTTCTCGTGCCCTGCGTGCGTGTATGGTACGGTACGCAACCAATCAAGCGAAGAGGGAGGAAGAGGGGGAGAGGCACGCGCAGACGAGAGCGAGTCGCGAGAGTAGACGATGATGATGCAGCAGCAACGCAGGCAAGAGAGGAATAAACGCAACCGGAGGAAAATCGCGTTGTTCCGCCACGTGAGTTCGCTCTCTCTCTCCTGGTCCTCTGGAAAATATCTGCCGCTGCTGATTCGGCTCTCCCGCGCGATTTAGTGCCTGGTGGGCCGCACTCGCTACTGGCCGGCTTGCTGGTTGGCTGGGCCTACTTGCCTTTCTCTCCCCCTGTTGTTGACGCCGTACTGGTCAGGTTGCGTGGCGAAATAGTGAAGATGCCTCTTGAGATGCCGCGAAGAGGCGCCAATGCAGGTCTCGTGAAACAAGCGCCACAACGAACGAACGAGCGAGCGAACGAACGAACGAACGAACGAACGAACGATCGAATGTATGTATGGATGCAAGGTAAGTCGGTCTGTAGGTATGTACAAGGTCGGCAAAGCGTCAAGTCGTCGTGTGCACAGTGTGAGCGACTCCACCGTCTACACGATCGATGGAATGAAGCCTGCTTCCTCGAGGCGGCCGAGGATCTCTGCGATCTCAACCTTGCCCGTGATAGTGACGAGTTGCTCCTCGTGGTCCAGCGTTACGTCCGTCACACTCTGCACAATGTAGCCACCTGTGAGTCGAGTGTGCCAATCCATCAATCCGAGCACAGCGCGCTGCCGTGCCTTGGTCTTCTCGATCGTTCGTTTGACTTGCTCGGCACATCGAGCACACATCATTCCCTTGACATGCAGCTGAACCGTCGGTGCCGTATTCTGCACCAAGCCCAACGAGTAACGAGCGAGGGAGCAAGGTACGAGTGAGTGAGCGAGTGAGCGAGTGAGCGTGTAAGCTTCGTGCGACACAGGCGCCGTACGGGAACGACCGACGACTGGCCCGATCGCGCGCTGTTGATGACCTTGATCCACTCCTCCATCTCAATGTTGTTATCGGCGAAGAGATAGTAATTCCTATCGCACGTAGGTTGTACGCATTCAGAGTTGGCGCCTCGATTGGCGGTGGCGGCCCGCCGAACGCGTCGTCATATGCGCCCGTACCTGCCGTTGGTCACGATCTCGAACGCATAGCGCTTGCCGGTCTTTTTGGAGTCCTGGTTCACGGTGCAGCCATCAAGCTCGATGACGCCCGCTGGCTCGGGCTCCTATGCGTGTGTACGTGTACGTGTACGTGTACGTGTGGTATTGGATGAATGAGTCGCGAGCGCGTTCGCGAGAACTGCGTGTGGCCCTCGCTCGCTCTCGCTGCTGGCTCGTACCTCTTTTGTGCGGTAGTAGTAGAGATTGGTATCGCGCAGCACGAACCAACGACGCTTCCAGCTCTTGACGATGGCGCCCTGCTTGGTCAGGTAGCCCATCTTCTCGAGGCGGCTGGCGCTACTCAGCTGTAGCCACCACGACCACCACCACACCAACGTGGTAAGTACAAGCGCCAACGCCAGCCAACGCCAGCGCCAGCGTACTCGGCGAGCATCAGTGGTCGTGGGCACCGAGAGCGAGGTGGACGAGGACGAGGACAACAACGACGCCATGGGCTGGGCTTGCGGCTAGCCAGGCTCCAGCGAGAGAGGCGCGAGAGTCGTGGACGCGAGCGAGAAACGAACCAAGTGCGCAGAGCAAGCAAGAACAGCAGCAGATCGCATCAATCGCATCAATCGCATCAATCGAGTATTGTATGATATTGTTATTGTTTTACTGTTGTTGTCCTCGAAGCCCACGATGACAAGGGTGACGATGGTGCACTCTTGGCAAGGAAGCACGAGCAAGGTAGATCTCGGCGGGAGCTCTACGACTTACGGCGTCTGGACGGCCTTGGCGAATCCGACGCGGTTGCCGTCAAAGTCGAAGATCGAGTAGTAGGTCGAGATGAACACGTCGCCGAGAATCCACAACGGACCCATGGGCGGCGGCACGTCGAGGCCCATCAAGCCCGAGAGGCACTCGACCTCGGGACCGTTCTGGACCTTGAGCACGTAGTCGTTCGGCGTCAAGACGTAGTTGATGGTGCCGATGGTGAAGGTGAGGTTGGGGAGCGTCGAGATCATGCTGTGCGGGCGGCGCCGAGAGAGGGAGAGGGAGGAAGAGTGGGTGTGAGTACGAGGAGCGTGAACGACCACCGCGCAGCGACGATGTACGTACGTGCAGTTGGGGAAGATGCCCTCACCGTTGACGATGCGAGCGCCGAGCTGCTTGTTGATGTTGTCGACAGTCTCTGCAGTACGGCAAGGCATTTAGCGGTGGCGAATTATCGCGAGAAGGCGCGGAGTCTGTGTGTGTGTGTGTGTGTGTGTGTGTGTGTGTGTGTGTGTGTGTCGATACATACGCTTGGGACCAGTGATCAACGAGGTTCCCGAGTCGCAGATGGCACGGCAGCCAGTGCTGCACGCTTGGCTGCTGCTGCCGAGGAGCACGTTGTTCATCTTGAACATCCAGTAGGTCTCGGAGATCAGGGGCGCATAGTTGACGGGGCCAGTGTAGCGAGCGGTGTTGATGCCACCGATCGAGAGCTCACCACCGCTGGTGCCCTGTGCGAAGACGCGAGGAAGAGGAGGTGAGCGATGGTTGCCGAGGTGAAGGCGAGACGAGCCGAGCCGAGTCGATTCGAGCAGCAGAGCGTACAGAGGGGTTCTTGGAGAGCCAGAACGCAAAGACGTGCTGCTGCACGAGGCCCTGCGACATGATGTTGTACCACACGGGCGTGACGTGGTCGGCCGAGATGCTCTCGAACGCCATGCCGAGGATGCCGTCGAACTTGGCGGCGACGAACGTGAGACCGGGCTCCTGCGTCGCCTCGCCGAAGGTCTGGTTCTTGACGGTCAGCGTGCCCATGCCGAGGTAGTCAGTCGACAAGAAGCCGACCATCGAGCCGCTACCGTAAGCGATCTCGAGCTTGGTGCCGTTGGCCTGTGCGTGAACACGACGACGCGGTCAGCAATCGGGGAGAGAGAGAGAGAGAGAGAGAGAGAGAGAGAGAGAGAGAAGACGCACAACGTAGGTGCTGGACTTGGTCGAGTCGTAGCGGTTGTGCGTGCGGCAGGCGATATCGGTGACGGGGCACTTCTCCGAGGGAACCTGATGAGGTCGCAAAGCACGAAGCACGAGGTCAGTTGGTTGAGAGAACTGCACTCGACGGTGGTGGTGGTGGCGGGAGTGCTCTCATACCCAGAGGTTCGACGAGCCAGTATCGAAGACGACGAGGAACTTTTGCGAAGGAGTACCGAGGGTGATGGGGCCGTAGTACTGGGCCTGTACGACCGAGTGAGTGCGCGAGTGAGTGGTCCGAATCGAACGTGTGCACAAGCGACAGCAACGGCGATGACGTACATCCTCGTAGTCGGTGATGGAGATCGTGGTGGCGGGGCCAGCGCGAGCGTACTTGCGCAGAATGGCCGAGGCACGCGTCTATAGAGAGTGTGTGTGTGTGAGATGGAAGAACTAGCAGCAGAGCGATTGGTTGGCGACAGGCGGCGGCGTACCTCGGCATCGGGACGCGGGCGGTCGATCTTGCTGAGGCGCACGGTGTGCCTGTATCGTTGTGAGAAACAGCGCGTGTTAGACGCGAGCTCCGAATCGAATCGAGTCGAATCGAGTCGACGTACACCAAAGCAGTGATCTCGAGTGCGCAGAAGCACACAACGAGCACGACGAGCGTAGCGCGCAACATTCTGGTAGACTGCGGGAGTTGGACCAGTGCCGAGCAGCAGAGAGAGAGAGGAGAGGGACAACAGAGGCAGAGGAGGACGAAAGAAGAGGAAAGCGACGAGGAAGAATCTGCGCCCAAGCCCGCAAGACCGGCAACTCTGGGGTACGCTGCAGCCACCTCCGTAATTTCGCAGAGGAGCTCCTCGTGCCTCTCCCTCTGGCTGGGTTGGCTCTGGATGGCTGGCTGGCTGGCTGGGCTCGTTCGCTTGAAGGCGAGGGGAGAGTGGAGGGAGTGGGGGTGTGGTGGTTTGTACGACAGCAGAAACGCGGAAAGGCTGGGTTGCTTCGTTGCTTGCGGCGGGAAGAGGAGGCAGCGTGTGCGTCTCTTCTCTTCGCTGCCTCTGCACCTCGCTACCTTCATCGCCTCATCGTCTCTCTCGCTGCAGGGTCGCGAGTGTGAGTGCGTGCGCGTGTGTTTCTCTTCTTGGCGCACCACCACCACCACCACCAGCGGCTGGTCGCCTCGCTCTCCCTCCCTTGTGCGCCTATCTCGCTCGCTCGCTCTCTCTTGCTCCCTCGCGCTCAGCACCCCAGTATCGGAAGCTCAACGTGTCCAGCGTCTCGTTGATCGCTTGTGACCGTACGAATGGCGCTACGAGATCGCGCCGCCTCGGTCGCTGGCATCGGACGCAAGGCCACCGATGACTCGTTCATCGCCTTCGCGCTCAAGGGCGACAAGACCAACGTGACGCGATGTCTTCGGTCTGGTACATATCCAATGTGGCGCGTCTCGCCGAGTCGTGCGGTGATGGTGGTTGCTTGCGCCGACCTCGACCTCGACCTCACGCTGACCCTGCGATGCGTCGTGTCTTCGTCGTCGTGTCGTCGTCGTCATTGTACAGGCATCGATCCCAACACGTGCGATGAACGCTTGCGCACGGCACTGCACTACGCATGCGAGAACAACCACGACAAGGTCGTGCGAGTGCTGCTGGACAAGAACGCCGACCCGGCCTTTGCTGATCGTAACGGACGCACACCGCTTCACTTTGCCGCTGCTGGTACGCCTCGCCTCGCCTCGCCTCGCCTCGCCCGCGCCCCATGAGCCTCGATCGACTCCTACGAGAGTCGATGCGCAGCGACGATACCATCGCGCGTGTATGTGCGTGCGCGCGAGAGCCGTATTGATCACCACGGGGGCCTGCGCGACAGGTTCGGCCGCTGGCGTCGAGTCGCTCGAGATGGTGCTGGCGGCTCTCGAGGGCGTCGCGAGCTCCAACTCCGAGCGCCACACCTCTGCTGGCTCGATCAGCGCCGCGGTCGCCGCCGCGGCCGCGGCCGCCGCCACCTCCAAGCGATCGACCTCCAGCTCGTCGAGCTCATCGAGCTCGTCGGCATCGTCAGCCGAGGGCGAGGGCGGCATCGGCTTCGCCTTCAAGAAGCTCGTCAACATTCGCGACGATCTTGGTGTCACGCCGCTGCATATTGCCGTCGAACGGTACGCACGCATACATACATACATGCATTCTCTCTTCGGGGGCCTTGCTTGCCTGTGACGCTCATCTCACACCCGCTCGCTTGCGACCGCGTGAGTAGTGGAAGCGATGCGGCGATTCGCAAGCTCATCATGGCTGGTGCCGACCCTCATCTCGCCGCCAAGGACGGTACCACGCCATTCGAGTACGCCAAAGCGAACTCGCCGTCGTCGTTCGAATATCTCGAGTGTGTCATCAAAGGTACGGCGTGGGTGATGCGCGTCGCTGCTTCTCGATGCATCGATGGTGTGCTCATCCTCTCACACACACTCCGCTCCACTCCGCTCCATAGACAAGATCTCCTCCAACTGCCGCGATCTCCTCGAGCTCCAAAAGGCTG
>Ga0097681_1003696_pt1 | contig 11870 bp, 22 predicted proteins | sample ThiBiot_750_plan_FD_72845 | JGI IMG/M metagenome (GOLD analysis project Ga0097681, IMG submission 72845) | Wastewater bioreactor microbial communities from Cape Town, South Africa - Thiocy_cont_750_plan - 1398105538144 (version 2) (version 2) ... | reverse complement strand
AGGAGGTGCAGGTCGCGTCTTCTTGATATGCGGCTGTCGGAAGACCTCGTCGATCTCGTCGGCCTCGACCTGATTGGCACTCATTCGCTGCGAGGTCTTGAGCTTCTCCTCGACACGCGTCTTGTACTTGGCCAGCAGTGCACGGCGTTGCTCAGCTCGAATCTGCGAGATGAAGCATTGCAATCAGCACAAACGATCGATAGCGATAGCGATGGAGAGAGAGAGAGAGCAATCGAAGTGGTCGTACATGATTGGGCGACAGATAGTGCGGGTTGTCGTACAGCGTCATGCCACGGAACGATGCCGAGAAGACTCGAATTGGCTGCAGCACGAAGCGAGGGCCGATCTCAGCGAGCTCCATCTTGGATCCAGGCTTCTTCTTGTCGGGCCAGACGATCTAATCAAAAGCAGCAACAAGTCGGTGTAAGCCAATGTGTCAGCAGCAACATCATCTATGGGTGGAGTGTGTCACCAATAGCACGCACCTGAAAGTTGCGGAACCAGATGCGCCCGTCGAGATGCGAGAAGGTGAAGATATGGTCGAAGAAGGGCTTGCTCTTGGCGTGCTTGTTGGGCACGTTGAAGCTCTGCGACAGCATCTCCTTGGTGAGACGTAGCATGGGGCTCGACTCAAAGTCTCCATCGAACGAGATGATGGCACGGGAGCCTTTCAAGCAGTTGCCAGTCATGCGCAACTCGGCCATCGTGTGAACTACATCGAACGCAGACACGCACGAGATGCCTCTTGATGATTAGCGTCCGATCGCATCGAGCACGAGACCTCCGACGTCGTACTGTTTTGCACGAGGAACTTGATCGAAGGACCATCAGGAGCATACGAGATCCACAAGTAGAGATCCTTGTGCTTTCGAGCCTCGAAGAACAGCACCGAGCGGCAACCAGAGAGCTCGCACAGCTCGTTGATCACGGTCAGCCGATCCTGCAGGAACAACCAGCACCGTGCGCCCCCTGCGTGTGAGCTGCTCGCCGTGTTGTTCCACAAGATCCCGCTCCAGTCCTCTGTACCTTGTGGTCGAACTTGCTCTCCTTCTTGTGGTGCACGAGCAACGAGCGCAGGTCGGCCACGAGATGTCGATCGCGCGACGTCATACCGCGCGACCCGAACAGCAGCACGCGGTGCTTGTTCCTCGCCGTCGCAGTCGCCGTCGCTGCGCTACCACTCGAAGAACTAGTAGAGGCCTCTGCGGTCTTCTTCACTGTGGTGGTAGTCGTCGTAGTGGCCGTGGCCTTTGCCTTTGTCGACGCCATGGTGTTGCTGTTGTTGAGGCGAGAGGGACAAGAAACAAAAAGAACGAGAGAACGAGATCGGACGGACAAGAGTCAAAATCATGCCCCGGAATATTCGTCTTATTTGGGGTACGAATGATAGATCGATGACGGGCTCGAATATTCGAGCCCGTCGCTGTCAGCGTGTTTGTTTGCTCGTCCTTGTGACCGCTCACTCGCTCGCTGTCTCTCTCGCTCTCTCTCGCTTGGGTGTCGTGGTGGGAAGGTCCAGAGTCGATCGGATTCGATTGATTGGCGGGGCTAGTGGTGGAGGATGAGCGGAGACGAGTTGGTGGGAGCGTTGGCGACGCTCGAGGCCGCTTGTCGTGCTACGCAGGTGCGATACGTGATGCGCGTCACTCGCTCGCGTCGTACATATCTTGAATGACGACGACGCTGGTGCTGGTGCTGGTGCTGGTGCTGACCCTGATGCGTAGTCAGTGGATCGTGATACAAGACTACAAGGAACGCAATCGGTATTGGCGTTTCGAGCGACTGCCGACTCGGTAGTGTGCCGATATGTGCTGGGTATGAACGCGAGCACGAGCACGTCGTGTAGCAGCGATTGACTCTGCTGGCATGACAGAGAATGGAGGTGCCGAGACTCGATGCGAATCCCTGAAGGCGGTTCGAAGTGGTGTCGAGCGAGGCCGAGCAGGATTCGAGGCCTCGTCGATGCTTCCGTGGTTGCTGCACCTGTTGCTCGATGGCTCGCGCGCTCTTGAGGTATCTCGCCCGCCGCACGATGCTGATGAGAGCCGCTCGATCGATCGATTCCATCCGATGGTGCACGAAACCAACACCGATCGAATGTTTGAGTAGGCGATGGTGATGCGAGAGCTCATCAGCACCACGGCTCACGTGACCAAGTGTGGTTGGGGCTCGATGGCAGTCGAGGCGCGTGGCGAGCTCGTGGGCCATCTCACGCAGCAGAGCGCCGCCGCGGCGCAGCCATCGAGCCAACGCGCCGTCGAGCTGTTGGTTGCCATCGTGAGCGCCTTCGCTTCGACCTCGATGCGCGTCACGTCACTCGCGGTTCCGGTCGACTATCACGTTTCGTGCCACATTGGTTTCCAGGTATCATCATCGTCGTCGTCGTCATTAGCAATGCTCAGGATTCTCGGTTGCCATTCGACGAGAGCTGACGAGTACACGACCATGCTCGGTTGCGCTGCAGACCGAGGGATATCTGCTACACATGTGCAAGTTGAGTGCGAGTCTGATTGCGCAGTCGCTCGCATCAGCGAATCAACCGCTGCTCAAGTCGTCACTCTCGCTGTTGCTCGAGGTGCTGTCTTGGAACTTTGACAGCAAGAGCCTGCAGGCGTCGGTGTTGGAGGGCAAGCGAACGAGCACCCTGTCGGCCAAGCGCGGTGCTGCTCGAGATGAGGAGGACGACGAGGAGGACGAAGATGGTGCTGATTCGACACTCGATGACATGAGCTCGACGCTGCACTGCACGGGCGACGAGTGGCAGTCACTGTTCGCGCCACTGCCGTCGTGTGCTCCAGCCGATACACTGCAGTATCTGTGCTTTCAGGCATTCGAGGCTGCTCGTGCCGACTTGCTACTCGCAACCCTTGCTGGTCGAGCATTGGTGCGCCTTGCGGGAGTCTCTCGTCAGTTGTTTGTGTCGGATGACCATCGAGTACACGTACTCTCGACCTTCTTGATTGCTCTTACACATCTCGCAACGACGTATGTAGAAAACCTCTCTCTCTCTATCTCTATCTCTCTATCTCTCTCTCTCTCTCTCTCTGACTCACTGGCTGACTAACTGATGTAATGGTGAATCGGGACCAGATGTGAATCTCAAATGTGGCTCTCGATAGCACAAATAGTGCGACGGCTCATGTGCAACTATTCCGGTCGAGAGCTTTGGGCCGTGTCAGGTCTCGCGATGCCATTTCTAGAGGCCATCTGCAATCTCACTTGTAATTGTGCCATGAGATTGAGCGGTGATGAGGACAAGACATGGTTCTCGGATACATTCGGCCATCTCCTGGCAGCTTGGGTGTCGCTGGCTTCCGTGGGTTCGTTCGATCAATCAAGCTCTCCTCTCCTCTCTCTCCTCTCTCGCGGTATCGTAACCAATATGGCCTAATGATCAAATTGATCCAGAGGATTCCAGTCGCGAAACAGCGCCATGGTATTCACAAGCAATCATTCAATGCTCGTGGCGAATCTTTGAATGCTATGTTTCGAGCCGTTTAATCATTGCTCGTCAAGAGGTTTGTTCTCTCTCGTTCTTTGTCTCTCTCTCTCTCTCTCTCTTTTTCAGTAATGTGATTGTTCAATTGACTCACGGCTTGTTGAACGCTAGTGTGATGAGGATGCTGATGAGTACGAGGACCAAGAGCACTTGGATGAGGAAGTGCAAGCAGTGGCATTCTTGGGCCGAGTGTGTACACAAGAGTCGTTCCAGTATCTGGGCTCGTTATTGAACTCGATATCGAACGACATGATTCTTGCCTGTGCACAAGTGACGGCAACAGGTGAGCGAACGGCACAGTCGGTTCGGCATCGAGTCAACGAGATGCGTGAGGAGCTCTGTTGGTTGGTTACGTTGTTGTCACGTCTCATGACCGAGTCGGACGGCGATTCGGGAGAGACGCCCAGCGTTCCACAGGCGATCAACACGCTGGTGGCACTCGAACACGGCACGATGGTGGTCGATGTCGTCAAGCTCGTACTGCAATTGCTCGAGTGGGAGAATGAGATTTTGCGTTCGAGCGCCACCAGCGATCAGCGACTCTCGGAGCTCAGCCCGCTCGTCTCGGTGGCGCTGCGAACCTTTTTGAGAAGGTGCGATCAACCCACACAGCAGCATGCCTTGACTTACAATCCACTTATATACTCTCTCTCTCTCTCTCTCTCGCTCTCTCGCTCGCTCATTCACCTCCTCAATCATAGGTGGAGTGAGACATATCTCTTTCCCGATCCACGATATACATCGCCCGAGTTGCTCAGCGTGTACGGATGTGAACAAACCCAAGGTGGCATGAGCCTCTTGAGTTTCGTCATCGACACGTCGATCTTGACTCTCATGTACTACCGATGGGACGACGACGTATGCATCTCTGCGGCGCAACTATTGCTGTCGTTGTCGAAGCGCTCGACTTCGCAGACATTCGGCTCGATCGCGAACGTCGTGCACACGCTGCCGCAGTGGCCGCAGTTGTTGCAGTGCTTCCAACACAACCCAACTGCCGTTGCGAGCTCCGAGCCGGCGTCGTTCTCGATCCAGCTCTCAGCCACGGGCAAGCGCATCCTGACGCAGGCTGTTGTGCAATTCTCAGCATCGTTGGATGATGCCTCGTTCGCTGCAGTGCTCCATCCATGTCGTGTACGATTGCATCGCGTTGACGCGCTCCTTCGTATGTGCAATCTGACACCCTGATGATACGTTCGCTGCCTTCTTCCACAGTCGCAATTCCTCGAGTTGATCGGCAGTACGAGTGCCGACATGGTCAAGCACCCACAATTGATGTCGAGCGTGCTGCATTACATTGAGGTCATGCACGGAATGGCGTCAGCAGGCGCTCGCACGTCAGTGAGCAACTCGCGGGTCTACGGACAACTCGCCGCCATGTTACCGGCGCTGCCACTGATACTCCGAGCGTACGGTCGCGAGTCTCCGGCACACGTTCTCGCCATCTTGCGGCTGTATCATCACATTGCGGACTGCATGCTCGACGGCATGTCGACCGTGCACCTCGACCACTTCCTCACCGAGTGTGCAACGCTGTACTCGACCTACTTTTCTTGCTGTCACTTTGGCGCCACCGCCACTGCCGCGGCAATCGCCGACACGCAGCGCCACGAGCAGTACCAAGAGACGCTGGCGTGCCTCAAGCTTCTCTGCTGTCTGATCGAATGGATGCGGGCAGACTCGGAGAATGCACGAGGTGCTGCGACATTCTGGCGTCTTCTCGACCTCGTGCTGCCATCGATCTTTGCTGCTCCGGATCTGATGCAGCACCGCAAACTCGCTCTCGCACTATTTTACACGATTCATTCAATGTTCGAGCTTGCTCCAATGGTACGCCTGTGCCTCGGTGCCCGATGCTGCTATGCTCGCGCCTTACTGAGTCGCCGTCGTATTTCACCGATTGGCGTAGCTACCCACACTGTCAACACCGCAATTCTGTGCGTTACTCAACTGCGTCACCTACGGAATGACTCATCCCGATTCGATCATCGAGCGCCTGTCGTTCGAGTGTCTCGAGATGCTCTTGACCTGGAATCACCAACACGCCTTGCAATTCGGCACACCTGGATTGCAGCAACAGCTTCAAGTACGCGCGCCCACGCGCGCCATCATCTCGCTCGAGTGTATGATTGCTGACTCGCGCAATCTCTCCCTAGGCCGACAACACGATTCTCAAGTGCTTGCTTATCAAGCTGCTCGATATTCTACTGCTGGGTAACTTTTCGTTGTCGGTGTTGCCCGTTGCTGCCGACTGCCTCTTGGTCTTCATTGCAGACGAGCAGGTACTAATCGTGACGCGAACGGGGTCGCATTCTGGTTGTGGGGGTTCGTTGATTGACTGATGAATTGGATTGGATTGGATTGGGTTGAATGGTGTTTATTGTAACGTTATTCGCTTGATGGATGCAAGGCGGCGTATCAAGCACGTGTGGGCGAGATCCTGGCGACACAGCCCGAACACGTCCAAGCGCTGCTAGTGGAGCAGTTTCAGAACTTGACGGCACAGACGCCAGTACACGGTGGCATGGCATTGCAGCGGTCGATTCGGCAAGAGTTTTGTACCAAGTTGCGCAGCTTCCTTCAAACATGTCGGCCGATCGTTGTTGTACAGCAATGAAGAACTCCTCCATTCATTATTAGCACTTGCGATCGTGTTGGAAGAGCAATATATGAATGAGCGCATCAAACGATAATAATAACGGTACAGTGAACGAAAGCAACGAGAAGAGGGCGAGGGGACATGGAGTGAGTAAGAGAGAGCGAGCGAACGAATGATGAAGACGGTAGCCCGTTACGAGGTTGCGTGAGTGCGTGCTCGCTTGCTCGGAGGCTCATACTCGCTCGGCTCTGTAGCGAAACCAAGCTCGTTAGGACATGTATCGACGCGAGCATGTCCGGCGTCAATGTACAATGCGTACCTCTCGCATGGTAGACTTCCACATCATCACGTCGGTGATAGTACTCAACGTCGTCAGCCGCTGACTTGTGTGTCTCTCGACTCGATACGCGCTCCTTGCTTCGCTCTCGATCTCGGTCGCGCTCTCGGTCACGATCGGACTTGCTCTTGTCCCGGCCGCTATCTTCTGACGACGATGAGGAAGAGGAAGAGCGATGCGCACGATCCGACTCGTCGCGGGAAGAACGATGGCTTCGATCCGAGGACTCATCGCGGGAAGAGCGATGGTGGCTGCTACTGCTACTTCCACGGTCTGACTCATCGCGTGAACGATGGCTTCGATCCGAGGACTCATCGCGAGAAGAACGATGGTGGCTGCTGCTGCTGCGCTCCGAGTCGCTTCGCGAACGATGGCTGCGGCTCGACTCGTCACGAGAAGAACGATGGTGGCTGCTGCTGCTGCTGTGATCTCGGTCGTTGTCATGAGAGCGGCTGCTGGTATGCTCGCCGTTCCTGTCCGAGTGTCGTGCATGGCGATCGGATCCATCGTACATTTCGTGACCTACTTCGGAAGAATCGTGGCCATTCATGGCGCGCGGTCGGCCATGCTGGTGCTGGTGCTGGTGCTGGTGTTGGTGTTGGTGCTGCTGCATAGGATCGAAGAAGGGCATTCCAGGACGCGGACCATGCATCGGAGGAACCACAAAGGCTCCCGGCATGCCGGGGTGATGGGGAGGTGGGTACATGAGATTGGCACGCGGCTGCACAATACCGAACAAGTCTGTGTGAGCCACGAGCCGGTTGCCGAGCGAGCAAGAGAGAGTGGAGACAAGAATCCGTACCGGCATGAATGGTGGCATCATTGGAGGCATTCCAGCTGGAGGATAGCCTTGCATTTGAGCTGCATGAAGGAGGGCTCGATGGTGAGTTGCGCGTTGTTGAACTCGGACAGCCCCACTGAGGTAGAGAGAGAGAGAGAGAGAGAGAGAATCGGGTGTTTGACATACCTTGGGCAACAAGAGGGCATGCGCGGGCAACATGGTTCGGCTGGCCGCAGTTAAAACACACCCGCACGTTCTGTTTCGCAGATGCCGTGGCGGCCGCCGGGTCTTCAGCGGCGCCGGGAGTCATCCAGGCTGTGAGTGGCATGGCACCTGGCATCGGTGGCATCGGACGCATGATTGGCTTTTGCCCATCGACCATCGGTGCATCGAATGCAATGGGTGCAGGCAGGAGGCCTCCTCCAGTAACAGCACCGACACCATTTGTGGTGGGTTCGTTTGGCTGAATGGGTTGCGGCGGTGGTTGGAATGGTTGAGGCTGAGACGACTGCTGCTGCTGCTGTTGTTGTTGGTGCTGTTGTTGATATGGTTGCGAAAAAGGTGGCGTGGCGGTGGTGGGAGTGATGCTTGCTTGTGGCTGTTCAGTAGAGCTGCTGCTCGCTGCGTTACTGGTGGCAGTGTTGTTGTTGTTGTTGTTGTTGTTGTTGTTGTTGTGGTCGTTGTCGTCGTCGTCAGTGGTGGTAGGAATCTTGGTGAACTCGACACCAAGCGGCTTGTTCCATTGATCGAAAGCAGCAGAATTCGGCGTCACCATTCCAAAGCCACCATCAGGCAGCAACAAGGTACCAGCGGCTTTTCCTCCCTGAGCGAGCGGTAATCAACGATGAGATTGAATCCATTGCTGCCACTACTGCACTGGCACACCGCGTACCTCGACCGGCTTGAGGAACGAACGCGGGATGCCGGTGGCCTTCTTTACCTTGTGAAAGTCGTAGTTCGGGTCTCCGTTCGTTGGGCAGTTGTTAATGTAGTGGCCGACGCCGTTGCAGCGATGGCAAACATAACTCGGAGGCGGTGGTCGAGACTCTTGAAACCTCTGTGGTCGTACGGCGTTCGAGTACCTTCGCGATACCGAGGTCCTGCACAGAAAGAGACGGAAGTAAGTAAAGGAGCTGCACGCACTCGTGCCAAACACACACGTACTCTTGCCAATTTGATCCAGAGTCGATAATGCCACGAATCATCTCATCCTCACCGGCTCCAGCAGCAGTTGCGACTTTCTACAGCAGAGAGAGAGAGAGAGAGAGAGAATGACAGAAGCCACGGTACGACATTAGAAAGAACGATAAGAATCAATCTTCTCGGGAGCAGCATTTGACGTACCACTGGAGCTGGAACGGAGTTCCCATCGTCGGAAGTGGCTGGTGTCGACGTTCGCACGAGATATTGTGTGTAGCCAGCGCGAGTGGCCGGCACGCGCTTGACGATGACACTCGTATTCTTTGGAATCAAGCCCGCAACATCGGTATACTCTTTGGAGCGCAACAATCACCATCATATGCGTCCGACAGCATCCAGAGTGATTGATGATTGCAAATATCACGAGAGCGATGAGTAATACGGTCAGCATTTGCAACAAACACGCGCGCATAGAGAGAGAGAGAGCGGAGATAGAATAGTAGCGTAGAGGGAGAGGACGGTCGTGGTGTGACGGTGGTCGTGAGACTCTCTGTCCCTTGCGTGGTGTGACCCAGGAGCCTCTCGTCGCCAAGTAGTCTCATGTTGTCGGCGACGACGATGGATGCTCGTGGATATAAGATCGAGGAGTGTTTATCGAGTCGCTGGCCAGAGCAGCCTTCATCACACGATGCTTCTTCATCATCATGGTTGCGTAGCAGCATCACATGAATCGAACCGAATCTCCCAACGCACCGCGTCTCGTAAAGACACCAACCACAACCAACGAGCACAGATGCAGCAAGTACAGAGAGTCGAGAGGATAGGAGCAGCAGTAGCAGCGAGAGCGGGCGTTGTTGGTAGCAGTGATGGTTGTAGTGGTGGTGGTGGCGTAGCGATGACAACAAACCTTCTCCAGTCTGTGCGTTGGTGATGTTGAGGTCGATGTCGGTGGCTTTGCCGAGCTTCTGCTTCTGGAGGATACCACGCTTGAGGTCGCCGACTGAGATATGGCTGCCACTGAAGGTGATGGTGTCGTAGTCCTTGGAGCTCTTGAACTTGTAGTAGACGGTCATGATGATGTTGAAGTGGTTGTGGAGGTGGAAGTGGATGTGGATCACGCGATAGCTGCGTAGCTCGCGCACTGGTCACACTGTGGATAGCGTGATGAGTCTCGAGGAGCGAGCAATAGGCGCGTCTTGTACAACCAAGCAACTATCGAGGTAGCTGGGTTGCGTGTATCTGGTGCGTAACCAGCCCGATCTATGACCAGAAAGTGGTGTTGCTGTTGCTACGTTCCCGCGATTCAGTTTTGATGTAGAGAGAAGAATAAACGATAGTACTAGGAGAGCTTCTTGTTGAGATACGCTATATCTATATCACCCAAGCCACTCGAACGTGCGTTCAATCTCCACAGCCGAGCCCAAGAGATCGAGGAGCGCGTGTGTGTGTGTGTAAGCGAGAGAGGGAGAGGAAAGGACTGAGGACGAGGAAGGAGCAGAGAGGCCCTCAGTGAAGCGGGAAAAATCCTAGAGCGCACCATCGCTTTCTCGCGCCCGACAATGCGATCGCAGTGTAGGGTTTCCCGTAAGCTCGGGGTCGCTGTACTTGACGTCAGCGCCTTCATTCCTCTCTCGTCGCTCGCCACAGCTCAAACACACGGAACTCTCCCTCTCTCTTGCTCGTGCTCCCTCAATCCCCCTCTCCATACCCTCCTGCGATCGTATTCAGTATATCACAGACACTCACGATGCTTCGATCTATGGTGATGGTTCGATCGACGGTGCCTGCGGTCGTGGCACGAATGTACTCGAGTTCGGCGGCGCGAAAGCTGCGAGAGACCGCGGCGGCTACGATCGAGGAGGCTCGTGCTGCTGGCACCTTCAAGCGCGAGCGTGTCATCACGGGGCCGCAGCAGGCGTTGATCACGGTCGCGAGCGAGAGCAAGCCGGTGCTGAACTTTTGTGCCAACAACTATCTCGGTCTCAGCAACCATCCCGCGGTGCTGCAGCGAGCCAAGGAGGCGATCGACACGCACGGCATGGGTCTCTCGTCCGTGCGCTTCATCTGCGGCACGCAGGATCTCCACAAGAGCGTACGACTCGCACTTGCATCCGATCATTCGAGACCGACATCTAGCTCTGGAATGAGCGCGCGTGTTGATGTAAGAGATGGTGTATGCAGCTCGAGGCCAAGGTAGCCGCCTTCCATCACATGGAGGACTGCATCATCTTCCCGTCGTGCTTCGATGCCAATGGCGGTCTCTTCGAGGCGCTGCTCACGTACGCGGCACCACTCTCATTCATTCGTTCATCTATGATGCTCGAGTATTGATGCGTGTGGTGCGTTGATGGCGCCGTATGCAGCGCTGACGACGCCATCATCTCGGACGAGCTCAACCACGCGTCGATCATCGATGGCATTCGCCTCGCGAAGGCGCAGCGATATCGCTACAAGCATCTCGATCTCGCCGACCTCGACGTATGCGCTCACTGGATCGATTGCCTCGCAGGAGCGCTCGGAGAGGTTGTTGATCATGCATGAATGGTGCACACTGTAGGCCAAGCTGACCGAGGCTCGCTCGGCTCGAATGCGCATGGTCGTCACCGATGGCGTCTTCTCGATGGATGGCGACATTGCTCCGCTGCCAAAGATTGCCGATCTCTGCGAGAAGCATGAGTGCGTACATTGTGCGATCTCTGACGTCGAATGGAACTCAACGAATTCGGCTGATCAGCGATTGTGGATCGTGGATTGTTACAGTGCCATATTGATGATCGATGAGTGCCATGGTACTGGTGTCATTGGCAAGGTACAACCTACGCTCGCTCACACATACACACGCTCACATCCACAGCCACCTATCGAATCTCAACGAATACGACGTGATCCATCACTGTGCTAGACTGGTCGAGGAACGCCCGAGTATCACAACGTCATGGATCGTGTCGATATCATCAACTCGACCTTCGGCAAGGCTCTCGGCGGCGCCACTGGTGGCTACACCGTTGCTAGCGCCGAGGTCGTGGGATTGTTGCGTCAGAAGGCTCGCCCGTACTTGTTCTCGAACTCACTGGCACCGTGCACTGCTGCCAGTGCGCACGAGGCGCTTGATATCTTGATGCGAGATCCCTCGTACATTGGACGGTACGCCGATCCAGTGTAGCTCATGAAATCAATCGATCGTTGCTGATCACCTTGTGATACTGCCGTAGATTGGCTGACAACACTCGCCGATTCCGCTCTCGAATGACACAAGCTGGCTTCAGTACGAAACAACCGACAAACACACCAATACCTCAACCACAACAACAACACTCACTGACTCTATCTGTCCGTGTCCATCGCGTTTGTGCACCGCAGAGATTGCTGGAATCGACCATCCAATCTCACCAGTGATGCTCGGAGACGCACGCTTGGCCGCTACGATGGCCGATGACATGCTGGCTCTTGGTATCTACGTCATTGGATTCAGCTATCCCGTAGTACCCAAGGGCCTTGCGCGCATTCGAGGTAC
>Ga0097681_1003681_pt1 | contig 11927 bp, 9 predicted proteins | sample ThiBiot_750_plan_FD_72845 | JGI IMG/M metagenome (GOLD analysis project Ga0097681, IMG submission 72845) | Wastewater bioreactor microbial communities from Cape Town, South Africa - Thiocy_cont_750_plan - 1398105538144 (version 2) (version 2) ... | reverse complement strand
CGACCCCGTGCGCTTCCAGCAGGTGGTGCGCAATGTGCTGGCCAATGCCATCAAGTTCTCGCCCATCGGCGGGCGCATCGATGTGCAGGGCCGCATCGACGGACAGGGCGACATCTGCATTGCCGTCTCCGACCAGGGGCCGGGCATTCCGCCGCAGGAACTGGACAAGATCTTCCAGCCCTTCGTACAGTCCAGCAAGACCAAGGACGGCTCGGGCGGCACGGGCCTGGGCCTGGCCATCTGCCGCAAGATCATCGACACCATGGAAGGCACCGTCGTCGCCAGCAACGGCCCCGCGGGAGGCGCCCTGTTCTGCATCACCTTGCCCACCCGCAATGCCATGGAAACCCGTCCAGCCGAGTTGACATAGCCGGCACCGGCACTGGCGCCGGGACGCGAAGCTCAGGCCTCGGACGGCATATGCCGCCCATGCGCCAGCCAGTTGTCCCCGGCCTGCCAGCGCGCGGCCCAGGCGGGCAGCTGGTCGGCGGGCATGGGCCGGGCGATGCCGTAGCCCTGGGCCACGTGGCAGCCCATGTCGCGCAGGCGGCGCGCATGCTTGGGCGTTTCCACGCCTTCGGCCACCGATTCGAGCTGGAAGGTGCTGGCCAGCTGGATGACGCCTTCGACGATGCCCAGGTCGTCCGGGTCGGCCAGCATGTCGCGCACGAAGCTCTGGTCGATCTTGAGCGACTGCACGGGCAGCTTGCGCAGGTAGGTGAGCGAGGAGTAGCCGGTGCCGAAGTCGTCCAGCGCAAAGCGTATGCCCAGCTGCCGGCACTGGCCCATCACCTGGATGGCCTGCTCCATGTCGGCAATGGCGGCGCTTTCCAGGATTTCCAGCTCGATCAGGTGCGGCGGCAGGTCCGGGTGGCGGGCCAGCACCTGGGCCATCTTGGCGTGGAAACCGCCGTCCAGCAGCTGGTTGGCGCTGACGTTGATGCTCACGCACAGGTCCAGTCCCTGGCCGAACCAGCGCGCCGCCTGGGCCACGGCCTCGCCGATGACCCAGTCGCCCAGCGGCCGCTCCAGGTCGCTGCCCGCGATGAAGGGCAGGAACTCGCCCGGCGCGCGCAGGCCCTGGCGCGGGTCGTGCCAGCGCAGCAGGGCCTCGGCACCCACCAGCTTGCCGCCGCCCAGCTCCACCTTGGGCTGGTAGTGCAGCAGGAATTCACCCTTCTCCAGCGCCTGGCGCAGCCAGCCCAGCTGCAGGCGGCGCGCATGGGCCTTGCGGTCGTTTTCCGGATCGAACAGCTGGTAGCGGTTGCGCCCGGCCTGCTTGGCCACGCACATGGCCTGGTCGGCATGGCGCAGCAGCAGGTCGGGGTCGGCCTGGTCGTCGGGGTAGAGGCTGACACCCACGCTGGCGGTCACGGACAGCACCCGGTCCTGCACGGGCACGGGACGGCTGGCCGCCTCCAGCACCCGGTCGAGGATGGTGGAGCAGTGCTCGGCCGAGCCGATGTGCGACAGCAGCAGCACGAACTCGTCGCCGCCGAGCCGGGCCAGCGTGTCCTCGGAACGCAGCACGCTCTTGAGGTGGGCGGCCACGCCCACCAGCAGCGCATCGCCCGCGGCCGCGCCGTGCAGGTCGTTGATTTCCTTGAAGCCGTCCAGGTCCAGGAAGCACACGGCCAGGGAGCGACCCTCGCGCGCCGTGCGCAGCATGGCCTGGTTGAGCCGGTCGATCAGCAGGCGGCGGTTGGGCAGGCCGGTGAGCAGGTCATAGTGGGTGACGCGCTCGAGCTCGGCCTCGTGCGCCTTGATGTGGCTGATGTCGGTGAAGACGCCGATGTAGTGCTCGATCTCGCCGCCGGCACCCTGCGCAGCGGAGATGGACAGCATCTCGGCGAAGATCTCGCCCGATTTGCGGCGATTCCAGATCTCGCCGTGCCAGAAGCCGTCGCGCGCGATGCAGGCCCAGATCTGCCGGTAGAACTCCGGCCCGTGCAGGCCCGAGGACAGCACGCGCGGCGTCTGGCCGATCACCTCCTCGGGCGCATAGCCGGTGATGCGGGTGAAGGCCGGGTTGACGCGCGTGATGCGCCGCGCCGGATCGACCACCATGATGCCCTGGTGGCTGCTGTCGAACACCACGGCGGCCTGGGCCAGCTCGCGCTCGAAGCGCTTGCGCTCGGTGATGTCCCGGGAGATGCCGAACAGGCCTGCGATGTGGCCTGCCGTATTGCGCACCGGGCCCTTGGTGACCAGGAGGTCCAGCGTCCTGCCCGGCTCCACCGTCAGCTGCTCCTCATGCGTGGCCACCTCCTGGCGCAGCACCGCCTGGTCCTTCCTGCGGATGGCGCTGGCGATGCCGAAGGGAAAGAGCGCGAAGTCGTCCTTGCCCACGATGTCTTCGGCCTGCCGGCCCACCAGGCTGGCGGCGGCCCGGTTGACCAGCAGATAGCGCCCGCGCAGGTCCTTCACGAAGACGGCATCCGAGGTGCCGGAGATCACCGAGTCCAGCAGCTGCCGCTGCATGTTGGCCTTGCGCAGCGAGCGCTGCAGCGTCTCGGCCAGCACGCTCACGGCCAGGCCGTTGACGGCCACCACCCCCCATTGCGCCCAGTCGCGCACGGCGACGCCGTCCGTCTGGTCCAGGCTGTAGGCCGCAAAGGCCGTGGCCAGCAGGCCCGGCCCCAGGCCGCCGATCAGCGCACTGACCAGCACGGGCAGCATGAACAGCAGCAGCAGCGAGCGTTCACCGAAATGGCTGGCCAGCGTGCTGCTGGCGGCCAGCACGGCCAGGCTCATGGCCAGGGCAAACAGATAGGAGGCCCAGACCGGGAAACGGCGCGGCCCCATTTCCTGGGTGATGGCGGAGGCGCCGCCGCTGTGCGCGGCCGGCACCGAGCACAGCGCGAAGAACAGCAGGAAGTCCGTGGCCAGCACAAAGAACAGCCCCTTGGCGACGGAAAGCCAGCCGATATCCGCACTGCCTGCCAACGCGAACAACAGCTTGTCGGACAGAATGATCCAGGCGAATGCGAGCAATCCGTAGCTCACCGTGATCAGTCCGATAAATCGGCGTCTTGCTGATTTGGCCATTTCAGCGTGGCACTCCCTGTGTATATGGCTGTCCGGAATTATTGCCAATCCCTGCTGGCAATCGCGTCGTCATTCGCCGAAAACAGGGGGCAATAAAACCATTTGCCGCGCACTCGCTCATTCATAGAGAAATTGCATCGCAGGCCTTTTCCGCCGGATGCGGGAATATCTGTCCGGCCCCTTTTTCCCGGTCCGGCCGCCAACTCAGTCCGGGCACTGGCGGCAGGGCTGCTGCTCGGTGCGGGCGGCCTCGGCATGCAGCCAGGCCAGGAAGGCCGCCACGGCGGGGCGCCGGGCGTTGCGCGCGGGGTAGACGGCAAAGTGGGCCTTGACGCGCAGGGCCCGGTCCATGCCGAAGGGGGCCACCAGCCGGCCGTCGGCAATGTGGCCGCCCGCGTTCATGGCGCTTTCCAGCGCCACGCCCAGGCCCTGCGTGGCCGCGTCCAGCGACATCTGGGCGCGGTCGAAGCGCACGGCAAAGCGTTCTGGCGCGCGCAGCTGCGAGAACGCCTGGAACCAGTCCGACCACTGGACGATGCTGACGTTGCTCTGGATCAGCGGCACATGCAGCAACTGCTGCACGCGCTGCAGCCCATGCTCGGCCACGAACGCGGGGCTGGCCAGCGGCAGGATGTGCTCCTCGAACAGTGGCTCCACCTCCAGCTCCGGCCACTGCGCAATGCCGTAGCGGATGTCGATATCGGCCTGGCCCAGCGCAAAGTCGCTGTGCGAATGCGCAGCCGACAGGTTCAGCGCAATGTGCGGGCAGGCCCGTGCGAAGTCCCGCAGCCGGGGCATGAGCCAGAGGCTGGCGATGCTGGGCGCGCAGTGCACGTAGAGGCTGTTGCTCATGCTGTGGCGCAGGTCCTCGGTGGCCGAAACGATGGCCGCCAGCGCGCCGCCCACGCGCTCCAGGTAGGCCTGCCCCGGGCGGCTCAGGCGCACGCCATGCGCGCTGCGCTCGAACAGGCGCACGCCCAGCTGCGCCTCCAGCTTGGCCACCTGGTGGCTGACGGCCGAGGCCGTCAGGTGCAGCTCGGAGGCGGCCAGCGCGAAGCTGCGCCGGCGCGCCACGGCCTCGAAGGCCTGCAGGTGGGCACTGCTGGGAATGGATGCCATGGCAAGTTCCTCGAAGACGCGGGCAGCTCACGGGCAGACCCCGGGAGACCCCGTACGTGAGCTGAAGAACCGTCATCTTAGGCTGATGAAACATCGTTTGTCTTCATGCTCGTGACAGCCCAAGATGGCTGCATCCACCACCACTACAGCGGAGACAGGCACATGCTGCTCAAGGACAGGGTCGCCATCATCACCGGCGGCGCAGGGATCAACGGACTCGGTTTTGCCACGGCGCGCCAGATGGCCGCCCAGGGGGCCCGCGTGGCCATCCTCGACCTGGAGCGGGCCGATCCGGCCGGCGCGGCCGCGCGGCTGGGCGAAGGGCACCTGGGGCTGGTGGCCGACGTGACGGACAAGCCCTCGTGCGAGGCGGCGGCCGCCGCCGTGCTGCGCGCCTTCGGCCGCATCGACGCGCTGGTCAACAACGCGGGCATCACGCAGGCCGTGGGCACGCTGGAGATCGGCGGGGCCGACTACGACCGCGTGCTCGACGTGAGCCTGCGCGGCACGCTGTACATGTCCCAGGCCGTGCTGCCGGCCATGCGCAGGCAGCAAGCGGGCGCCATCGTCTGCATCTCTTCCGTCTCGGCCCAGCGCGGCGGCGGCATCTTCGGCGGGCCGCACTATTCGGCCGCCAAGGCCGGCGTGCTGGGGCTGGCCCGCGCCATGGCGCGCGAGTTCGGCGCCAAGGGCATACGCATCAACTGCGTCACGCCGGGCCTGATCGAGACCGATATCACCCAGGGCAAGCTCGGCCCCGAGCGCAAGCGCGAGATCTCCGCCACGATTCCGCTGGCCCGCCTGGGCCGCGCCGACGATGTGGCCGGCGCCTGCGTATTCCTGGCCAGCGACCTGGCCGCCTATTGCACGGGCATCACGCTCGATGTGAACGGCGGGATGCTCATCCACTGAGCCCCGCGCGCCTGGCCATGGCCTGCATGGCCGCACACAACCCAAGCAAAGGAGACAAGACCATGCAAAGCACGCTTTTCCACCGCGCCGCCCTGGCCGCCTGCGCCCTGCTGCTGCCGGCCCTGGCCTGTGCCCAGGCCGTCAAGCTCACGCTGGGGCACGGCGCCGCGCCCGACAATCCGCGCCACCTGGCCTCGCTGAAGTTCGCCGAACTCGTGAAGGCACGCAGCGCGGGCCGCATCGAGGTGCAGGTCGCCCCCTCGGCCCAGCTGGGCGACGACGCGGCCATGGTCACGGCCCTGCGCACGGGCGCGCTGGACCTGTCGGCCAATTCCCAGGGCGCGGTGGCCGCGGCCGTGCCCGAGTACGCGGCCTATGGCATGCCGTTTCTCTTCGCCACGCCGGCCCGGGCCTTCCAGCTGCTGGACGGGCCGCTGGGCCGGGAGCTGGCCGACAAATCGGCCGCCAAGGGCATGGTGGTGCTGGGCTACTGGGACAACGGCATACGCCACATGACCAACAGCAAGCGGCCCCTGCGCAGCGTGGACGATCTCAAGGGCCTGAAGATGCGCACGCCGCCCGACGCGGTGCTGGTGGACATCATCCAGGCCCTGGGCGCCGAGGCCCAGCAGATCAAGTTCGCCGAGCTGTACGTGGCCCTGCAGCAGGGCGTGGTCGACGGCCAGGAGAACCCGCTGGCCAACTTCCACGCCAGCAAGCTGTACGAGGTGCAAAAGCACCTGGCGCTGACGGGCCACATGTTCCAGATGACGCCGCTGATCATGGGCAAGCGCAGCTGGGACCGGCTGCCGGCCGCCGACCGCACGCTGCTGGCCGAGGCCGCGCAGGAGGCCACGGCCTACCAGCGCCAGCTGTCGCGCGAGGCCGACGACAAGCTGCTGGACGACATCCGCGCCAAGGGCGTGGAGGTGAGCACCATCGACGCGCGGGCCTTCGCCCAGGCCACGGCCAAGGTGCAGGACAAGTGGCTGGCCAGCCCTGCGGGCCCCTATATCGCCAAGGTCGTCAAGGCCGCGGGCGCGCAGTCAAGCGCAGGGAGCCATCCATGAACCTCATCGAACGCCTGGTCACGGGCCTGTGCCGCGCCGTGCTGTGGGCCAGCACCCTGGTGATCTTCGTGATCCTGGTGTGCAACACCGCCCTGCGCTATGCCAGCGGCACCAGCCTGCAGTGGGCCAACGAGGTGCCCGAGCTGCTGTTTCCCTGGCTGGTGATGTCGGGCGTGGTGCTGGCCGCCGCCCATGGCGCCCACATTACCACCAGCTTCCTGGTCGAGGCCCTGCCTGCCCGCGTGCGGCGCGCCACGGCCGTGCTGGGCTGGCTGGCCGTGGCCGCCCTGTACGCCACGCTGGCCTGGTCCACGCTGAACATGCTGGAGATCGTGCATGACGAGCGCAGCCAGATCCTGGGCATTCCCGGCTCGCTGACCTATGGCTGCGTGATGGTGGGCATGGCGCTGCTGGCCCTGCTGGCCCTGCAGTCGGCATGGCGCGCCTGCGTGGCGGGCAGGGACCGGGTATCCGCGCAGGCCGGTGCGGCTGGTGCGTCTGCCGAACCGGCCCGGCCCGTGGCCGGCGCGCACTGGTGAAGGGAGGGTGCCATGTCCTTCATCATGCTTTTCGTCTTCATGGCGGGCGCCGTGATCGCCATGCCCATTGCCCACGCGCTGCTCATGGGCGCCATGGCGGCGGCCGCCACCTCGGACCGCGTGCCGCTGGACCTGCTGGTGCAGCAGATGGTGGCCCAGGTGCAGAGCTTTCCGCTGATCGCCATCCCGTTCTTCATGCTCACCGGCTCGCTGATGATGGGCGGGCGCCTGGGCGAGGCCCTGGTGGGCGTGCTGTCGGCGCTGATAGGGCGCTTTCACGGCGGGCCGGCCCAGGTGGGGGTGATGTCGTCCACGCTGTTCGGCGGGGTGTCGGGCTCGGCCGTGGCCGACGCCTCGGCCATCGGCTCGCTGATGATCCCGTGGCACAGGCGGCTGGGCTATCCGCCCGCGTTCTCGGCGGCCACGCTGGCGGCGGCGGCCACCATCGACATCCTGATCCCGCCGTCGATCCCCATGATCCTGTTCGCGCTCAGCGCCAATGCATCGATTGCGGCGCTGTTCGTGGCGGGCATCGTGCCGGGGCTGCTGATGTGCGCGGGCTTCATGGGCGTGTGCTGGTGGGTGGGCCGCAGGCGCGGCTTTCCGCGCGACACCACGCCCTTCGCCTGGCCCGCCTTCCGGCGCCACCTGCTGTACGCCAGCCCGGCCCTGCTGCTGCCGGTGCTGATCATCGTGTTCCTGCGCTTGGGCATCGCCACGCCCACCGAGGTGGCCGTGCTGTCCACGCTGTATGCGGGCCTGGTGTCGGCAGTGGTGTACCGCGACCTGGGCTGGCGCCGGCTCAACGATGCGGTGGTGCATGCGGGCCTGGCCACGGGCGTGGTGCTGCTGGTGATCATGGCCTCGGCGGCCATCGGCTGGCTGCTGACCTTCGACCGCATGCCCGATGGCATCGTCCAGTGGGTGCAGTCGCATGTGCATTCGGCCTGGCTGGTGATCGTGCTGATGAACCTGCTGATGCTCTTCATCGGCATGTTCATCGACCTGCCGGCCGCCGTGCTGCTGCTCACGCCGGTGTTCGTGCCGCTGGCCCAGAGCATCGGCATGGACATGACCCAGCTCGGAATCATGATGGTCGTGAACCTGGCCCTGGGGCTGTACACGCCGCCCGTGGGCACGACGCTGTTCATCACGAGCTCGCTGGCCCGGGTCAAGGTGGGCCAGACCGTGCGCGAGCTGATTCCCTTCTACCTGGTGGCGCTGGCGGTGCTGGCGCTGGTGTCCTATGTGCCGGCCAGCATCCTGCGCTGAGCCGCGCGCCTTTCCATCCCTAGGAGACGATGCATGAACCAAGAACTGCAACAGCGCCTGGCCCGGCTCGCGGCCTGTGCCTGGCGCATACGCCGCCGCGCCCTGCAAATGGGCGAGGTGCAGGGCCAGGGCTACATAGGCCAGGCCCTGGGCTGGGCCGATGTGCTGGCCGTGGCCTATGGCGACGCGCTGCGGCTGCGGCCCGATGAGCCCGGGTGGGAGGGCCGCGACCGCTTCCTGCTCTCGCACGGCCACTACGCCATCGCCTTCTACGCGGCCCTGGCCGAGGCGGGCATCCTGTCCGACGAGGAGCTGCAGACCTATGGCAGCGATGACAGCCGCCTGCCCATGTCGGGCATGGCCAGCTATACGCCAGGCATGGAGATTTCGGGCGGCTCGCTGGGCCAGGGCCTGCCGATCGCCGTGGGCATGGCGCTGGCGCTGCGCCACAAGGGCAGCGATGCCTTTGTCTACAACTCCATGTCCGACGGCGAGCTGGACGAGGGCTCGACCTGGGAGGCCGCGCTGTCCGCCGCCCACCACGGCCTGGGCCGGCTGATCTGCCTGGTGGACGTGAACAACCAGCAGGCCGACGGCCCCTCCACGCGCATGCTGGGCTTCGAGCCGCTGGCCGACAAATGGGCCGCCTTCGGCTGGCATGTGCAGCGCGTGGACGGCAACGACCTGGGCCAGGTGGTGCAGGCCTTCGACGCGGCACGGGCGCTGGCCGAGGACCGGCCCCGCGTCATCCTCTGCGACACGCTGATGGGCAAGGGCGTGCCCTTCCTGGAGCAGCGCGAGAAGAACCATTTCATCCGCGTCGATCCGCCCGAGTGGCAGCAGGCCATCGCCATCCTGGACGCATCGCAACCCCTGGAGCCCGCCCTGCCATGAACATGCCTCTTGCCACCCCCAAGCCCCGGCCGACCACCTCGGCCATGATCGCCTCCATCGCCGCCGAGGGCCAGCGCGTGCAGGCCGCGCCTTTCGGCAAGGCCCTGGTGGAGCTGGCCGCCAGCCGCCCCGACGTGGTCGGCCTGACCGCCGACCTGGCCAAGTACACCGACCTGCACCTGTTCGCCCAGGCCCACCCCGAGCGCTTCTTCCAGATGGGCATGGCCGAGCAGTTGCTGATGGCCGCCGCCGGCGGCATGGCCAAGGAGGGGCTCACGCCGTTTGCCACCACCTATGCCGTCTTCGGCACGCGCCGCGCCTACGACTTCATCCACCAGGTGATTGCCGAGGACAACCTGGACGTCAAGATCTGCTGCGCCCTGCCCGGCCTGACCACGGGCTACGGCCCCAGCCACCAGGCCACGGACGATCTGGCCATGATGCGGGCCGTGCCGGGGCTGACCATCGTCGATCCCTGCGATGCGCTGGACATCACCCAGGCCGTGCCGCAGATCGCGGCGCACCGCGGCCCCGTCTACATGCGGCTGCTGCGCGGCAACGTGCCGCTGGTGCTGGACGAGTACGACTACCGGTTCGAGCTGGGCAAGGCCAAGATGCTGCGCGAGGGCCGCGAGGTGCTCATCATCTGCAGCGGCTTCATGACCATGCGCGCGCTGGAGGCCGCCCAGCTGCTGGCCGCCGACAACGTAGGCGCCGCCGTGCTGCACTGCGCCACCATCAAGCCGCTGGATGTGCAGGCCATCGTGCAGGCCGTGGCCAGCGGGCCGCGCCTGGTGGTGGTGGCGGAGAACCATTCGGTGGTGGGCGGCCTGGGCGAGGCCGTGGCCGGCGCTCTGCTGGAGCGCGATGTGCGGCCCGCGCGCTTTCGGCTGGCGGGCCTGCCCGACGCCTTCCTCGACGCGGGCGCCTTGCCCACGCTGCATGAGCGCTACGGCATCAGCGCCCAGGCGCTGGCGGGGCGCATCCGGCAGTGGCTGGGGTAGGCAAGGCTGCGGTCACGGGGAATCTGTCCGCAGCGCCAGCATATAGCCCATGCCCCGCACCGTGTGCAGCAGCTTGACCGCATAGGGATCGTCGAGCTTGCTGCGCAGCCTGCACACCGCCACGTCCACGGCGTTGTTCAAGGCATCCACGGGCAGGCTCCAGACCTGCTCCACCAATTCGGCGCGCGAGACCACATCGCCCTGGCGCTGCAGCAGCAGCCACAGGACGGCGAACTCCTGCCGGGTCAGGTCCAGCCGGCGACCGGCGCGTTCGACCCGCTTCTTGGACAGGTCCAGCACCAGATCCGCCAAAGTCAGGCGCATGCCCTCCCGCCCGGCGGACCCGCGCATGCGCAGCCTTGCGCGGGCCAGGAACACCGGCAGCCTGATGGGCTTGACCAGGTAGTCATCCGCGCCGTGCTGCAGGCAGAACACCTGGTCCTCCAGGCTGTCGTTTGCGGCAACCACGATGGCGGGGGTGCTTGTGGCCCGGCGCAGGGCCTGCAGGACCTCTCGCCCGCTCAACCCGGGCAGGTCCAGGTCCAGCACCACCAGGCTGTAGGCACGGCTCAGTGCCATGTCGCGGCCCTGCCGGCCGTCATGCGCGACGTCCACGTTAAACCCGTCCTGGCACAGGCCCTGGCACAGGTACTGCGCCGATGGAGGATGGGCGTCCACGATCAGGACTTTCATGCTCGCTCCTTTGACCGCACGGCAAGGCTCAGGCCAGCACCTGCCTGAGCATCTGCTGCTGCCGTCGCGCCCATTTCGTGCCGACGCGGATGGCCTCGCGCTGCCGGGAGGAGGCGGAGGCGAAAAAGACCGTCTCGCTGATCTGCAGCCGGTGGAACAAGCGCCGCAACTGCAGCGAACGTGCCCGCAGCGATCCTTCCGGCACCAGGGATTCCTGGCGCTGCGCCGAGAACAGGAAAGCGGCCTGCTCCAGGCAGCAGCGGGCCTCGGGCGTGGTCGCGGGCACGGCCCGGGGCTCGCACAGCCGTGCCTTCGCCACAAAGGGGTTGTGGCCCACCACCAGGCCCCAGGGCCGCATGGCGGTCAAGGGATCGACCGACAGCGCCTCCTGCTTGGTGAGCCCGAACGCCCGCGCCAGGCGCAGCCGCATGGCCAGCCGCGGCGCATCGGGCCGCACCGCCTCGATGGCCGTGAGCGCCTCCTCGTCGCCCCCGTCCACGGGCAGCAGCAATGAGCGCAGCAGCAGCCCGGCCTGCTCGTCGTCCTTGGCCGCCGCGGCATGGAGCAGGGCCACGCCCTGCTCCATGGATTCGATGCGTGTGGCGTCACGCAGCACCAGCGCACCCAGGCGGCGCTGGGCCTCCGCCAGGCCGTGCCGCGCCGCCTTCTCCAGGCAAAAGCGCGCCAGCGTGGGATTGGCCACCGAACTGCGGTAGTCGGAACACAGGCGAAACAGGTGCAGCCAGGCGACGGCGATGCCGCCATCGGCGGCGCGCAGCAGCAGGGCGGCCGCCTTGCGCAGGTTCTGCGCGTGCACGAGGTTGTCTGGCGCAAGGTGAGCGCAGGACTGGCCGGAAAGCGCCCGCCCCAGCGCATGGCAGGCGCGCAAGTCGCCATCGGCGGCGCAGCGCTCCAGGCTGCTTTCTATCCAGCCCACCGCCAGCCGCCCCAGGCCATGGCCTGCCACCTCCGCCTGGTGAACCAGGTCGGCGATCAGCTGCTGTATGGCGGGACAGGCAGCGGCATGGGGCAGATCGCCCAGCAGCTCCAGCATCTGCACTGCGCGTGGCGACTGGCCCATGGCCATGGCCTGGCGGGCTTCGCTGGCCATGACCTCGGCAATGTCCTGCGGCTGTACGGCGCGCAGGATCTGCAGGACCTGCAGCAGCTCGCCGCAGGTGAGCGCGGATGCGCCGCCTGCCCCGTGGCACGGAAGGGAAGCGCTGCACCGGCCCAGGCATTCCAGCGCCAGATCGAGTTCCCCCCGGATGAGATGCCATGCGGCGAGCTTCTGGCGCCCGACATCCTCGTACTGCGCAGCGATCCTCAAAGGCTCCAGCAGCCCGTGCTCCAGCAACTGCCTCAGCGGCAGATGC
>Ga0097681_1003666_pt1 | contig 12000 bp, 12 predicted proteins | sample ThiBiot_750_plan_FD_72845 | JGI IMG/M metagenome (GOLD analysis project Ga0097681, IMG submission 72845) | Wastewater bioreactor microbial communities from Cape Town, South Africa - Thiocy_cont_750_plan - 1398105538144 (version 2) (version 2) ... | reverse complement strand
GCCACGAGCAACAGCGAGAGTGCGAGCAGCAACGAGAGCGCTACGCGCGAGAGGCGGGCCATGGTACACGGCAGTACAAGCAACGAGCGCGTGAGAGAGCGAGAGCGAGATATCGAGGTGGACGTGGCAGCGAGGCGGAGAGGAATGAGCGAGCGATCGACGGAGAATCGCTCTGGAGGAAGCAGCTAAGCCCCCACTGCTGTGCTCGTGTGTTGCTGTTCTTGTGCGCTGCCCATCCTCGTGCAACCTCGATCTCGCTCTCGTCGTGGCGTGCTGGTGATGGCTTGGTGGGAGACACTCTTGTTGCTGCTTGCAGCCTTGATCATTGTGCTCGAGCTTGTGCGGCGTGTCTTGTATCCGAGTGGCTCGTTCGTGCCGCCGCTCGCGGCCTCGCTCGTCGGGCGCCGCATCGTGCTGCCGTACGACGGCGCGGCGGTAACTGCAGGCACGCTCGTTCCCTCACTCGCCCTCACACTCGCGCTCGACGTGTAGGAGCGGAACCACATATTACGAACACTACCAGCCCACTCTATCGGACCACCAGCAGCAATCGGCGCCACCACTGGCGATACTGGTGCACGGCATCTCGGCCAACTCGTACATCTTTGAACGTGCGTATCGCCAGCGCTGTAGGACGCCTCGGCCTGCCGCCTTGTCGCTCACGTTACGTTCGCTGCACCCAGTCGTGATCCCGCAGCTGCAAGCCGCAGGGTTTGAAGTGGTCGCTCTTGGTTCGTACACATTGTGACGCTTGTTGGCGTGCGCACGCTGACGCCGGCGTGCTGCCACTGCAGACCTGTACGGCCGCGGATACAGCGAGTACCCGGATCGAGCTCACGATCTCTCGTTGTTCGTCGACCAAGTGCTGCAGCTTGTCGATGCGCTCAAGTTAGTGGTGCGTGACGGCGCGGACGCGATATCGATCGGATATCCATGAGTGCTGATCGCGAGTCGCTCGCTGCCGCGCAGACTCCCAACCGGCCAAACTTCACGCTCGTTGGCCACTCGATGGTGCGTACCATCGCGCGCTGAGACGCGAGAGAGCGCGGCCGAATGGGCGAGGCTCATTGCCATTGTGTGAGAGTAGGGCGGTGCCGTGTCGGTCGGTGTTGCAGCACGACGGCCTGACTTGATCCAGCACCTGGTGCTCGTGGCTCCAGCCGGCCTGCCGCTGCCATCGCTCAATCGCATCAGGTACGCTGCCGGCTCGCTACCGTCGCGCTGCCACCATCACACCAGAGCTCGAACTGATATGTGCCCATGTCTGGCGCAGGCTCGTGCAGTACCTGCCACTCGTGAGCGACCTGGCGTTCTGGTTCATCTTGCCGCGCGTCTTCCACCACAACACCAAGCGCACTTGCGATGCGCTGCGCAGCTGCGGCGTGCCGGCGGGCACCGTCAACAAGTACGCGGCCTTCAATCTCACGGCGGCGGCCAACAGCTACTTTACGCGCTCGTACATTAGCACCGTGCGCTACTTCCCGCTCGCCACGATGCAGGAGCAGTACTCGATCGTCGCCAAGGTCGGCCTGCGCACGACCGTGCTGTGGGGAACCAACGATCTCGTCATTCCCTTCTCGACCTCGACGTACGTTCGAGTGAGTGAGTAGCTGGGCGGGCGAGCGAGCGGGCCCGCGGGCGAGGATTGGTTGAGTGCTCGCGCTACGGCATCGCCGTTCTGACCAATCGAACGAGCACTGCACAGCTTGCTGTTGGCGCTGGTTCCGACCGCGACGCTGCACCGACTCGATGGAAGGGGACATCTACTACCACTCGATGCGCCAGTGCAGGTCGTCGAGGCCATCGTCGCACAGCGGCAGCCGAACGCCGCCACATTATCCACCGGCAATGTTGTTGTCTGATGTCGGATGCGTGAGCGTGAGATTTGCAACGAGCCCAAGCAGTCCAAGGCACGGCGGCGGTCTATCGACACACTTGCGCCGCAACAGCACCACTGTAACGTAGCACTTGCGGTGGTTTATATTTCGTCAGCAAAGACGTCGTTCACGAGCAAGCTCACCAATCTGTTCGCGGCGAGCGCACCGACGTTAGCAGTTGGCGCATCGAAGGAGCACGCAGGCGGCAACGAGGCAGCTGCGTACCGGAACAAATAGAAGAAGAAGACCAACATGTAGAAGGCGAGCTTGATGATACTGGCTCGCTTCTTGGCGTAGATGGTGCTGAATATCGTGGTCGGGTCGAAGAGATGCTTCTTGGCGCGCATACTGTGTGTGTGCGTGTGTGCGCTTGCTTAGTGTGGAACTCGTACACGCGCATGACACGGGCACGTACGCAGACAGGTGCAGGTATAGGAGTGGCAGATTGATGAGGAACTCGACGTAGTTGAGCAGCACGGCCAGCATCACGGTGGCCGCGAGGTGCACGGCGATCTCGGGCGTCACGAGCTTGTTCAAGGTCGGCAGCACGCTGCGAGGGTCGGCGCCACTCTCAATCTCGACGAGCGAGATCACCTGTGTGCGTACGCATGTGCATTGCAGCGAGCGACCGAGCGACCGAGACAAGTGCGCTGTGTGTGAGCGTTGGGCGCCGCCGTGACAGAAGCTCGCGACGCACCGTGAACACGGCGATGAACACGAGCACCGCGGTGCCGATCAGCGCCACGAAGAACGCGATCGCAGAGAGGATCTCCAACATGTTTGTTCTAGGCTTCTGGTGCACGAGTAGCGAGAGGCCAGCGAGCGAGCGAGGGAGGCGATGGCAATGATGATGACGACCACGCGACGAGACGAAGCTGACAGCGCTGTAGAGCAACTGCGCGCTCGCTCGTGTCTCATCGATCAGCGACACTCCTCACTCGCTTGCTCACTTGCTCTCCCTGTCTCACTCCCAGACGCGTGCGTGGCTATCTGTGTAGCTTGGCTCTCTCTCTCTCCTTGGTATGCCGGTGACAAGAGCGAGCGTGTTCCGAGTAGCTTCTTGACCGCCACGAGCTGCTCGCTGTTCTTCGCGCCTTCGTTGTTTGCTCGTTGCTTGTTGCTTTGCGGTCGCCCGGGAATGAGACATGGCCCAAATCGCCACGGCTCACCACGCTGCTATCCAGGAGACCGCCAAGGTCGTGGTGCAACCGATCGCCTCAGTGGCCGAGCGCGAGCTCTTCAACAGCTCGAACCATTGCGAGTATCGCCCGTTCGTGCTGCGTTCCGACGACGACGGTGACGAGTGCCGCGTGGTTTGCATCGAAGCTCGGTGGTGGGCGAGTCTCGCCGCCATGACACAACACGACATTGAGCTGCGCCTCGCGCTTCGCGGCTACGTGAAGGAGCTCGTGGACTCGATCGCAGTGCCGCACGCACAGCCGCACGACGCCGCACGACGTGAGGTGCTCAACTCGATCTACTTTGCCTTCTGCCGCCAGTACGACTACCATCGCTGGTGCTCGAGCCTGGGCCCCACGTGGCCCGCACGCCTCATGACGCTCGAGCGCTCGGAGCTCGTTGTGCTCCGGCAGCTAGCGGCCGTGCGAGCCATCACGAACCGGCCACTCAAGGCGCACGACGTCGCCGACCTCTCGGCTCGCTTCATGCAGCAAGTGCAAAGCATGCTGGACGACGTGCTGCGGCACTGCGAGCTCGGGGCGTTCGTCAAGCTGTCGAGTACCTCGGGCAAGAATGACCGACCGCTGCGCCCGTTACGCACGGCCGAGGAGGTGGTCGACTTTTTGACATCGAGCAAGACGATCGCCGCAGAGTTCGGCTGGTATCTCGATGCCATCGCGGTGAGACGCTCGCCGGCCGCGCTGGTCACGGAGCCACCACAGTCACGGCCACAACGAGAGCCCGACGTAGAGTCAGAGGTGATAGGAGACTTGTTCGACGGCGAGCTCGACGAGATTTGCACCAGGCCAGAGCAGGCCGAGGCGGACAATGAGCGCGAGAGGATGCACAGCGGTGTTGCTGCGCCGTCGGCCACCGCCACGCTAGTGTTCGTGCCGTGGAAGGCCGAAATCGCGATCGACAACGAGTACCGCGTCTTTATGCTTGAAGGCCGGCCGGTGGCCATCTCGCAGCAGGCGTGGTACGTGTATCTCGGCGCGCACTCGGACGCCAAGTGCGTCGCCATCACGCGCGCAGCACAGCGACTGTGCCACGAGCTGGTGGTTGCCCGATCGATTCCGTTCACCAGCGCCGTGCTCGATGTCTGGATCGAATGGCACGGCGGCGGCGGCGGCGGCGGCGGCGACCACCGAGAGGCCGACTGCACGGCGCACCTGATCGAGTTCAATCCGTGGGGCGTGTGGGCATCGTCCGGAGCAGCACTGTTCCACTGGGTGCGCGACATGGATATCTTGGTCGGCCGGCACGAGCGTGAGGTCTTCTTTCGCTACTTGCAAGAGCAGCCGCCGCCACACGAGTAACTGTGACGGTTGAACGAAGAGCAACCTCGGTTGGACGAGGAGAGAAATGCGTGAGGGGGCCTTGGTGTCAATGGGCGAATGAACGTTCAGCCACGTGGTTCGCGGTTCGATCCTAGCCCGTTGCGGCAGTCATCTTGGTGAGAGAGCAGCAGTAGTATCGGGAGCAAACTAACCAACCCATTACTGGCGAGTCATGTACCAACTCGTAACAACCACACGCTCGCGCTCTCTCTCTCTCTCGCTGTCTAATGACAGCCAGCCGGGCACAGCTCGCCATTCGCTGCAGGCGTACGTATCCGGGCCGATTCCAGTTGGTGTTGCCGTGCCGACCTTCCGGTAAACTTCGCGCGCGAGCAGAAGAAGCTGAAGAAGCACAAGCCCGGCACCACAACACACCAACCCGCCAACCACGCTAACGCCCCGCACCAAAGCTTCGCGCCGCAAACACCCCGCACCGCCCCTCGAAAGCGCTACTACTACCCTTCCTCTCTACTTCGCGCACCTCACCCATCGCCCACGTTGTCGTTGTCGTTGTCGTTGTCGTTGTCGTGGCCGTTGCCTGCGCGGACCAACCTCCCCCCGAACCCAACGCCGAGCTCCGAATCTTCACGGCAGCCGAGCCAGCTATCTCTAGCAGCCGCCGTGGTCTGTACCAGCCATCTGGCTATCTCGAGCCGCTGTACCGCCCGCTCTTCGTCGCCGTCGTCGCCGTCGTCGTCGATTGCGTGACGTGAGGAGCGCCACCACTACCTTGTTGGGCGTCAGTAGCAGCGTTGCGCTAGAGCACCACCAATAAGCAGCGTACTCTCTCTGCTGCTGCCGCTGCTGCTGCCGCCGCCGCCTTGTTCGCCGCGGCCACCCACGACCACTACAGGTGCTGCACTCTTGTCAGTCGCGCGAACACCCATCCTACCAGGCGATGGAGGGCTTTCTCAAACGCAAGTTCGTGCTGGGCTGGAAGCAGCGCTGGTACGTGCTGACGCCCAAGGGCGTTCTCGAGGAGTACTCGAGCCGCGACGCCCGCTCGCCCAGCCACTCGATCGATCTGGGTACGTGCCGCCGCCGCCACCGCCGCCGACGCCCGCTCGCTAGCATATCTGCTCGCTCGCCAGCTCACCTGGTGTGGTGTGGTGTCATGTGTGTGCAGCGCACTGTGCGGTCGAGAGCGGCACGTATGCGTCATCGCGCTCGAACGCCTTTGCGATCCAGCGCGTCAACAAGAAGGCCGTCGTGCTGCAGGCCGACTCGAGCAAGCTCAAGCGCAAGTGGATCGCGAGCTTGCGCGCCTCGTGCGTCAACGACTCGTCGAGCGGCATCGACGTCAACGCCTTCGCGACGGCGTCGGTGCTGGCCGACGAGAGCGGCACCATCATCGCCATCAACGAGCCGCTCACGCAGCTGCTGGGCTTCACCGAGAGCGAGCTCGTGGGCCGCAACGTCGCCATGCTCGCGACCGGCTCGCACCGCTCGAACCACGCCGACTACATGCGCAACTACCTCGCCACTGGCAACCAGCGCATGATCGGCCGGCCGCGCCGGCTGCTGGCGCAGGCGCGCGACGGCACCACGGTGCAGATACTGCTGACGCTGAGCCAGTTCTCGGTCGCCGACCAGCAGCGCTTCCTGGCGTCGATGGTGCCCGACCCGGCGGCGCTGTCCGACTCGCCCGGCCACCTGTCGATGGTCGAGCTGGCCGCCGCGCCCACGGTGGCCGCCACCGACACGGGCATCATCGTCACGGCCAACCAGCACGTGTGCCGGCTGTTCGGCTTCGCGATGCACGAGCTCGTCGGCCAGAACGTCACCGTGCTCATGCCGCCCTACATGCGCGACCGCCACGGCTCCTACCTCGAGCGCTACATCAAGACCGGCACCAAGACCCTCATCGGCCATCCGCGCCGCGTCGTGGCGCAGCACAAGAACGGCAGCCCAGTGCCGGTGCTGCTGTGCATCTCGGAGCTGCGCGAGCCCAACAAGCCGACGCTGCTCATTGCGCAGCTCACGCACTCGCCCGACCCCCGCCTCTCGTCGGTCGCCGCCGCCGTCGCCGCCTCCGACAACGACGATGACGACGACGACGACGACGACGACTCCGAGGACTGGAGCGAGCTCGAGAGCTCGGCCAGCGCCACCACCACCACGCCCGAGAACAAGATCAAGCGCGTACACTCGGCCTCGGCCTCGACCTCCGCTGCTGCCGCCGCCGCCGCTGCCGCTGCCGCCGCCGCCGCCGCCTCCTCGACCACCACCTCATCGGTCGTCTTGTCACCCAGGCACCTCACTGCCGCCTCGCACGCCTTACCGATCCCCAAGGTCGCACGTCCGATCTCGCCCTCGGGCCATGCCGGCTCGCCGTCGTCGTCTTCATCGCCCTCGTCGTCCTCGTCGTCCTCGGCGCCGAACCTCACTGCACCGGGCAGCAACGAGCAACAACGACTCGGCAGCTCGAATCCGATGGGCGAGCCATTCGAGCACGCACGCGACGCCATCATGCGCTCGGTCTCGAACGAGATCCAAAAGCTGCACCTCATGAACCTCGCGCTGCACCGAGAGCTCGACCAGATGCGCCAGTTGCTTCAAGAACAACAGCAGCAGCAGCGACAGCAGCAAATGATGAGCGGCGCCGATAGCCGCCGAACCTCGGGTGACTTGCTCGAGTCGGCTCGCAGTCTCTCGGGTCCGCTCGGGCGCCCGCTGTCTCTCGAGAACATTGTGGTGCAGGAGCGCATCAGTGCCGGCGGCGGTTCGAGCGCTGCCATCTACGTGTGCTCGATCGACGGCTGGCGGTGCGTCATGAAGGAGCTCGTGCTCGAGCGTTGCAACGACGCCTCGATCGCGGCCTTCGAGCACGAGATCCAGCTCGTCGAGCGCCTGCCGTACCACCCGAACATTTGCCGCTACCTGGCGCACGAGCACCGCGGCGACACGATGCGCCTCTACATGACGCACTACTCGGCGACGCTCGCCACCTACCTCGCCAAGGCCAACTCCACCCATCCGTTCCCGTCGACGTCGGTCGCGCGCTGGCTGCGCGACCTCGTGTCGGGCCTGCGCTTCCTGCACGAGCGCCAGATCATCCACCGCGACCTCAAGAGCGAGAACGTCTTTGTCGTCTACAACGAACGCAACGAGATCCACTCGCTCGCCATCGGCGACTTTGACCAGGCGCGCCACGGCCAAGGTGCTACCGTCGTCGGTACGCCGGGCTTCATTGCTCCCGAGGTGCTGCTAGGCGACGGCACCATCACCTACACGGCCGCTGTCGACGTCTACTCGCTCGGAATGATTCTCTACGAGATTATGACCTTCCAGCGGCCGTTCGAGAGACTCTCGCTCGTGCAACTGTCGCAACAGGTCATGGCCGGCAATCGTCCTGCAATGTGCGTATCTCTCTCTCTCTCTCTCTCTCGCCACAACAACAACCGCAACCACAACCACAACTCGTGACTGCTCATTAACTGACCGACTGCTGCACCTCCAGCCCTGAGCAACTGCACCACCGATACGCCGATTGTATTCAGCTCTATGACCGAATGACAAGCTTCTCGCCAAAGGATCGACCATCACTTGATCAGATCGATCGAGACCTCGAAAAGATCATTCGCGTCTAGAGAGATGGCGCCAAAATCACTCTTCGTTTATGTTGTTGTTGTTGTTTGGTTGTTGTTTGTTGCGTTGTTGCGTTGTTGTGGTTCATCGGTTCATTGGTTGGTTGGCTATTGGTTATTGGTTATTGGTTGTAGATACCACTATTCTATTGATGCTTGCTTGCTTGCTATTCATCGTTGCTGTGGTGCACGGTATTTATTCGTACGTAGCAAGTGCTTTTTCCATGTTACGGCCTTTGCGTATACGTGTATGTGTATGCCTTCATTCGACCGGGTCACTCCCGAGGCCATCCCCACAATACAAAGCATCTCAACATACGAGAGAGAGAGAGAGAGTGTGTGTGTTGCAAGGCCTCGTGAGTGATTGATAGGTTTTGTGAGCGTGATTGTATTGTGTGAGATACGAGAGCAGTACTTATCTATAACGACATGCGGCGAGAGGATGGGATGGGATGGGATGGGATGGGCCGAGAAGTCGAGCGTACGCCGCAGCCGGCGGCATCTGTCGGTTAGCGTACAACGATCGCACGTCTGGGGCGAACTCTCTCGGTCAAGCAGCCCCCCAGCGATGAGGCACCGCAGCACAGTGTTGCGCTGCTTAGTCGAAGAAGCGAAGCTTCTCTTGCACCCAGTCGCTCGTCAGCTCCTCGGCATCGCGGCACTCAAAGATCTGCGACCACGGCGTCTCAGTCAGCCGCGAGGCCTCGCCACTCACGCGCGCACTCACGCACGCACCTTCTGGCACGAGAGCTCGTTGGCAACGCGCTGCTTGGTGCTGGCGTACATCATGTTGAGCTCGGTACGGATACCAGGCGGGCAGTAGAAGATGAAGCACAGCGGGAACGACGTGCGGTAGTCGCGGTGCTTGTACGGCACGACGTACGCGATATAGGTGCGCTGCGGTGCTAAGGAATCACACGAGATCGACAAGAGATCCACCAGCTCCCTCTCTAGCGATTACTGTATCTGCCTCTGCCGCTGCCTCTTGTTGTTGTTGTTGTTGTTGTTGTTGAAAGGATATCAAGGAGTGCCGGCGCCCAGCTCGTCCTGGAGCTCCTCAGGCGAGGCATTCTCGGTGAGCTCCTCCTTGACCTCGACCTCGAGCGTCGTCATGTTGATGCTGACTGCGCACACACTTCAGTCAGCGACCTGGACACTTCTCTTGGACCTAGGGAGCTCGTTCTTTGCTTGATCGAAGCGTGTGATGGATCGTGCGAGCGAGTGGCAACGAGGCGGGAGCGTAGAGCGTACGGATCAGCGCGTGGTAGTCCTTGGCGCGCGAGACCTTGAACTTGCGCAGCGCCGCAGCGGTCGTCTCGGGGATTGTGCAAGTGTGCGATTGTGAGCTGGCCATTGTTGGTCGGTCTCCTACTTGATCCTGTACGTCGTAGAGTGAGCGAGAGGCGCGAGTTGTCGGCAGCGAGCGAGCGAGCGAGCGAGGTACGCACACGAGCGAGAGTGAGAGAGACGCAGCGACGACGAGGCGACTAGAGAACTGCTGCTTCTTCGCTGTTTCGCTGTTTCGCTGTTTCGGTGCTGCGTTTCCCGCCAAATCCTCCGACCGTTGCGCATCCGCCATCCAACGAACAACGAACCAACCAACCAACCACTCGAACAGCATCATCTCCTCGCTCTCCCCTCTCATCACCCACCTCCCCTCTCCCCACCCGCACACATCCACTATGGCTCTGGCTGTCGTCACACAACTCCGCGCCCTCGCCGCTGTCGTCGAGAACCGGCCGTTCATCGTGCGCGACCACGGTTGCCTGCCCGGCCTCGTGTCGTTCCTGCGTGACGACGACGAGCAGGTGGTCTTCACGGCGCTCGAGACCCTCAACTTCCTCGCACAGCTCGAGTCCAACTGCACACCGGTACGCCCTTGCTCGTTCATCTCTCTCTCATCTCTGCTCTGCTCTCTTTGCAGTCCGCCCTTTCTCATCATGCCTCGTGTTTGCTCTCTCTCTCTCGTTTGCTCTCTTGTTTACAGATGATCAACGAGCCTGGCCTGCTGATTCAAGTCGCCGCACTCAAGATCAGCCCCATCGAGCGCCTGAGCGAGCTCGCCATGTCGATCTACACGGCCCTCGAGCCGCATATCGTCGAGGAGAAGCCCATCATCAACTGCAACACCAACTCGGTCGTGCTCAACGAGGTCGACAAGCAGGAGAACGACACCACGATCGAGACCACCTTCACCACCACCACCACTACCACCACCACCAAGGAGGTCAAGATCAAGACCGGCAAGCCGGTACCGACCTCCTCGGCCATCGCGACCATCACCGGAGCTCCGCTTTCGCCCATCTCGACCAACTCGCAGGGCACTGATGCGCAGCAGTACGTGATGTCCCTCCCTCCCTTCCTCCCGCCTCCCTGTCCTCGATCTCGTTGCTCATGTGCTCGACGTTCACAGAGCCGCGTCCAAGCCACGAGTCAAGCGACGCGCCAAGACCTACACCATCTACGTGCTCGCCCTCTCGAAGGAGGCCGACCGTGCCAACATCGAGGCCGCTCTGATCAAGGTCAAGGGCGTCGTCTCGTTCCTGATCGACATCTCGGAGAAGAAGGTCGTCGTGCGCTCGATGACCAGCGGCGAGAAGCTGATCGACGCCATCTCCGAGAGCGGCTACGAGGGCACCTTCAACAAGCCCGAGACCGACATTGCGCCCGCCGTCACCCCGGCACGCAAGTACCTCGAGGAGGAGGACGAGAACGCCGTCTCCAACAACTACGGCATCATCACGCAGGAGCAGGCCGCCAGCATGAGCAAGAACGCGCCCGACAACAACGGTGGCTGGTTCGGCTGGGGCTCGCGCATCACGCGAGCTCTGTGGGGCTAGGCAGGCCTCATGCACACAACACGACTCCTTCTCCCTCTGTCACATTACTCTCTCTGCGTGCGCATGCGTGCGTGTGCGTGTGTGCAGCAAGGCCATCGGATCTATAAGAAAGACCGCCTCCTTGCTGCACGCATCCACTCACTCGACCAAGATACCAAGATACCACTCTCGCTCCTTCCCTACCACCGCCTCCACCTCCTCCGCTTCCTCCTCCTCGGCCTCCAAGCCAGTAGCGCAACCTTCCATCCTCTCACACCTGTCTTCCTTTCAGCATCGAGCAGTAAAGCGCACATTGTATATCCAACAACGATGCTGATGATGGGTTGCCGGTCTGCTTCGGTGTATTATCAACGTGCGGCACCGAACTGCTGCTGTAGGCTTCGGATGAGTTCGAGAACCTTGGCCTGCGCAGCAATGTGCTCCTCGTTGGTGGTCGGAAAGAAGCCAGGTACGCCCGCTTGCTGGAGCACTAACTGCTGCTCGGTAACTTGCGCCGCCATCTCTCGCGACGCTCGCATGTCGAACTCTTCCATCTCGGCTCGCTGCTGCTTTTCCAATTGCTACCAGCCATTATCTGTCGTGTCAGTCGATGCTGGAGAAGCAGCGCAGCACACACACTCGTCTCCACAAACGCTGCGCATACCTGCAGCTCCGAGACATTCGCCACACGAACCACGGAATAGTCGCTGTGGCTTGCGGATGCCAGCCGCGATCGGTGCAACTGAAGCATTTGAGCTCGGGCTTGAGTCTGCCGCTCGCGCAACACGTTGCGGCTCATTGCAATCTCGTGCTGTTTGTGCTTCTGCACCTGTTGCAGTTCGTTCAAGCGTTGCTGAATGAGTGGATTCGCGAGAACATGGTAGAGTTGTGCTACGTTGGGCATAGCTGGAGCATCGGTTGGTGGTTGTGCCGATGCAGGTTGCAGTATTTCTGGTTGTTGGTGATGGGGAGGTAGAATTGGTTGTTGAGGAGGTAGCATTGGTTGTTGAGGAGGTAGTATTGGTTGATGTTGGACGATTGGTTGTTGAGGAGGTAGCATTGGTTGTTGAGGAGACAGCATTGGTTGTTGCTGAGGAGGCATTGGTTGTTGTTGAGGTAGTATTGGTTGATGTTGGATGATTGGTTGATGTTGAGGAGGCAGCATTGGTTGTTGTTGAGGAGGCAGCATTGGTTGTTG
>Ga0097681_1003619_pt1 | contig 12120 bp, 9 predicted proteins | sample ThiBiot_750_plan_FD_72845 | JGI IMG/M metagenome (GOLD analysis project Ga0097681, IMG submission 72845) | Wastewater bioreactor microbial communities from Cape Town, South Africa - Thiocy_cont_750_plan - 1398105538144 (version 2) (version 2) ... | reverse complement strand
CGCCGCGCGGCATCACGCCATGCATCCCATCCAAGTCCAACCGCAAGAAGCCGACCGAACATGACCGCATTCTCCATCGGCTGCTGGTATTGGTTGACGAGCCAAGCTCCGATCTGCTGTGCCGGAGTTGCCGAGCGCGATGAGGTTCTCGCGGCGCAGGATGACCGAGCGGCTCCGCCCCAGATATCCTTTATGGCTGATCGTCGACCACCGGATTGCGCAGCACGCCGATCTTTTCGATTTCGACCTCACAGACATCGCCATTCTTCATGAACAGTGGCGGTTTGCGCGCAAATCCGACGCCTGCCGGCGTGCCCGTTACTAGGAGATCGCCCGGCAACAGTGTCATTGCCTCGGAAACCCGGAAGATTAGCTCGGGAAGTGCAAAGAGCAGATCATCCGTGTTGGCCTCCTGGACGGTCTGGCCATTGAGCCTGGTGCTTATCTTCAATCCCTTTGCGCCCACAGGAACTTCGTCGGCGGAAACGAGGAACGGCCCGAACGGGCCGGTCTGATCGAAGTTCTTGCCGAGCGTCCATTGCGGACCCTTGAACTGCCAATCGCGGATCGAACCGTCATTGAATAATGAATAAGCAGCGACATGGTCAAGCGCCCGGTCTTGCGGGATCCGTCGGCCGCCCTTGCCGATCACGGCAACCATCTCGCCTTCGAAATCGAGTTGCTCCGAGACCATCGGACGCATGATCGGGGCGCCATGGCCGATCAGCCCGGTCTCGACCCGAAGGAAGAAGACAGGAAATTCAGGCTTTGCGTACGGACTCTCTGCGGCGTGGTCAGCATAGTTAAGTCCGACGCAAATGATCTTGCCGACTTTCGCCATCGGAATGGCGTAACTCAAACTGTCTTCGTTCACGGCTTTCGCACGATCGATGGCGCTTGCTGCCTTGGCTTTCGCACCGGGATTGAGAAGGATTGCCAATGGATCCAGCGGCAGCGCCGCCTCAGAAAGGTCAACGACGTCCAGACCGCGCTGTGCGATCAAGGAGAGCTTATTGTTGATCTGGGCCAGCCCAAGTCGCATGGTTTTACTCGCTTTCGTCTCGTGCTTTACGATGAGGTTGGCGGTGAGAGCAGTGGCTCATCGGGAATTGATGCGGCCCATGGCATGAAGGTGGAGCGCCAACATTACGGCCCGATGCCACGGCGTGACGATGCCGAACTGTTCGCCTAACTTTATCACCAGGCCGTTCAGCCATTCGAGTTCAAGACGTGCGCCACGCTGCAGGTCCGTGTACATCGAGCCCTGCGCATCCGGCGGCAACCCATCGATCTGCTTCATGACATAGTCGACGAAATTCTCAGGGATATTGATCCTCTTTGCGCGCGCGATCGCGGTCGCTTCAGAAGCCAAGCCGATCAGAAACTCGCGTCCCCAGGGATCGCTGCGGATCGGACCTTCGGTCGAGCGACAGAACGAAGTCGCGCCGCTATGGGTCGTTATGAAGACGAATTTGCTCCACAACGCCGCTTCAATATCCGTCTCGATCAACGAATCGATTTTTGCTTTCTGACAGGCCGCGAGGAGCGCGTTGATCCGCGGCGTTATGCGGTTGTCCATTTCTCCGAAACCCAGTGTGCACCACTCGCCGAACTGGCGCACGACGCCGGGCTCAATGATCGATGCCGGCGTGGCCGCATAGCCGCCGATGACGTGGCGGGCGCCGAGCAGTTCGGCGAGCCGCGGCTCGGCATAGATGCCGTTCTGGAAGGAGTAAACCGCAGTGTCGGGACCAAGCATGGGCTTGATCAATTCCGCGCCGCTGTCGGTGTCCCAAAGCTTTAGGCAAAACAGCACCATGTCCACTTTGCCGACGCTGGTGGGATTGCTGGTGGCATCGATGTTCTTCAGATGCACATCGCCGTGCGAACTGATAATTCGCAGGCCGTTTTCCTGCATCGCCTTCAGATGTGGTCCGCGCGCGATAAAGACCACGTCCTCGCCGGCTGCAAGCAGGCGCCCGCCAAAATAGGAGCCAATGGCGCCTGCGCCCATTACTGCAATTCTCATTGTGTCACTCTCTTGCCATCCGGAATTCAAAAAAGTCAGGGCTGCTGGCGCCGGCGCTGCTGATCCGAGTAGATCATGAAGGAATCCAGGGAGATTTCGGCGACGCTGAACCACAAGAGTTCGTCTTCGCGGAATTTTTTCCAGGGTTCGTAGACCGCCTTGAAGCGTGGGTTTGACGCGGCGATTTCCTCGTACAACTCGAACGTCGTCTTCTCGCAGATACGCAGGATCTCGGGTGAGAACGGCCGAAGCTGCGTGCCCGCGGCGACCAGTCGGCGAAGCGCCTGCGGATTGCGCGCGTCATAGGCCTGTACCATCCAGCCATTCACTTCGTTACAGGCGGCTTCAATCACGGCCTGATAAGGCTTGGGTAGAACATCCCATTTCTGCTGGTTGATGTAGAGATTGACCTGGGCGCAGGGATCCCACCAGCCCGGGTAATAGTAATATTTCGCGACCTTGCTAAACCCGAGCCGCTCGTCGTCATACGGGCCAATCCACTCGACAGCGTCGATGGCGCCCTTTTCGAGTGCTGGATAAATGTCGCCGGCGGCAATCTGTTGCGGTACCAAGCCGAGCTTGTAGAGTACTTGCGAGCCGAGACCGCCGATTCGCATCTTGAGGCCGCGGAAGTCGTTGACGCTGTTGATCTCCTTGCGGAACCAGCCGCCCATCTGCGCGCCAGTATTGCCTGCCGGGAAATGCAGTACATTGTAGCTTTTGTAGAACTCTCGCATGAGTTCAAGCCCGCCGCCTTCCGATACCCATGCGGCCTGCTGTCGCGTGGTCAAACCGAACGGCATGGACGTATCGAAGGCGAAGGTAGGGTCCTTGCCAATGTAGAAGAAGCTCGTGGTGTGACCGCATTCGATGGTACCGTTCTGCACCGCGTCGAGCACCTGAAGTCCCGGCACGATTTCCCCCGCAGCAAAAACGCTGATCTGAAAATTATTGTCTGTGATCTCGGCCACCCGTTTTGCCAACCGCGAAGCGCCGCCGAAGACCGTGTCAAGACTCTTGGGATAGCTCGATGCCAGTCGCCATTTTATCTGTGGCTGTGTCTGCGCGATTGCCGGCGCCGCAACTGCGGCCGCCGCCCCGCCTCCGGCAAGCGAAAGAAACTTCCGTCGAAGCATATCCACCCCCATTTTCATCGATAAAATTATACTATATCGATAAAATATAGAGTAGGTCATGTCTTGTCAAATCCGCGAGCGAGCCCAATGAAGATTCAGGAAATTGCAATCTACCTAACCGAATGCGACGTGAAGGATGTGTTCGCCTATTCGCGATCATGGATGCCCAAGCGCGGTGGTACGCTGGTCGAGATCACCACCGATGACGGGGTCATCGGATGGGGTGAGGCGTTCGGGCCAGGCCGGATGAGCGCCGGCGCGCTACAATTGATCAAGCCGCTGCTGATCGGCACCGATGCGCTCAACACCGAGAAGATGTGGAATGATATCTACGGGCGATTTCGCGAGCACGGCCAAAAGGGTCCGTTGATCGATGCGCTCAGCGCCGTAGATATCGCGCTCTGGGACATCAAGGGCAAATATTTGGGGCAGCCGATCCACCGGCTGCTCGGCGGCCCGATCCGCACTGAACTGCCGGTCTATGCCTCCGGATTATTCCATCGAGAGAAAGGCGATCCCACAGAATATCTGCCTGAGGAAGCGCGACGCTATCTGGCTGAGGGCTATAAGGCGATGAAACTCAAAGTCGGCTTTGGGCTGGAGGCCGACCTCAAGGCGGTCCGGGCTGTGCGCGAGGCGGTCGGTTCGGGGATCGAATTGATGATCGATGCCAATGAGGCCTATGATGCGCGGACCGCGATCACGCTTGGCAACAAACTCGCTCCATTCGACATCGCTTGGTTCGAGGAGCCGGTCCCGCCCGAGGATCTGGCAAACTACCTCGCGGTCAAGAACGCCCAGCCGATCCCGGTCGCCGGAGGCGAGGCCGAGTTCACCCGCTATGGCTTCCGGGAGATACTGATCCGGCGCGCGATGGATATCCTGCAGCCGGATATCTGCGCAGCCGGCGGCTTTTCGGAATGCAAAAAGATCGTCGATATGGCGCAGGCCTTCGGCGTAAGGGTCAATCCCCACACATGGGGTACCCCCATTGCGATCGCGGCCTCGTTGCAACTGCTCGCCGTGATTCCGGATAATCCACCGGCCCTCTATCCTATTTCCCCGATGTTGGAATATGATCTTACCGAACACGAAATCCGCGAGGCTATGATGACCGACCCGTTACGTCCCCGAGGCGGCACGATCAGCGTTCCACAGGGACCGGGCCTCGGAATCGAGGTCGATCGGGACATTGTCAAACGCTTTGCCATTACATGACGCGTAATGCCCGAGCCGATTCCCCAATCGACGGGGTGACGAGATCACTAACCGAGACGGCATACCGAACGATTCGCGAGCAATTGTTGTCGGGGCTCCACGCCCCGGAGAGTAAGCTGCGCATCGATGAACTGCGTCGGCGGCTCGGGATCGGTGCCAGCCCGATCCGCGAAGCACTGTCGCGAATGGTCTCGGAAGGCCTCGTGACCGTCGAGGAGCAGAAAGGCTTTCGCGCCGCACCGATGTCGGTCCGCGAATTCGGCGAGATTACCGAATTGCGCATCATGATCGAATCGGAGGCGCTGCGGAAAGCCATCGCGAGCGGTCGTGAGCAATGGGAAGCCCGCATCGTCGCATCCTACCATCTATTGGAGCATGCGGAGCGCCAGCTCCGGGATAGCGGTAAAACCGAGGAGTGGGAACTCCGCAATCGAGAATTCCATGACGCGCTGGTGCAAGCTTGCGACTCTACCTGGCTGATGCGGATCCGCGAAATACTCTACCTTCACTCGCAGCGTTACCGCTATCGTAGCTTGGTCGCCGCACCGATGCGACGCAACAAGGTCAACGAACACAAGCTGCTGCGTGATGCGGTGCTGGCGCGCGACGCCGACAAGACCTGCAACTTGATCCGCAAGCATTTTCTATTGACCTACGAAAACTACGTGAAGGCCGATGGCGCGGCGTTACCGGTCAGTCCGGCACAAGCTAAAAGCTGAATATTCGCCGGCCGTGCATCTGATCCCGTGGCGGCTGCCCGACCCCGGTGAAATCACCTTTTCCGTATCGGGTCGCGGTTCGTCAATTTATCGGCTGAGGTCTCGATCCGGGTTACCATCCGCTCTTTAGATCGAAGCTCAATGCGTACTCGGATCTCCTGAACGATGTCCGCTACCCGTTGTGCAACCTGTCGCGGCGGCGAGGAATCATCAACGGCATTCCAAACGCGTTGCCGCAGGTCCGAGTCTTCACGAAAGGGCAGGCGGTCCCACTTGCTAACTCAACCTATCGCCATTCCAACTTACGACCGCAAGGCCGCAAATTGTCGGAACAGCAGTTGGCGATGCTAGAAAATTCGGTGACCTCCAATTTGAATACGACCCCTCCTATGCTTCCGTTCGTGGAATGAGCTGTTCGATCAATCCCATGAATCGGATGTTGCGAATTTCTGCAACCACCGATACTGGCGATTCCCCATTTTTGGAGCCGCCGGTCCGATTTTGCAGGTATCGGGTGTTGCTAGTCCCCACAACCAAACTTTCCAGGCAGATTCAGTGAATTAGAGCGGTTCCTGCTTAGTCTGAATCGGATTTTGGTTTTCAAATCAGGCGCATTCTGATTCATGATTCTTGCTGGGTTGGAGGCCAGCAAGGATGGGACGACCTCTTTCTAATGATCTTCGACGGCGGGTTGTGGCAGCGGTCTCGAAGGGTGAGATCTGCCGATCGGTTGCATTACGGTTCGGCGTTGCGATTTCCTCAGTGGTGAAGTGGTCTCAACGCTATCGTGCGACCGGATCTGTCGCGCCGGGCCAGATTGGCGGCTATCGCAAGGCGGTGCTGGAACCGCATCGTGCCTTTATCGCAGCGCGGATACGCCAGACACCCCATGTGACGTTGCATCAACTCAAGGACGAACTGGCGGCGCGCGGGATCAAGGTCGGGCACAATACAATCTGGCTGTTCCTCCGGCGCGAGGGATTGCGGTTTAAAAAAAACACTGTTCGCCCTTGAACAGGGCCGCGCCGATGTCCTGCGCAGACGCCGGCGCTGGCGATCATGGCAAGCCGGCCTCGATCCTCGCCGGCTGGTCTTTATCGACGAGACCTGGATCAAGACCAATATGGCGCCGCTGCGCGGGTGGGCTCCAAAGGGCAAGCGCCTGCGGGCCTTCGCACCGCACGGTCACTGGCGCACATTGACCTTCCTCGGCGCACTGCGCTGTGATCAGTTCACCGCCCCTTGCGTTTTCGACGGGCCAATCAACGGTGAGTGCTTCCGCGCCTACGTCGCGCAACAGCTCGTGCCAGTTCTCAAATCCGGCGACATCGTCATCCTGGACAATCTCGGCAGCCACAAATCCGCCGAGCTGCGCCGCATGATCAAAGCCGTGGGCGCGAGGCTCTGGTATCTGCCCCCTTATTCTCCCGACCTCAATCCCATCGAGCAGACCTTCGCCAAGATCAAGCACTGGATGCGTAGCGCTCAAAAGCGCACCATCGCTGATCTCTGCCGCTGTCTCGGTGAAATTGTCCGCCAGATACAACCGACAGAATGCCAAAACTACTTCGTCAACGCTGGATACGCTTCTACTTAAATAGGAAATGCTCTAGCCCGCCTCTGGTGGGCTTTTTCAAGCGTTGCGAACCTTTGCGAGAGCGTGCAGAGCAAAACCGTTATCTCCCAGTTAGTTAGACCGATTTCGCGATCTGTTGCCGACCGTCACAAAAAACTCCGGGGTACAAAAATGGCACAAAAGCTGGAGACAACGCCGGTCGATTTCTCGAGCAATTTCCCTCGCCGATCTCGACGCATATTCGCGACGTTTTTGGGGTTGAAACGCTACGTCTAGCAAAGCTCCGCGCTTGGTAAGGCCTTGTTGATCTCCGGCTCCGACTGTGAACGCAGCATGTTAGCGCCGCCTAATAGATATCGACAAGTTCCTGATCCGGCTCACCGGGCCAGTGATGTCCCGCTGAGACGGTGGTTGAAACAACCTCGTTCATTCGGCCCGTGGCGACTCGTCGCACCATGCTGCTCAATGCCATGTCTGCCCCGACGACTGCTCAAAGAACTATCGAATGCCTTCCGTTTGCAGCACCTCATGAAATTCGGCGTAAGCATCTTCGTCGGTCGCAAACAAGTCGTCCCATACGGAGATGCGTGCTTTTGGTCGACAACTTCCAGCATCCACCCGAAGGACTGGTCCGGGAGGCGATAGATCAGCACCTCCACGGTAAACCCGTCGCGCGTTATCCTGCCGCTCAGTGGTGAGACTTCTATTTGGGGTAATCCATCATCTATTGCGATAGACTAGCGCAGTCATGTTTGCGCAGATTGGTAGCGCTATGTGCGGATTGAAGCGTCTAGCAACGCCAGCGTCGCGTCATCCATCCGACCGCCGAACCAGCGCTCAGACGCGCGACGGCTTGTCCAGTAACGCAATTCCCGCGTAGCCACCGCTATCGCAGTGCGATCGGCCACTGCCTGTGCAGCCGCCAGCGCTTGCTGCTGCGTGTGGTGTGAGCCTCGATTTGAGCCAGGCCCTCGGACGGGACGTCGTTCGGCGCTTTTGAAACCGGCCGGTCCAGCAACGGCTCGACATTCTCTGTCTACTCTTCGCGAACGAAAGCTCTGCTCATGGCTATATACGAAAATCGGAGGCAATTCTCTAAATGAACGGCTTTCCTCCCGTCACCGCAACGGTCGTCCCGGACGTGTAGCTGGAGAGAGGATCGGCAAGCATCACGTAAGCGATCGTCAGTTCTGCGGGCTGGCCGGGTCGTTTCATCGGAACCTGCTTTCCGAACTACCTCACCGCGTCCTCCGGCATTGCCGGACGAATGAGCGGCGTCCAGATCGGGCCCCGGCGCGACGGCGTTCACGCGGATGCCCTTCTCCGCAACATCTGCGCCAGCCCGCCAGTGAAATTCTGAATGGCGCCTTTCGTCGTCGCGTAGGCGAATAGGATTGGGTTAGGCATGTCCCAATTCACCGACGCCGTGTTGACGATCACGCTGCCCGGCTTCATGTGCGGGACGATATCATGAAGGGAGAAGATATCAACGTGTCAGCTGGTCATGCAATGTACTGAATTTTACCGATCTGCTCATCTGGCTTGCCAATGCTTTTTTGCCGTGTTCGGCAACTATGGATTAGCGAGTGAGTGGATCGTTCGGCTGCGTTGGGCATGCTTTGCTCGTTCACTACGATTGGCTGCGACCTCCGCCGACGTTCGGCGTTTGTGTTTTCGACGTTGCGGTGGAGCATCCAACGCGGAAATCTGATAGCGCGGGTACAATTCGATCGTGTTCTTCAGCGTTTTTACCCAAGCGTCGCCGTAGTCCATGCTGACCTTTGCAATCTCATCAGGATCGTCAGAGCCGCCGTGGCCAGTGATGAATTTTTCCACCTCGGGGTGCATGTGTACGTGTCGAGCGGTGGACTTGAACCGGTGACGCCACGCGTGATTAGGTTTAACACCCGTGATGTGAAGGCTATTGACTACCCATTCGCCAAGCCGTTGCGCGATCTTCTGATATTGTGGGTTGGCAATTTCACTGCCGCGTGCACGTTTGGGATCGTAGAATAGCGGCAATGCGAGCTTGCGCCGCTTAGCGACGAATTCAAGAAAGCCTTGCTCGATTAGATGCGAGTGAATTGGGATAATGCGTTCGTAGTCACCCTTTGTCATTTCCGGCCGAAGATAAATGCACGGAATCGTGGTCTCTGGATCCTCCCTGATATCAGAGGGCAGAAGAGAAGTGATCTCGTTGACTCGAGCGCCGGTGTAGGCGCAGATCCAAGGTACCCAGCGCCGGGCGGCGCGCGTTTCCGGTGTAGTCAGATGTGACGGTATCGCAAGGGTCGCTTCAAGAATTGTGTTGGCTTGAGCGTCTGAAAATCCCTTTTTGTTCGAGTCTTTGGTGGACTTCACGCCGCGGACCCTGATGCCCGTAAACGGATTCGTGTCGAGCTTTCGACGTTCTACCATGAAGCTGGCGACAGCCTTTAATGACGCGATCCAAACATCGCGCACACTCTTTTTCGCAGTTCCTTGCGCGATCAGATGGTCGGCCCATCGATAGCCGTCGTCGGTGGTCATGCGCCCCAGATCGGTATGCTTTACGAAGTCACAGAAAGCCTTGATTTTAGGACGCCACCGTTTTGCTGTCGCCCCCGTGGCGCCGCCCTTCACGCCCGAGTTCTCGCAGTAAAATTCAAAGGCGGCTGGAAAGTCGATCTTTTTCGCCGGACTAGGGGCGTACTTGTTCAGTACCGGCGATTCGGAAAAGTCCTGGCTTTTCGCGGCGCGATACAGATCTATGTACCCTTGCCGTCTCGCTTCCACGAACATGGGCAAGAAGCGACGGCGATCTCCTTCATTCGGCTCGAAGCCGTTTCGGGCAAGGAATGCGTCCATTTCCGCTTCGTCATACTCTTGTTCATGTAAGTCCTCTTCCGGGGCGCGTGGAGTGGTCCCGATCCCCCAAGCGAATCGCGCAGGGGGATTTTCCAGGTATTTATCGCGTGTCTGTTCGTGCACCAGACGCTGCAGGCCGCTCATGTTCCTAGCCGACATCGTAGGCGCGGGGATGGCAGTTGTTCGGCCCGCTGACGCTGCGGCCTGTAGTCGCTCCTCCCACCCCCTCTCCAGATCAATGCTGAGTTGTACACAACGCAGCCCCGCAGTCTTGCGGTCGGTGGTATCGAGCGAGCGCCAGATCTCACCGCGGCCGACGAGTAGACGGTAGCGTTGCGGCACTTTTTTGCGGAGCCACCAGACGTCTGATTTGTCGGTGCCGTCGGCGTTCTTTTTGCGGACGGGAGATGGCATGCGAACGGTCCCCATAGTGTAGCCCTTTGGTGTAGCCCCGGGACATGGAAGAACGCCTTATTCCACCGATAAAATTCGAGATATCAGCGGTTTGGTTAAACGGGGGTAGTGAGAATCCCTCCCTCTCCGCCATCTCAAATCAGACCCAATTCGCAGACAGAATCCCAAGAAGGGTTGTTCGCGCACCGGCTGAATCCCACGAACGACGAGGCTGGTTCGCGATCGTGCCATCCGGTGCGAATCGCGGCACCGGCTGGCGCCGACGGCCACTGCGCTGATTCTCGCCTGCCGCACACTCCCAATGGATGCATTGGGGTTGATTGCAGCCTTGCTGATTTGCGCAGCGGCGTTTCGGCGGCATGTATCCGCCGGGCCGGCGTGGCAGCGTGATGCCTCGCCAAGCGTTTTCGAGCCAAACCGATACCGTTCGCGTGAAGAAAACGCGCCAAATCAAAATCGTCGAGCGCTGGTTCTAATTCCATCAGCCGGGAGGACTCCAAGCGTGAGACACTGCTCCGGCTGACGATCAATTCGATTCCGGCGCGAGGACGAAGTCGAATTTCACCTCCCAGAAGGGATTGTCGAAATCCAGCTGTTTGGCCCGCTTCGGATCGTCCACCCGGACGAACTTCGCGAGCAGGCTTTTCTTCACGCCGAATACGGCATCGGAATTGATGTAGCGATCATCCGGGTCGAAGATATGCGTTGTCAGCGTTTCGAAGCCGTCCGCCGACAAGATATAGTGCAGATGAGCGGGCCGGTATGGATGGCGGCCGAGCTTGCCCAGCAATTGGCCGACCGGGCCGTCGTCCGGGATCGGATAGAATCGCGGCTTGACCGCGCGGAACCAATAATTGCCGCTGGCGTCGGTACGGAAAACGCCGCGCAGATTGAAGTCGGGCTGCAAGCCCTTTTGCTGCACGTCGTAAAATCCGTCGTCATTGGTCTGCCAGACATCGAGCATTGCGTTTGCGATCGGATTTCCGGCGACGTCGCGAATGGTGCCCGAGATCATCATGTCCTCGCCCTTTTGGTCGAGACAGATATTGGTCCCGAGCGGCAGTTCCGGAGCGTTGGGCACATGGAACGGCCCCAGCACGGTGCTTTCCGAGGCACCCTGCGGTTTGCGGTTGTTAATGGCGTCCACGAGCATGGAAACCCCGAGCGTGTCGGACAGGAGAATGAACTCCTGCCGCCAGTCCGTGCACATCTGGCCGGTCCGCGTCAGGAACATGATGGCGTCCAGCCATTCCTTCTGCGTCGGTTCGATTTCCTTCACGGCCTCGTGCAGTTTGCGGATGATGACGGCCATCACCTCCTTCAGGCGCTCGTCCTTGGCGTTCTTGTTGCGTCCGATCACAACTTCGGCCGAATCCTTTTCGGTGAAGTAGCCCTTCTCGTGGTCTTCCATAATCTGCTCCTATCGTTACGTCAGTTCGCCAGGACTTGCTTGAACACACGGCGGAGTTCGGCCGCAGGATCGTCGGCCACGGTCTCGCGGCGCCAGCAGACGTGTTGATCCGGGCGTGTCAGCACGACGCCGCTATCCCTCACGTCGCGTGCGCGCGCCCAGTCCCCGGTGAAGTCCTGCCAGGTCTGGCGCGGTCCGATGACGTGGGCGTTGATGTCGATGCCAAGCTCCTTGCCGATCTTCTTCGCCGCAGCGACCCAGGCTTCGCCGCCAATCCCGGTCAGCACGGTAAATCTGCCGTGCCCCGCGAGGTCGAGCGTCGAGATTTTCTCGCCGCTCTTGGCGAACAGCCACGCATGCGGCAGGCGCGCGCCCGGCCATGTCGTCTGCTGGAAATGCAGTTCGGGATCCTTCGCGAAGGCGGGCTCCTTCTGCCCGTCGGTCACGATCACGTCGGACTTGTAACGGTGGTTCATTTCGACGCCATGTGCGTCGAACTCATAGACCTTGCGCGCGATCGTCTCGCGGATCTTCGCCCGCTGCCGTTCGGCGTCCTCCGTCTTCTCGCAGCGCGCGTCCATGTTCTGCTGCATTTTCACCGGATCGATGGAATCCAGCAGGCCGAGCGCCTGGAAGATCGGCCCGAATTCATCGATCGATTTGTTGGCGCGGGTCACGATCTGCTTGGCGATCGGCGCCCGTTCGATCGTATAGCTGTCCAGCAGCTTCGGCCCGGCGTGTCCCTTGATGACGTAGGCGATCTTCCAGGC
>Ga0097681_1003618_pt1 | contig 12136 bp, 18 predicted proteins | sample ThiBiot_750_plan_FD_72845 | JGI IMG/M metagenome (GOLD analysis project Ga0097681, IMG submission 72845) | Wastewater bioreactor microbial communities from Cape Town, South Africa - Thiocy_cont_750_plan - 1398105538144 (version 2) (version 2) ... | reverse complement strand
GAAGCTCGTGTACAACGAGCCATAGCCGAGGAAGCTCATGTAGCCCAAGACCGCCAAGAAGTAGAACAACGAGAAGATCGAGTGCTGCGGTCGAGCGAGTGCCGTCAGTATCTCGCTCGCGCCAACGAGTCGTTCACGACGACGGCGTACCAATCGCAAGAAGTCACGCTTGCAGGTGAAGGCCGAGAAGAGACCGAACAGTCCAAAGAACGCCAGCTGGATGCCCATGCCCCATTGGTAGGTCAAGAGCAACAGGACGCCCGAGAGCTTCGCGGCAGCAACGACGACCATAACACGTATCACAACCAATAAGTATCTCGCTCGCGCTCTCTATCGCTACGAGCGTCGAGAGGGATCGAGCGCAGGCTCTCACGAGCACGGTACCACTTGGAAGATACTGCCAGCTGCCAAGAGCAGGCTCAAGCGAGGCTCGATCTTCTCGGGCTCGCGCAGCAGGAAGAAGAGCAGTATCAAGAGACCGCCGATGATCAAGGCGCCGTAGATCGTCACCATGTATCGGTGCATGTTGGTCACCTGCGTGCCGAACGACGACGCGGCATCGAGCAATGTAGGAGAGAGCATCTTGCGCGTGGGTGTTGGCTGTTGGCTGTTGGCTGTTGGGTGGTCTACGCGAGCGAGCGGTGCGTTGGCGGCAGAGGAACGAGGCGACTGCCTCTGCTGCTGCGAACGAGCGAACGACACCAGCGCGAAGAGGCCTCGGAGCTTTCCACACGAGCCAGCCTCCTCTTCTTGAGATCGATGCTGGCTGGCTGGCTGCCTCCTTCCAATCGACATGGCGAGAGAGATGTTTCGGTCTCTGATCCATGCAACGCGAGCCCCTCAATCAACAACCTTGAGCCCAAGATCGAAATGAAGATTCGTGTTTGTATTGATGAGAGAGAGAGAGAGAGAGACAGCAAGAGATGTCACATGCTCGCAAGATGTGTTTGTGCGCTTTCGTGAGTCGATATCAATCGTTCGAGATGGCTCGTGATATCGCGAGATTCGTCATCATCTCCATCGCCAGCACCACCATCGACATCACGAGCATCAAAGATGCGAGAAGATCTCGAACAAGAGCTCGTTCGGAATCATCGACATCGCCGACTCATCGACCAGCGATCGAATCATCGTCATCGTCGAAACTGTGCGCCTCATCCATGATGGAGCATGTCGATGACGATCTGGTCGCCACGTGAACGCCGTGTCGGCAAGCCATTGGTTGGCTCCAATCACATGCACTCGATTCCCTGCCGTGAAGACGATGAGACCTCGATGCTCGTCGAACGCAACTCCATATGGGAACTCGCTGCCACAATCGAACGTTGAGATGTGATGACCTTCGTGAGTGAATGCTTGCAATCGATTGTTGTCGAAGTCGGCGACGATGATTCGGCCTTGGTTGGCGACGCACAAGCCTTGAGGGTGATTGAGCTGGCCTGGCTGATCTCCTTCCTCGCCGAACTCGAGCAAGAACGAGCCATCGATCGACGACAGTACTTGCACTCGTTGATTGTCACGATCAGCGACGATGATTCGATGTCGATCATCATCGATCGCAATATACGATGGACATTGGAGATATCCAGCCTGATTATCTTGCTTGTCGCCGACCGAGAACAAGAACGAGAGATCGATCGACGACAAGAACACCAATCGATGGTTGTTGGTATCGGCGATGATGATGCGACGATGATGCTTGTCGATCGCGATACCTTGAGGACCACGAAACTTAATATCTCGTGAGCTCTTCTGGCCGATGCACGACAAGAACGATTGCTCGCTCAATGACCAAGATTGTACTTTTTTGTTGCCGAAATCAACGATGAGGATGCGATCATGATCGTGATCGATCGCAATGGCCCATGGATACGCGAACCGGCTTGGGTGGTAGCCTCGAGTGCCGAACTTGGACACGAACGAGCCGGCATCATCACCATCACACGAGAATACTTGCACTCGACTGTTATTGCTATCAGCGACGAGCAAGAGACCTCGATGATGGTCGAACGCCAAGCCTCGAGGGAGATCGAACTGGCCATCTGCATGCCCTGGTTGCTTGGTGCCGATCGAGAGCTTGATTCGAGCATCACGATCAAGAGGATAGTCGTCCATCTCTTCCACTTCAATCTCACACTCTCACACAACGACAAAGGGATGTTCCAAGCTCCCAAGAGATGATGATATGAAGCTCCCACGCACACGAGAGACTCCAAGCAAGTAAGCAACAAAGAACAGCAACCACTCACACACACACACTCTCTCTCGCTCACTCACTCACAAGCGCATCGATGGATACCGCCACGGCATTGGCCTTCATTCATGATCCAACCGTCTTCGCCATCAACAAAGTGATCCCGCGATCGATCGATCCGCAACGAACACGAGAACCACGCGTTCTCCTCGATGGCGCGTGGCGGTTCGCGTGCAGTACCGTCGAGAGAGCGCTCGTTCCTCCGTGGTTCGGCAAGCCGCATGGCGAGGAGCCGACCCTCTCGGGATCGATCCACGTACCCGACAACTGGCAGACGCATGGCTATGGCGCTGGCCCTCGCTACACCAACATCAAGCATCCGTTTGCGCCGGCCGATCCGCCCACGATTCCGCTCTCCAGCAACGAAGTCGGTACGTGTGCCTCCACGTCCAGCGACGTGCGCTCACGCGACCCGCTCACATCTCTCGATGAATATGGCTGCCAGGCTTCTATCAGCGAGAGATACAACTCCCGAACGATTGGCTCGACGCGTGCAGCGAGAATCGTGCTCGAGTCGTGCTCTCGTTCGAGGGCGTACGAGCGGCCTTCTTCGTGTGGTTCAATGGCCGTCTCGTTGGCTACTCGCAAGACAGCTGCACCGCAGCCGAGTTCAATGTCACGCCATTCCTCACGGGAGATCGCCAGCAACAACAGATATCGCTGCAGGTGTATCGATGGTGTGATGGCTCGTATCTCGAGGATCAGGATTGTTGGCGTCTGTCAGGTATCTATCGATCGGCCTTGGTGCATCTCGTGCCCGAGTGGAGCATCGTCGATTGCTCGCTCAAGGCCTCGCTCGATCTCGCATGCGAGCACCAAGGACGATTGCACGTATCGGTGCGCATCGGTAACCTCGAGCGCCTCACGGACAGTGAATCGAACAATCCACATCCCGAGCTCTTTGCGTCGCAAGGCTGCGACACCGACAAGCACTCGACGCTGCACGCCAAGCTGCGTGTTCGCGTGGCAGATGGCGACTCGAAGCAGCTCGTCGCCATGGCAGAGAAGGCTCTCGAGCTCACGCACTGCGACAACACGTTCGAGCTCGATGCCATCGTCGTACCAAACGTTCGTGCGTGGAGCTGCGAACAGCCCAATCTCTACGACGTCATCGTCGAGCTTCTCGCGCTCGAGTCAGAGCCTTCTCTACATTGCGTCGAAGAGACCATCGGATTTCGGTATGCTGCGATCGCGAATGATCGATACAACCGCTCTACTCACTAATATACTCTCCTCGGTGGCTAGTACCGTCCAAGTACACGATGGAAGGCTGCTCATCAATGGAGTTCCGACGCTGTTGCGTGGCGTGAATCGCCACGAGTTCGACTGCGTCCGAGGCATCGGCGTCGTCACCGATGCTGACATGATACGCGACATCAAGCTCATGAAGCAGTTCAACTTTAACGCCGTTCGGTGCTCGCACTACCCGAACGCCCGTGCGTGGTACAGCTTGTGCGATCGATTTGGCTTGTACGTGGTCGACGAGGCCAACATCGAGGCACACGCGCACTTGGACACGCTGTGTCAATCGACCGAGTGGCGCGCTGCCTTCTTGGACCGTGTGCGCCGAATGTTCGAGCGAGACAAGAACCACGCCTCGATCGTGATCTGGTCGCTCGGTAACGAGGCCGGGTTCGGCAGCAACTTTGTCGTCCTGTCCGATTGGCTGCGTGCGCGCGATTGCTCGCGACCGATCCACTACGAGCAGGCCAAGCTCGAGCCAGCGGTCGACCTCGTGTCGTTCATGTACTACACCGCTCGGCAAATGATACAAGCTGCCTCCGAAGCGCGTGTGCGCGGTGATCTGCGACCCTTCATGCTCTGCGAGTATGCGCACTCGATGGGCAACTCGACCGGCAATCTGAGGGAGTACTGGGATGCCTTCCGCTCGACGCCCTCGCTGGTTCGTCTCGTGCTCGCGCTCTGCTGATGTCAAGTCGATTTCACTCTCTCGCTCTCTTACACGAACTCGTGGCAAAGATTGGTGGATTCATTTGGGACTGGGTCGATCAAGGCTTGGTTCGTTACGACACCAGCAGCTCCGGACAGCATTACTTTGTTTACGGAGGCGACCACGATGACCCGATCCACGATGGCAACTTCTGCATCAACGGCTTGACACTTCCTGATTCTCATCATCACCTCGTCGACGAGCAGCTCGCTTCGGCTGACCGTATCAAACGTACGCTTCTCACGCACGGCCTGTGCTTCGTGGCACTGACCTCTCACCTGATTTGACCGGTCTATAGCTGCCCTGTACGAATGCAAGAAACACCAACAATCGATCCGCTTCGAACTAGAGTCGGCATCGTTCAACAATCAACAGCTCTCAGTCAGTGTCAGACTTGCGGTCTCGAGCGAGATGCAATTCACACACTTGCACGAGATTGCGGCTCTCTCGTTCGAGCTGCTGGTGAACGGGGTGCCACTCGCCGATTGCCACGTCACTTGCCCTCGAGTCGAGCTTGCGCCGCAGCAGCAGCGCCTTCCAGTCGAGCTTGTCATCGACTACAGCGCTGCATCGAACGCCTCCACACTAGCCTCAGGCGAAGTGTGGCTTGTTGTCCGCGCTCGTACGACTCATGACTTGCCTTGGGTCGGTGCTGGACACGAACTTGCATTCGAACAATTCTGCTTGCGTCAAGCAGGTACGCTGGCCTTCGCGGTGTGAGAGTGGCCCCTTACATTGACAAGCAACTTGTCTCAAGATTGGCAACATACGGCGAGTGCTCCTCTCGCTTCGATACCATGCAGCACTGTTATTACACGTGCCATCGCTGGAGACCTCCAGCTGCAGTTTGACGCCAGCACGGGTCAATTGGCACACCTCCAACTTGCAGGCCAACCGCTCGTTCTTCCGTACGAACCAGATCGTTCGACACTGTTCGAATTGAATCTCTGGCGCTCGTGCACCGATAACGATGACGCCGGAGGCCCCGAGCGCTCTATTGGAAGCCAATGGCGAAGGGCTGGATTGAACTGCTTGCGTTTACTTCGCTCTGAACTGGTGTCAGTCCATGCAAGCGTTTCCAGCTCTGGCGGTAGTGTGGAGCTCCATCAGCCCTCCGATTCGATCTGCATTTGTACCAACGAGTCATGGGGTGGCAGCGAGACCGTGAACGAGTATTCAATCTCGTGCACTCGCCGCATCATCTTGGTACGCTATCTACTACTCGATCGATCGATCGATACCATCCTTCCTACCCATACTCACGGTGTTCTCGGCACACCTTGCAGACTGGAAACCGTGACATCGTTGTACACCTCGACCTGGACGCCAGCAGCTTGAACGGCAAGGTAGACTCGCTCGCACGCGTTGGTGTCAAGTTCGCGGCTCCAAAGGCTCTCGGCCGCATGACTTGGTACGGCAAGGGACCTCACGAAACCTACTGCGACCGGAGCGATGGAGCCCTCGTTGCGGTGCACTCGTGCTCGATCACCGAGCTCTACACGCCGTACATTTACCCTCAAGGTACCGCTGATGTGAGCACGCGCTCACGGCCTCTCTCTCTCTCGGGCTCACTCCTTGCGCTCCAGAGTACGGAAATCGCAGCGAGATTCGCTGGAGTGCGCTGCATCGTGATCTTGCCAAGCAAGACCCAGGCCACGCGCTATTATTCTCGTCCTTGTGTTCGAGCAAGCACTTGAACATGTCGGTTCACGAGTATCCGCAGACGATGCTCGATGGCGCAAAGCATACCATCGATCTACGCGCGAATAACGCGTGCAACTATGTCTACGTCGACTCGCAGATGCAAGGAGTCGGAGGGGTATGTGATACACATGGCTCTCTTGCTCGCTCGCAACAATGGCGCACTTATGCTAACGGTAACCCACGATGGCTGCTCCTCCAGGACGACACTTGGAATGGATTCACGGTCCTTGAGAAGTATCGCATCCAACCCGGCCATCACGTGGTCTCATTTCGCCTCTCGCCACTGTCTATCGGCGTAGAAACGTCGCTTGTGGATCTGGCAGATCGCGCTTGTACATGGGCGTTTGCGTGATGAATTCATCTGTTGTATTGCAACCATATCTGCGCCGACGTGACTCTTGTGCAGACCGGTTGCTACTGACGTGAGCCTCGACAACACCACCGACGCTCGCACTTGCTCTGCCTTAGATATAGTCTCGACGGAGGATCTTCTGACTCACGAACGTGAGCAGATAATCGCTGCCCTTGGCATGCAGTGACTCGATCTCAGCCTTCCTTCCATGCTGTTGCATCAGCAGCAGCTCTCTGCGGTACTGCTCGTTCTCCTTTTGCTGTAGCCAGCCGTAACGTTTGGTCAGGTCGTTGAGTGCTCTCTCGCAACCTCGCCAGCAGCATCCGTACGCAGAAAAACGGCCACGCAAGCATGTTTTCGATGGTACGCAGGTCGCGCGCTGTCATTGGTAGGGTCTCGTCGCTGGCAAGCAACTCGACATCCGATCGAACGAGTCCGATCCAGCGCATCGGCACTGCGTATTGAAAGCTCTCCAATCCCTGATGCTGGAGAGTAAGCACCACACGCGCGACTCGCTGGCTACTCAATCTGCTGCCACGAACCATCGAAGCTGAGCCTTGCATGTACGTGAGCATGACACCGATGCCGTGTGGGTTGTAGTCGAACAACCCCAACACCGGCACGTGGATCTTGCTTGCCAATCGGTGCAGTAGATATCTCGTCGCGAGATCTGGCACGCCGCGACCGGTGAGCACCACGCACGGCAGCTTGACGTGGATCCGGTCTGCAGCGAGCCGATTGAACACCGAGTCCTTCTCGACGACTTGATCAAGTACGCTCCAAATCGGTGAGTACTGGCTCTCGAGCCGCCCACGCCCACACAGGACACTGAACGAACCCAAGATAAACCTCGCGTCGGACTCGATCTCTTCGATGAGAGTAATGTCACCCGGAATCGACCTGCCGTTGCCACTCAGACTGCGACAATCGGTCCAAACGCCCGCTTCCTGATCATTGATCACGTGTCGAGCCGTGTGAGCCATCGATACCGCGTCACTGGATGGCGCTGACGGCACCTTGATGGCGACGTTTCCGATCACCGATCCCTTGCTCGAAGCGATGATATTCAAGCTTATCCGCGAGCACCGCATGATGGCCGCAATCTCTACACGCTCCCGAGAATCAGGAGTCAGCGATCGGCGCAAGCCTTCAAGCAGTCTCCGACTACCGTGCGCACCCGTAACGACCGCAACCACCTTGTCCTGCGACTCAAAGTGGCTCTTCAGGCGGTAGTACAGCTGGCGCGTCGTGGCCTTGCGTCCCGAGAGCAACAACTCATGAATCACATCGAGAAGCATCCAAACTGGTCGGCCAATCGTGAGCGACAAATCGGCCTGCCTGATCTTGGTCGGCAGGCAGGCAGGCAGGCAGCGTACTCTGCACGAAGCACTTGGGGCTGCGAAAGAACGACCGGGTCCTGGTCTGCAAGCCGGTGCGCAGGTGGTTGTTCTCATCTAGAGCAATGTTCGATCGGCCCAACGAGATCTGTCGCTCGCGTGGTTGTATCAGCGCCCGCTCGATCGATCGTCCGACGTGCTATTGGCCTCATCGACGCACCCCTTCCAGACACGCCACCGAGCCGGCCTCGATGCAGTCGAGGAACTGCTGAGTCAGCGCTTCGATCATGGCGACGGCCTGCGACGAGTCCAGCGCACACGCGGCAGAGAACCCTTGCTCTGCAGCGCACGAGGCGCCAGAACCTCGTGGCGTCCCACTGCTCGTCGTCGCGCGAGTAGCGTCATGCGCCGTGGTACAGGTCGAGGTCGCGGTCGGTCGTAGAGAAGCAGTGCTCTGGTGCTCAACGAGCTCATCAGCTATGGAACTTGCCGGTGCGCTATCCAGACAGTCAAGCGGCGAGCAGCTCCAGATATCATCAATGACCTGAGATGAGCTGCTGCTACTGCTTGGCTCCTGAGAGCAGCTTGCAGAGGACGTCGACTGCTGACTGCTACGACTCTGGCACAGTTGCGAGTATTTGACGAACAAGCTCATTGCAGTGGCGGTGGCGGCGGCAGTGACCTTGGCCCTCGTCACGATACTGCACCGATCTGGTTGGAGATATTCTGCAAGCCCTGTTGTGGTGAGTGAGAGTGAGTGAGAGTGAGAGAGAGAGAGAGAGAGAGAGAGAGAGAGAGAGAGGACTCGAGATATTTTCATCCAGCCCACAAGCGCGAGATATTATTCCGGAGGGCCCTTGGTCTCTTCTCTCGTCGCTATCGCTTGATTCTCCACGATTGGTACTCGGAGACTTCTCGATCGACCTCCGGAACCATGGCAGAGTGTCCAGAGGGCTGAACCATTCATTGCAAGATGAGGACTCACCTGGTGGTTCATTTCGCAGAGTATCTGCCATCGATGAATACCGCACTCAGCCTCGATCGCATCTCAAGATAGGCACAGCCCGCTACTCCTGCAATGAATTGGAACTCGGATGTCAACAGCTAAGAGCTAACAACCAGGAGGCAATGAGTGCCGTGCCAGCACAGCTGACCTTGTCAGCTCACCGGCGATCGGCCGGCAGCCTCCGTGGCACCTGGGAATTGTGGTACCCGGCCTCACGAACACGCGTCTGGGGACTGGCGTCTGAACCAGGCCTGTCTGCGCTACTTGCACGATCGACGAACGCATAGTAGCGTAGCCAGAAGCTCCCTGGGCCGAGCGACAGCGCTAGTGAGCGACCAACACGCAACCACCACGGCCGCAGCCACAGGCATGTGAGCGAGAGCGAGAGCGGCAACAGCGTTGTTGTCTCGCTCCCTCGCCTGCCACGCGACACTCGCTGCTCGAGACCGTCTCGTCTGATCGCCGCATCGTGGCCACACGGTAGTCGGGTCCCACACCCACCCACCTCATACACACACACAAATGTTGTTCAGCATCTTTGTGTTTGTGTTGGGCTTCATCGCCGGCGGTGTCAGCGCCTGGGTCGTGCTCAAGCGCGAGGAGGCCGCGTCGACCATCTCGTCGATCCCGACCCCATGGCCCGCCAAGAGCTCGTTCGACGAGGTGTATCGCTGGCACCAGAACACCAAGACCACCCTCAAGCGTCTCCAAGACAAGATCTCCAAGCAGGAGACGCAGCTGCAGCAGCTCACGCTCTCGAACAACGAGCTCTCCGAGCGCATGGCGAACCTGCAGGCCGCCTTCGCTGCGCCGCCGCCGAGCTACCATCAGCCGCGCCTCGTGCCGCTGTCCGACGTCCGCACCGACCAGAGCCTCCTCTCGATGGGTACCTATCGCAAGCGCCTCGAGTCCCCTCGGCACACCCACCCACCAACCAACACGCGCGCGCGCGCTGACGCTGCTCGATCCGCAGACCAATCACCCGATCTCTCGTCGTTCGATGGCGCCGACGAGCAGCTGCTGCGCCCGGCCAAGGTCGCGACACCCGGCGCCGCACGTCGACGCTCGGCCTCCACGGGCCCCGAGGCTCCGTTACAACACGCCTCGACCTTCATGCCGTCGCATATTCGCAGTCCCAGCGATCCGACCGATCCCTTGATCATCGTCTCGGACGATGATCCGGCCAAGGTGCTCGCCGACTCCTCGGCGCGGCCGCCCACCATCAAGGTCTCGCTCTCGCTCGCGCTCCCTCCTTCGAGATCGTTACTCGCTCGATTCTTCGAGCCATGGCTCCCCCTCACGAACCTACGTCTCACAACCTTCATCTCTCTCTAGGGCTGGCTCCAAATCAAGCGAGTCAAGTTGTGGCACAACTACTTCTTTGCGCTGCGCGATAGCTGGCTCTCGTGCTACCGCAACGAGAACGTACGTCGTCGCGCATCCGACGTCGTTAACCGCCAACCATCGATCGATGGATCCCACTCACCTCGCTCGCCCACTCTTCTCACCCGTGAATGGCCACGTGTAGATGGAGGAGTGCCTCGGTCACATCAACGTTCGTGGCTGCTGCATTCGACCGCGCATCGAGAAGACTGAGTTCGAGGTCTACCATCCAAAGAAGGTACCACTCGCTGCTCGCTCCCACGTCGACGCTCATGATGATCGACGAGGAGGAGGAGGACGACGACGACGACGACCATGATGATGATGTTCGGCATTCGAACGCTCGCAATCGGATTGCTGACTCGGTGCCTCGTGTCAACCATAGCAACCGATCTTCAAGCAGACGCCCAACACCTGGTCGATTGGACCATTTGGCTATGTACGTTGTTGCAACAACCTCAACAAAGAGAGAGAGGGTGCCGGCGAGAGTAGCGAGTGTGATCGAGAGGCTGCCTCGTGTCGTTCATTCGATGCTCGTCAGAACGATCGAGTTAACCGATTGCTGCACGTGACAGGGAATGCAACTGATGAGCGAAGGCAGCTACACCGGTAAGCTGCGAGCCCCCAACCTCGACATGACCCGCCAATGGATGACGGCCATCTCTCACGCCGTGCGTTACTGCCGATGCCTCTGGCGCCATACGATGACGATGGTCGCGAAACTAATCCGCTCGGTGCTGCCTGATTGTGTCATGCAGTGCCAGATGCTCGAGGTCGCCACTGCGCCTCGTGACATTGCATCGACTGCGCGCAAGCAACCGTCCGAAGGCGCCGAGCGTGTTCGCTTCGAGAGCTTCAGCGACATGCCCGATGCCACGCCGACGCCGAGCTTGTCCTCGAGCCAGGGCCCAACGAGTAACTCGATCATGTCGCAGTCGACTCCCGCCCTGCTGGGATACACGGCCACCTCGAGCTCGTCTGCTGCTGCTGGAGGAGCCACTCCTGCTCCATCGACATCGGCTGCTGCCGCGGCGTCGAGCTCGACGCCTCCATCGCCTACAACCTCGAGCGAAGGCTCGTTGGTCGAAGTCGAACCTGCCTATCAATGGCAGCGTACCCAAGAGGAGAAGGTGCGCATCGAGTGGAAGGGAAGAGAAGGCACTGGAATACGAGGTCTCAGCCATCAAGCTCACGAGAGTCGAGTGTATTCTAGGAGGCACTCGAGAACATCATTTACGAGCTCCAGGAGACCGACGAGTACGACAGTGAAGTGCTCGACGAATGCACGTTGCTTCGCTTCTTGCGTGCACGCAATATGGACATTGAACGAGCGGCGCTCATGCTGCGTGACTTCCTCGTACGTTGTCCTCGAGCGCCGTTGGTCAGCCGAGTCGCTAACGACTCCATCATCTGTGGTTGGTAGAAATGGCGCAACACCTTCAAGCCGCACCTCATTGTGATGGACGATGTCAAGGATGCCGTCCTGACCCACATGGTACATCTGCATGGCTTCGACAAGAAAGGTACGTCCGCGTCGCTCGCATACGAGTGATCACCTCACTGCTGCCAGCACTCCAGCACTTACGCACATGTATTGCTCGCCCACAGGTCACCCGGCGATCATCATCCATGCACAACGCCATGATGCAGTCAACCGTGACGTGGATGTCATGGTGCGCTTTATCGTCTTCATCGCGCAGACCGCGGTGCAAGTGTACGTATACCTACAGCGCTGCCACGACTTACGCCCGCCACCCGTCCTGTTGCTCACCTTCGCTTTCGCGTGACAGAATGCGGCCACCGATCGAAAAGTTCGCCATCATCTTCGACTACACCGGCTTCAGCTCCAAGAAGAACGGCGACTGGCCAGTGTCCAAGGAGGCCATCCATATTCTGCAGAACTACTTCCCCGAGCGGTATGCTTCACGCACGCAGAAGGTGTGTTGGTACCAGTCACTAATTCGAGTGATCGATGTTAGATTGGGATACGTGTTCTTGGTCAATTATCCGATGATGTTGTCGGCCTTGTGGCGCATGATCAAGCCGCTGCTCGACCCCAAGACAGCAGCCAAGGTGTGTAACCATGCGCCACCATTCTCGTGCCCTCCTCGTGGTTTCTAAGAGCTGTTACGTTCGTGCGTGCGTGCGT
>Ga0097681_1003607_pt1 | contig 12185 bp, 6 predicted proteins | sample ThiBiot_750_plan_FD_72845 | JGI IMG/M metagenome (GOLD analysis project Ga0097681, IMG submission 72845) | Wastewater bioreactor microbial communities from Cape Town, South Africa - Thiocy_cont_750_plan - 1398105538144 (version 2) (version 2) ... | reverse complement strand
CGTATTGCTTGAAGCAATCGGCGGCGTAGTCGTTCGGCGCTTCCAGCACCACATAGACGCCCCAGCGCAAGTCGCGAAACACCGGGCGGCCGTCACGCTCCACCGACGATACCACTTCCACCATGCCAGAGCGATCCAGCACGCCGCCTTGATCGCGCGGCCGCATGATGTGCGGCAGATCGTCGACGCCGCACGGCGGAAACTTCAATCCCGCCTCGGGAACATCGAGCCCGGTCGCATTGGCGATCGCCGCCATCTCGATGGCGGACTTGGTGCCGTCGAGGAAAGAGTTGAACATCTGCGGATTCATGCCGGCGGATTGTGCCTCGGCTGCGGTCAATCCGTAATGCTGCCACACGTCCTTCGGCGTCACGTCGTGATAGATCGGCAAATATTTAGTGCCCTTGCCGGCGGCGACCACCTTGAAACCGGTGGCGCGCGCCCAGTCGACCATCTCGGCGGTGAGCGCCGGCTGATCGCCGTAAGCCAGCGAATAAACCACGCCGGCCTGGCGCGCTTCTTCCGCCAGCAGAGGTCCGGCCAGAACGTCGGCTTCGACATTGACCATGACGATGTGCTTGCCGGCCGCGATCGCCGCGCGGGCATGGCGAATCCCGACGGCGGGATTGCCGGTGGCCTCGACCACCACTTCGATCGCACTGTCCTTGATCGCGGCCATGCCGTCGGTGACGAATGTCGTCGCATCGATCAGCGCGCGATCCCACCCCACGGTGCGGCACGCCTCACGCGCCCGGCCGGGATCGAGATCGACGATCGTGCTCACCTCCAGTCCCGGCGTATGTGGCACCTGCGCCAGAAACATCGAGCCGAACTTGCCGGCGCCGATCAGCACTACGCGAACAGGTTTTCCCGCCGCGTGGCGGGCTTGCAGGAGGTGGTGGAGGTTCATGATGCGCTTCAATCCTAAGGGAACGTGGCGGAGCAGGTCACCTAATGCAAAAAGCCCCCGCCGGAGCGAGGGCCTTATTTGGTGCCGTCGAGGCTTGTTAACAGCCAGACCGCGTTTTCTGAACTGCTAGGCAGTGTCTAGGCCATTAGCAGAATCTTTTCGCAATCGCAAGTTGAAATTTGGTCGCGTTGCCTTAGCGCTCTCTACCCGTCAAGCTGCACCTCTAAGTTGCGGTCCGGAAAGATCTTCATGTGAAGGCGAAGGATCATTGACACGCGATGGGAGGATTGAGGCAGCCGCTGCTTCTGGCGATTTGCTGCCCGCGCAGTTGGGGCGTCTGAATTGACAAAATATCTCTTTTCATTTGATCTTGGAACAAATTCAAACGGTTGGTGTATCTTCCGCCTCGATGGCGACGGCGCTCCCGTCGCCATCATCGACGCTGGCGTCCGTATCTTTTCCGACGGCCGCGAACCGAAGTCCGGCAATTCGTTAGCCGAGGGGCGGCGGGTCGCGCGCGGCATGGCGCGGCGGCGGGACCGTTACAAGCGGCGGCGCAAGGCGGTGCTGCGGACGCTGAGCGAATACGGATTGATGCCGGCGGACCCGAAGGCGCGCGCCGCTCTGGTTGCCGAAACACAAGACGCCAAGGAAGGCGAGCAGGCCAACGACGTCTACGCGCTGCGCGCCCGCGCGCTCGACGAGAAACTGCCGCTCCATCATATTGGTCGTGCGCTGTTTCATTTGCAGCAGCGCCGCGGCTTCAAGAGCAATCGCAAGACTGATCGCAAGGACAATGACAAGGGCGCCATCGCGCTCGGCGCCGACCGCCTCGTTCTTGAGATGCGCGAAGATAACGCCCGTACGCTCGGCGAATTTCTCGCGAAGCGCCGCGGCCACGATCCCAGCGCACGGGGCAACGTCCGCGTTCGTATCGATATCGACACGAACGATGAGCCTGCAAAGGACGGCAAGCCAACCAAGCCCGGTTACAATTTCTACCCGCAGCGCGCGATGCTCGAACACGAGTTCGAATGCATCTGGAATGCGCAGGCCGCGTATTGGCCTGACGTGCTCACCGACGAGCGCAAGGCGCATCTGTTCCGCGTGATGTTCTATCAGCGGCCGTTGAAAGCGCCGATCGTCGGACGATGCAGCTTCAATCCATCCGAACAGCGGCTCGCCAAGGCGCATCCGCTGTTTCAGGCGTTTCGTCTCTACAAGGAGGTGAACGAACTCGGCCTTGTCATGCCGGACGAGTCGGAGCGCAAACTGACGCTCGACGAACGCAATGCATTGATCACCAAATTGCGCGGCGTGAGAAGCGCGAGCTTCGGCGCGTTGCGCAAGACGCTCAAGCTCTCCGAGCGTGGAGCGCGTTTCAACAAGGAAGGTGAGGCGCGCGACAAACTGTTGGGCGACGAGATTTATTCCGTGCTGTCGGACAAGGCGATTTTCGGTAATCGCTGGGCGAAGTTATCGATGGAGCGGCAATGGGAGATTATCGAGAAGTTGCGCGAGGAGCCCGATCCGTTCGCGCTTCACACATGGCTGGTCGAGAATGCCGGCCTGTCGGAGGAGCAAGCCAGGGAAGCGGCCGATGTGTCGCTGCCGGAAGGTTATGGCCGGCTCGGGCCGACCGCGCTCGCGGCGATGTTGGAAGAATTGAAGGCCGAGGTCATCACCGAGGCCGAGGCGGCGAAACGTGCCGGTTACGATCATGCGCTGGCGCGTGTCGGTGAAGCGGTCGATTTGCTGCCGCGTTATCAGGATATTCTCGAGCGCCGCATCCCGCCCGGCACCAACGATCCCGACGACGACTATGATATTCGCAAGGGACGCATCACCAATCCGACGGTGCATATCGCGCTGAATCAGTTGCGCGCCGTCACCAACCGGTTGATCGCGCGCTACGGCAAGCCGGAGCGCATCCATATCGAATTGGCGCGCGAGTTGAACCAGAGCGAGGAGCAGAAGCGCGAGGCGACCTCGCGCAACGCCAAGAACCGGCGTGAGGCCGAGCGGCGTTCCGCAATTCTGAAGGAGTTCGGCCAGCCGGACAACGGATTCAATCGCCAGCTTCTCAAGCAATGGGAAGAACTCAATCCGGAGAATCCGCTTGAGCGCCGCTGCATCTACAGCGGTACGGTGATCACGCCGACGATGTTGTTCTCCGGCGCGGTCGATATCGATCATATTCTGCCGTGGTCGCGCACGCTCGACGACAGCCAGGCCAATCGCTTGCTGTGCACTCGCGAGGCCAACCGCGAGAAGCGCAACCATGCGCCGGCGGAAGTGCCGCAATGGACCGATCGCTACGATGATATTCTCGCCCGCGCCCAGCGATTGCCGCTCAACAAACGCTGGCGCTTCGGGCATGACGCGATGGCGCGTTTGGAGAAGGATCGCGACTTTCTCGATCGTCAGCTCACCGACACGCAATATCTGGCGCGGCTGGCGCACGATTATCTCGGCTCGCTGTATCCCGACGAGGAGCCGGATGGCGACGGCGTCGTGGGGCGACGCAATCATGTCGTCGTCGTCACCGGGCGGATGACCGAGATGCTGCGGCGGCGCTGGGGCCTCAACGGTATTCTGCCCGATCATAATTTCGCCGATCCGACCAAAGCGAAGAACCGCAAGGATCACCGTCATCACGCGGTCGATGCCGCGGTGATCGGTACGATTTCGCGCAGCCTGTTGAAGCGCATTGCGGATGCCGCGCGCGAAGGCGAGAACCAGGGTGCGGAGGACGTTATTCGCACCATCCAGCCGCCGTGGCCGAGTTTTCGCGAGGATCTCAAGGCCGTGGTCGATCGCATCATTGTCAGCCATAAGCCGGATCACGGCACCTTGCCGAAGCCCGGCGAGCGCGGCCACACCGCCGGGCAACTTCATAACGACACCGCTTACGGTCTTGCCAAGGACGATGACGGCAACCCGATCGCTGTGCATCGTAAGCCGTTCCTTGCGCTGGAGCCGAAGGACTTGCCCTTCATTCGCGACCCGCAACTGCGCGGGTGGCTCGAGGCAAACACGGCGAAATTGAGCGGCAAGGATTTCACCGCCAGACTGATGAAACTGCGAAAGTTGGATGGTCATCCCTTCAAGCGTATCCGCCGCGTGCGCATGGTCGAACGGCTGGCGCTGATTCCGATTTATGACGCCACTGGGCGCGCCTACAAGGGCTACAAGGGCGATGCGAATTTCCGTTACGACGTGTGGGAGATGCCGGATGGCAAGTGGCGCCACGATGTCGTTACCATGTTCGATGCGCATCGTCCCGACATGGACTGGCAAGCGCGACGACCGCATCCGGCCGCGCGCAAGGTGCTGTCGTTGAAGCAGAACGACATGGTGGCCTATGAGCAGCCAAGCGTCGGCTTCGTGATTGGCCGCGTGGTGAAATTCAACACCGCGGGTCAAATCTACTTTGCGAGCCATCTCGAAGCCGGTGCGCTGAAGGCGCGCGATGCCGACCCCGACGATCCGTTCAAGTATTTTTCGAAATCCGCGAACGGATTGCGCGATGTCAAGGCGCGCCAGGTCCGCGTCGACGAGGCGGGGCGCGTGTTTGATCCCGGTCCGCGCGATCGTTCGTCGCATGGTCAGAAGGCTCAGCCCGGTTAAGCTTAACAAAGGCTTTCGCTTGGCCTGCCGCAACTTGCATGTACGCTTTCGGCATCATGCAACGTGTGGTCGATATCAGCACCGACGGCCTGCACCTCGCTACGCAACGCGGCTTTCTCACCGTGAGTGCGTCCGGTGAGGAGAAAGGGCGCGTCGCGCTTGACGATATCGGCGCGCTGATCGTTCACGCCCATGGCACCACGTGGTCGAACTCGGTTGTGGTGCGACTGTCGGAGCGGGCCGTCCCGATGGTGATCTGCGGCTCCAATCACGCGCCGATCGCCTGCGTGTGGCCGTTGGCGGGCCATCACGCGCAAGGCGCGCGGATGCGTGCGCAACTTTCCGCCAACCGTCCGCTTGCCAAGCAGCTCTGGCGCCTGATGGTCTCGGGAAAGATCCGAATGCAGGGCGAGGCGCTGCGTTTCGCTGGCCGGGAAGGTGGCGCGTTCGAGGGATTGGCGCGCAAGGTGCGCTCAGGCGATCCGGAGAATGTGGAGGCGCAGGCCGCTCGTCGTTACTGGAAAATCATGTTCGGCAACGAGTTTTCGCGTGATCGTCAGGCGGAAGGCATCAACGCGCTGTTGAACTACGGCTATACGGTGCTGCGTGCGGTGGCGTCGCGGGCGATCTGCGCCTCGGGCCTGCATCCGACCATTGGCATCTTTCACGCCAATCGTGCCAACGCCTTCGCCCTGGCCGACGACGTGATGGAGCCATTTCGTCCGATGGTGGATTTATTGGTCCTCGATCTTCTCGCCAGCGGTGAAGACTCGGTCACTCCCGAGGCCAAGGTTCGGCTTGCGCGGGTGGGATCGGCGGATCTTGTCATGCCGGACGAGACTGTTTCCCCGCTCGATGTCGCGGTCCAGAAATTGGTGCATTCGCTCTCGACCAGTTTCGAGACCGGCAAGCCGGTTCTCGATTTGCCGGTTCGGCCGGCGGCGGTCGTGGCGGTCAATGCGGATATTGATGCATGACGAAGCGCGCCGCGAGAGCCAATACCGGCCCGTCGGTGCTCAGCGGATATAGGCTGATGTGGATGCTGGTGACCTTCGATCTTCCGGTTGAGACCAAGAAGCAGCGCGCGGCGGCCACCAAATTTCGTCACGCGCTGCTTGATCTGGGCTTCGAGATGAGCCAACTTTCCAACTACTTGCGCTTCTGTAACGGTAAAGAGCAGTTCGTCTCGTATGTTCGCAAGGTCGAGGCCATCCTGCCGCCGTGGGGAGATATCTATGTCTTCCAATTCACCGATCGCCAGTATGAGAACATTATCCGCTTCTCAGACCAGCGGCGCCGACGGCAACAAAAAAATCCCGAGCAGATGGCCCTTTTCTGATTGCGGTGGGCAAATTGCCGGACCCGGTGCCGGAGATTTCCTGAGTAAAATCAAGAATATCGCCGGATACCAAGCGTAGCAGTTCAGAAAACGCGGTCCAGCAGCAACTCCGCGTGTTCTGGTATCGCGGCGAGTAGCGTAGCAGTTCAGAAAACGCGGTCCAGCAGCAACGCAGGGTAAGAACGACGCCTATAACCAATTAGCGTAGCAGTTCAGAAAACGCGGTCCAGCAGCAACGCGAGCAAGCACACAAGGTTGCCGACCGAAAGCGTAGCAGTTCAGAAAACGCGGTCCAGCAGCAACTGACGATATTCCGAATGGTCGCCGGAGTGAGCGTAGCAGTTCAGAAAACGCGGTCCAGCAGCAACGACATAGTGGCGCGCCTCCGGATGGTTGCGAGCGTAGCAGTTCAGAAAACGCGGTCCAGCAGCAACAGCGCTGTGCATCGGGAACATCGAATCGTTAGCGTAGCAGTTCAGAAAACGCGGTCCAGCAGCAACATGTCATCGCGGCGCCCGCGGCGGACGCCAGCGTAGCAGTTCAGAAAACGCGGTCCAGCAGCAACGGCTATTTCATGGACGGCGCCTTCCACTGCAGCGTAGCAGTTCAGAAAACGCGGTCCAGCAGCAACATCCCGCCTCATCCTTCACTTGCTGGATGAAGCGTAGCAGTTCAGAAAACGCGGTCCAGCAGCAACAGCAATGGATTTGCTTGATGCCACGTCGCCAGCGTAGCAGTTCAGAAAACGCGGTCCAGCAGCAACGATTGGGGCCTTTGGGGATCGCCGCGAAGGAGCGTAGCAGTTCAGAAAACGCGGTCCAGCAGCAACCCATCATCAACCATGAAGATCAGGCCAGCTAGCGTAGCAGTTCAGAAAACGCGGTCCAGCAGCAACATCGCGGGCACGGCATATGTGGCTGGGCGAAGCGTAGCAGTTCAGAAAACGCGGTCCAGCAGCAACCGCCGATCTCGTCGAGCCTCTGGTAGAGGCAGCGTAGCAGTTCAGAAAACGCGGTCCAGCAGCAACGGCGCTGGTACGTGGAGCCGAAGAGAAGAAAGCGTAGCAGTTCAGAAAACGCGGTCCAGCAGCAACAATGCCGCCGAGCACCGATTGCAGCGTTCGAGCGTAGCAGTTCAGAAAACGCGGTCCAGCAGCAACTGTTCTCAATTGCGACGATGCGCCCCACGAAGCGTAGCAGTTCAGAAAACGCGGTCCAGCAGCAACTTTATAACCAGTCCCGGTATTGTTGGTCGCAGCGTAGCAGTTCAGAAAACGCGGTCCAGCAGCAACGACGCCGCACGCCGCCGGTTGATGGCATCCAGCGTAGCAGTTCAGAAAACGCGGTCCAGCAGCAACGGATGGATAGATTTAGCGTGCAATGCGCCTAGCGTAGCAGTTCAGAAAACGCGGTCCAGCAGCAACGCCGACATATATGCGTGCGCCATGGACCGCAGCGTAGCAGTTCAGAAAACGCGGTCCAGCAGCAACACCACGTCGCCGGCACCGGCAACCGGAAGTAGCGTAGCAGTTCAGAAAACGCGGTCCAGCAGCAACCTTTCTTGTAGGCGATGACGCGATCCTGTGAGCGTAGCAGTTCAGAAAACGCGGTCCAGCAGCAACGTTACTTGGAGCGATAAGCGCAACTGTGAGAGCGTAGCAGTTCAGAAAACGCGGTCCAGCAGCAACCGAAGAATACGAGTGGAAGGGGATGCATATAGCGTAGCAGTTCAGAAAACGCGGTCCAGCAGCAACGGTTTCGTGCCGCGCTTGCTGAAAGTGGCAGCGTAGCAGTTCAGAAAACGCGGTCCAGCAGCAACCGCCTTGATCGCAGCTACATGGTCCGGCTGAGCGTAGCAGTTCAGAAAACGCGGTCCAGCAGCAACCGGTCAGAAGACGCTCACGGCGTATCTGTTAGCGTAGCAGTTCAGAAAACGCGGTCCAGCAGCAACTTCGTGATGGTTAGTTCGGTCGCTGAGACAGCGTAGCAGTTCAGAAAACGCGGTCCAGCAGCAACTTCTTGATAAGCAGGAAGGTCATCGGGAATAGCGTAGCAGTTCAGAAAACGCGGTCCAGCAGCAACGTCGAGGTCGCGGCAACGCACGGCGCGTTCAGCGTAGCAGTTCAGAAAACGCGGTCCAGCAGCAACAGAGCTTGCCTTGCAGGAGCGAGAGCGATTAGCGTAGCAGTTCAGAAAACGCGGTCCAGCAGCAACGCCGGAGCGCCCGCCTACCTCGTCCGCGAGAGCGTAGCAGTTCAGAAAACGCGGTCCAGCAGCAACCTGCCGTTCCTCGTTGAAAGCATCGAATGCAGCGTAGCAGTTCAGAAAACGCGGTCCAGCAGCAACCGCGCGCCTTCAGCATGCCGGCGACGATCGAGCGTAGCAGTTCAGAAAACGCGGTCCAGCAGCAACGTATAGCCCGGAGCCCCGATCAGGCGCGGGAGCGTAGCAGTTCAGAAAACGCGGTCCAGCAGCAACTGATCATCTGCTTCGAGCGATCGTCGGTCAGCGTAGCAGTTCAGAAAACGCGGTCCAGCAGCAACTGACGGTTGGGACTCGTGCACCGGGGAATAAGCGTAGCAGTTCAGAAAACGCGGTCCAGCAGCAACCACGCCATCGCGAGAGCGACGGCACCATCGAGCGTAGCAGTTCAGAAAACGCGGTCCAGCAGCAACCGCACGACGGCGTTGAACCTGGTCGGCCGCAGCGTAGCAGTTCAGAAAACGCGGTCCAGCAGCAACGCTTCCTCGACCTCGCACGCCACGTCGCTAAGCGTAGCAGTTCAGAAAACGCGGTCCAGCAGCAACAACCGCGCGCTGCATCAGGCCATGCAGACGAGCGTAGCAGTTCAGAAAACGCGGTCCAGCAGCAACTCGTCCGACGTGCCCCACACGTTCGCGTAAAGCGTAGCAGTTCAGAAAACGCGGTCCAGCAGCAACTTTTCCGGATCACCATCGCGATAGGCTGCAAGCGTAGCAGTTCAGAAAACGCGGTCCAGCAGCAACGCGCGATCGATGCGGGTTGGGGAGGTTGAAAGCGTAGCAGTTCAGAAAACGCGGTCCAGCAGCAACGCTATCGATGTCGTCACGGCGACAAGCGTCAGCGTAGCAGTTCAGAAAACGCGGTCCAGCAGCAACGGTCAATCCAAGTGATGAACGCGCGCCGTTAGCGTAGCAGTTCAGAAAACGCGGTCCAGCAGCAACACGAATAACGTGTTGGATAACTTCGAGTGCAGCGTAGCAGTTCAGAAAACGCGGTCCAGCAGCAACGCTGGCGCATGGCGTAGCGTTGATGAAAAGGAGCGTAGCAGTTCAGAAAACGCGGTCCAGCAGCAACTGAACGCTTGCGCGTAAGCCGGGCCAATATAGCGTAGCAGTTCAGAAAACGCGGTCCAGCAGCAACCTCGCGCAACACCTCCAACAAATCGCAGTGAGCGTAGCAGTTCAGAAAACGCGGTCCAGCAGCAACTCAGGCTCGGTGGACCTCCCGGCCGGGCTCAGCGTAGCAGTTCAGAAAACGCGGTCCAGCAGCAACACCTTCGTCATCTTCGACGAATTGGCGCAGAGCGTAGCAGTTCAGAAAACGCGGTCCAGCAGCAACGTATCCGCAAGTGCGCCATGAGGCACAGCGAGCGTAGCAGTTCAGAAAACGCGGTCCAGCAGCAACTCAAATTGAGGCTTATGCGCCGCACGCACAAGCGTAGCAGTTCAGAAAACGCGGTCCAGCAGCAACTCCGTCAACTTCAATCCACGTTTGAGCTGAGCGTAGCAGTTCAGAAAACGCGGTCCAGCAGCAACGATGCCCTTGGCTGCGGCAATCGCTGCCGTAGCGTAGCAGTTCAGAAAACGCGGTCCAGCAGCAACTGCCCGCGTCCGGCCTATGGCGTTCTCAAGAGCGTAGCAGTTCAGAAAACGCGGTCCAGCAGCAACAATCTGGCATCGGTCTGATATGCTTTCCACAGCGTAGCAGTTCAGAAAACGCGGTCCAGCAGCAACCAATAGACAGACACAATAACCATCCGATCGAGCGTAGCAGTTCAGAAAACGCGGTCCAGCAGCAACCAGCAGGGCGTCATCGCTATCGTCAAGCGCAGCGTAGCAGTTCAGAAAACGCGGTCCAGCAGCAACCCGATGGGAAATGCCGGCGGCGGCATTCGAAGCGTAGCAGTTCAGAAAACGCGGTCCAGCAGCAACTCCATCGGGCGGACAGACGTCACCGGAGGGAGCGTAGCAGTTCAGAAAACGCGGTCCAGCAGCAACTGCTCGGAACGCCAAGAGGCGGCGTTCGTGAGCGTAGCAGTTCAGAAAACGCGGTCCAGCAGCAACGGAAGATGCCGTTGGTCGTCCGCACCTCGCAGCGTAGCAGTTCAGAAAACGCGGTCCAGCAGCAACGGCGTTCGCTTCCACGACGCGCGTGAGCGAAGCGTAGCAGTTCAGAAAACGCGGTCCAGCAGCAACAAACCGACGCTCGCGGATAGTCCCGCCGAAAGCGTAGCAGTTCAGAAAACGCGGTCCAGCAGCAACCGCTGTCGGCCTCGCTTGCGGGTGGCGCACAGCGTAGCAGTTCAGAAAACGCGGTCCAGCAGCAACCATGCCGTCGGTGCGGCGATTGACCAGCCCAGCGTAGCAGTTCAGAAAACGCGGTCCAGCAGCAACAGACCAGCACCTTCGGAAAATTCCTGATCGAGCGTAGCAGTTCAGAAAACGCGGTCCAGCAGCAACTGGTTCCAGCCGTAGTCGTTCGGATCGACTAGCGTAGCAGTTCAGAAAACGCGGTCCAGCAGCAACGCCGGCACGTTGACGTTGACCTGCATCCCGAGCGTAGCAGTTCAGAAAACGCGGTCCAGCAGCAACGCAACATCAACGGGACCACCTCCATGCTCGAGCGTAGCAGTTCAGAAAACGCGGTCCAGCAGCAACTTTAGACCTCTCAGACAGGACTATATCATGAGCGTAGCAGTTCAGAAAACGCGGTCCAGCAGCAACCATTGGAGCGCGACGTTGGCGCCGGCATCCAGCGTAGCAGTTCAGAAAACGCGGTCCAGCAGCAACCGTGCCCTCCCTCAAGGGCTCTGTGTTGCCAGCGTAGCAGTTCAGAAAACGCGGTCCAGCAGCAACGATCGGCATAAATGGCGAAGGCAACGGCAGAGCGTAGCAGTTCAGAAAACGCGGTCCAGCAGCAACCACCCGAGGCTGACCGATGAGCGGGACGGCCAGCGTAGCAGTTCAGAAAACGCGGTCCAGCAGCAACAGTCTGGCGATCGTCATCGGACCAGCCGCCAGCGTAGCAGTTCAGAAAACGCGGTCCAGCAGCAACCTCTGCCGGATCGTGAAGTGTATTCGCCGAAGCGTAGCAGTTCAGAAAACGCGGTCCAGCAGCAACGCTCGTAGAGCGCGCGCAATGGTTCATCGAAGCGTAGCAGTTCAGAAAACGCGGTCCAGCAGCAACTGCAACGGCTGCGGCCTGTGCTGCCAGATTAGCGTAGCAGTTCAGAAAACGCGGTCCAGCAGCAACGAGCTCTGGGTCCTCCTTCTTGGCGGGCGTAGCGTAGCAGTTCAGAAAACGCGGTCCAGCAGCAACCGCCGGACAGTTGATGCTGGGCGAGGAAGCAGCGTAGCAGTTCAGAAAACGCGGTCCAGCAGCAACCATTGGGCCCGCGACGACAAGATGCAGTATAGCGTAGCAGTTCAGAAAACGCGGTCCAGCAGCAACGACTCGGTTTCACCATAAAAAATATAGGGTAGCGTAGCAGTTCAGAAAACGCGGTCCAGCAGCAACTGTCGATACGATGCAGACCGATTGGTCGACAGCGTAGCAGTTCAGAAAACGCGGTCCAGCAGCAACGTGCTTCCAGATCAGGCCAGCGAGCAAATGAGCGTAGCAGTTCAGAAAACGCGGTCCAGCAGCAACGGCCCACGATCGCTGAAAGAACTCATCGAGAGCGTAGCAGTTCAGAAAACGCGGTCCAGCAGCAACCCATGTCGCATTGTCCCATTCATTCCCGATAGCGTAGCAGTTCAGAAAACGCGGTCCAGCAGCAACTCGCGCGCGGTTCTGAAGTGTGCTACGCAAGCGTAGCAGTTCAGAAAACGCGGTCCAGCAGCAACAATAACAATTTGCACCGGCACGGTGAACATAGCGTAGCAGTTCAGAAAACGCGGTCCAGCAGCAACACAACAAGGGCGCTGCCGAGGTTGTTTGGGAGCGTAGCAGTTCAGAAAACGCGGTCCAGCAGCAACGTCAAACATCTTGTCAATCAGCTGGCCGATAGCGTAGCAGTTCAGAAAACGCGGTCCAGCAGCAACGT